>JGI12048J13642_10518259_pt1 | contig 18710 bp, 14 predicted proteins | sample ElkSlonscriptome_16_FD_13642 | JGI IMG/M metagenome (IMG submission 13642)
AATTAGTTCTGTAACGGGGATGGCTTTAAGGTCCGGATTGAGGGCGATTTAAGGTCATTGAGCGGAGCCGAAATGCCGTCTTAATACTTTGTACTCTTGAGTCGGTTGCTTCGGCTTCACCTCCGCTCCGCTCGGTGACCGCGCTCAGCCACCTCAGCCCGGCTCAATACCCAATACCTAATACCCAATACCAACCTACCGCACCACCGCCACATCAAAACTAAACCGCTCCACCTTTCCGTCACCTCCTGCCGCTACCAATACCACCGTATACTGCCCTGTGGCAAGGTCGCTTTCGGGGGTCCAAAGCTCGAGACTTTCTGCGGGGGCGGCTTCAGCGCCTGAGGTTATTTCATTTCCCCAGCGGTTGAAGATGGTCCAGCGGGCCGAGGCCAATCCGCTGACTTGTGCTACCAAGGCATCATTGCGCCCGTCGCCATTAGGGGTGATGATGTTGGGCATCAATACCCGAATACCGGGCTCTACCCGGAGGGTAAAGGTGGCCGTATCGGCACAGCTCTCTTCGAGGCGATAGGCGATAAGGCTCACCTCAAAACTTCCCGAATCGGGAAAGGTGTAGGTAATGTCTTCACTTTCTGATACGGGCACCCCGTCTACCAGCCATTGGTAGCCCGTGGCTTGGGTGGAGGTATTGGTAAAGAAGACGTCGAGGGGAGAGTAGCCCGACTCGGGTGTGGCGGTGAAGCTGGCTTCATGAACGGTATTAAGCGGAACCACCACAGAAGTGTCCCAATAACAGCCCGTGGCTGTTTCTATAGACAAGTCATAATCACCGGGAGCCAAATCATTAAAAGTGCCGGTTGTATTCTCCGTGGCGTTCAATGTATAACTGATGGGAAGATTGCCGGGAGTATTATTGGCTATCACTCTACCGGTATTGGCAGGACAAACGGATGCCTTCACCGTAAGCGGATCGGGTATCGGGTTATCGTATACTTCTACAAATACGGGGATGGTTTGTGGGCACAACCCGCCATCGTCACTTTCCATACTCAACGTGTACCAGCCGCTGCTATCTGCGCTGCACCAAGGGTTGGCAATAGTGCTGTCGCTAAGTCCTTCTTCTTTACTCCATGTATAGGTATCATATCCCGATAGAGCGGTGAGTTGGACTGAGTCGCCTCGGCAGAAATCATAATGACCTGGCATCTCTTCAGCCACCACATTACATTCGGGGGTGTAGGTGAGAAGAAAGGCGGGGTGGGGATTTGCTACTACGTTTGGGAAAGATATTGGGGTGAGATTCAAGTTTTGCTCTGATTCTTCGCTGAGGTAATCATTGATAATGGCAATTCCATCGTGCATGTGAACTCTGTTATTAGCTGTATCGCCGTTTAGTCCTTCGGCCATACCATTTTGATAAAAGAAATGCCCCTGAACTCCGCTGGAAGGAATCGGAGAAACTAAATCACTTGTCCAAATGTCACCAAGTGATGCATTATTCAAAGAAATGTTTGTGGCATCTTCATAAAAAGAGGCCAGCCGATTACTGTATACAGAAAAAAGGACTGGATTGTTTTCATCGAATTGAGGCTTGTTGAAAACGTAATTTTGCGGAAAGTCCTGAGATTGATCAGCTAAAAAAATTTGTGTACATACTTCAGTAGTGATAGCGGGAGATTCATATAAAATAACAATATATACGCCCCACCAACCCCAATTAGGATTTTGATCATAGAACATTTGAGGCGGAAGGTCTATGCTTACGGAACTGCCAATTATCGTCAAATCGTCTGTTATATCTAATGCATGAACAGCAAAAAAATCTGTGGCTGAATTTTGTTGAATCAACTCAGGCCCTGCTTGCGTAATCATTGACCAGGTTAACCCGGAATTATTGACATGGAAGGTATGCGGTTCGGGTCTGCCGTAGCGATAGCATATTGCATATGCTCTTCTCAAGCTAAAGTTTTCTTGCCAATTTATATTGAATGAGCCTCCAACCATAGAACCCACGGTACTATGTCCTGCGGCTTGAACCCCACCCACAAAGCAATCTTCAGCGAATATTACCTGTGCGTTAATTGTGGTGGTAGCTATTAAAAATAAAACGAATACAAAATCCCTTCCAGCCTTGGAGATATGTTTCAAAATGTCCCACTTAATGTTGAAATTGTTCATAACTATTTATATTCAAAAGTACAGAAAATCCCCCCCCCCCTTGGCTATATTCAGCGAAATAAAAAAATTCTAACCCCTAAATTTTTACACAATGAAAACCTATTTTTCCAAGCTGGCGGGATTATTTCTTGCCTTTTTAACGGTGCAAATTCTGGTCGCACAAAGTATAAATTGGACGTTGCCACCATTTGAGTATCAGCCTGGACTCGCGTATACAAACCTCCCCCAACCCTCAGGTGATTTAGTCTACGAAGGAGACCCAGCCAATTTTGTTCACGCGAGTTACTCCACTCCTGACGGAGAAATGAAACTTTTTACCGTTGACGAATTTGTATATGACAAGAACGGCTATGAAATAGGCCAATTGCAGTACAACAATTATGTTGTTAAGAAAGGATTTAACGAGAGACTGATCTTACCGATGGGAGATGACTGCCGTAGATACGCAATCATATATCGATCTGCCGTAAATGGGACAGGAGGTGCTGCTGGTCAACTAGCAACTCAAACCATATTTATGGCAACATATAACATGGATGCCGAAAATGATTGGAACGAAGATGATCCGGTTATTGGTGCCCTTGACTACGAGGGCGATTTCCGCACATTAACAGATATAGGTCGTAGAGATGGACTACTTTATTATCAGCCTGGTTTAGGTTTATATAGTTTTATAGAAGGCACCCCTAATCCTGAGCGGTATGAGAATTCAAACATTTGCATTGCAGCAAGCGACTTGATAGACGGTTGTTATTATCGTGTTTACATTTTTGATGGTGTAAACTTAATTAAGTACCATTTGACTGATACCGATTTGGAATGGCAAGGTGTGCTGGCAACTGTTCCCAACACCTCTATTTCAGTAACAACTCGATCTGAAATGGAGCTTATAAAATTAAGTAATGGAAATTATCGAATTGCCATTCCCACTAAAGGAGATACGCCGGGTGGTTTTACCGGAGAAGGTATAACACTTTATGATCTGAATGGAAGTACAGGAGACATTATATCGGGGACCTACAAGTATTTGGATTATTCCGGAACACCGGACGCGGCTGTATACGGGATGGAATTCGATGCCAGCGGTCAATACCTGTATATCACAAACTCTACCAATTCAACACATACCGATCTACTTGAGGTTTATGATGTAGCAGGATCAAGTTACGTGACTACCACCATGTCAATGACCAATCTTGCGCCATTTCAACAATCATTTATTGAACGTTATGGTAACGACCTATATTTAGCAAGCACTACATATCTTGGAAAAATAACAAACTCCTCATCTCCGGGTTCTGCCCAGTTTTTGAATACATTTCAAGCACTTTCAGGTACCTATGGTAGTGATGCGGGAAATTCATTTTTTCAAAGACAGCTCCTGCCCGAGCAGCTTGATATGAATTATCCTGATCCGGTAACTGACATGAGTTGTGCTTGCTGTAAGGATAACATTGCAGAATTTGAAAGTTTCACTGCTACTACTTCTGAAACATGGACTGCAACTTCCGGGGGAAATCCTTTCGGTTCTAATGGAAATGTTTATATCCGTGATGAATTGAGAATTCCCGCAGGTGTCACCCTAACCATATCTAGTATGAATTTTTATTTTGGGAATGAAGCCAAAGTGATTATTGAGAAGGGTGATGGAATTCTTAATGGAGGACATCTCATAATGGATAACACATTGTTTACTTCTGATACTCGTTGTAATGATCGCCTTTATGAAGACTGTCAAGAAGGCGGAGCTTGCAATGATAAGTTTTGGAAAGGTGTCAGAGTAATCGGCGACGATTCTGAAGACCAAACTACCTCAGCTGGCATTCAGGGAAGGCTTACGATGAAGTCAAATTCTGAAATTGAATTCGCCTTAACAGGTGTTATGGCTGGAAATGAAGGTTGCGTAGATTGCGGCGGTGGGATTTTGGATATTGCAGATAGTAAATTCAAGGATAATTTGACGGGAGTAAGTTTCCAACCCTATGTGCGAACACTAAATGGGAATGAAACTTACAACAGAAGTTATGTTCGCACTACTAATTTTACGCGAACATCTGCTCTTCCTAACGATACAAGATTGACCCATATTTATGCAGATGGATGCAGCACAATTCGATTAAGAGGAAATATTTATCAAAATGAAGCTTGGGCAGGATATACTCAAGCTCTGCGTGGAGTTGGAATTTATGCGTACAACTCCTCTATTGATGAGAGCTGGTATTGTAATGGAACATCAATTCCTTGCCCTGACAGAATACAGTCTCAATTTAAGAATTTGCATAAAGGAATTGATGCCACTTCTACATCGAGTACGAGAACACTCAGTGAGGGATATGCCATCTTCACCAATAATTATATTGGTATTCAAGCCTCAAATCTCCAACGACCAATAATCTTGGATAATGAGTTTTATGTAATTAATGAAACCAATGCAAGTGGTCTGAAACTTATCCAATGCGATCAATACGTCGTAGAGAATAACTTTTTTACGGCTATGGCCACATCACCGGTGGTATGGATGTTCGGGATTACGGTTCAATCTTCAGGACCATACGTAAATGAGCTCTATAGAAATCGTTTCGAAGACATTACTATCGGAATCGTTTCAAGCGGAGTTAATGCGGACTGTGTGAACACTTTGTACCGAGATGGCCTGAGATGGAAGTGTAATAGGTTTGATCAAACCATTCCATACGCGGATATATTTGTTTACAACGGAAATGTGAGTGATGAACAAGGAGAATGCGACGCGTCGTTAAAACCTGCTCGAAATATCTTTAGCCATACAAACGGTTTTGACATTAGAGTTCGCGATACCGGGAGTAACTTAACCGAATGCATATCTGGTGGGACGACGGCTTTTTTCAATATTTACTATAATTACAATGAAATCCCCGCTCTGCCAACCCCGATACAGACACGTTTGGAACCCTTGTACTATTCAAATATTCGTGTGTCGCCCGTTGAATGTTCAACCTCACAAGGTACCTACCTACCAGGTTCAAATGACTGCCCTGTTCAAAAAACATCCCTTGACGATCTTAATGATGTATTAAATATTGCTAAATCAGGAGGAGAAGGTGAGATTACAATGGAATCTCTTACCGAAGAAGCCATTTCTCTTTATTCCATGCAAGAAGAATCTTATGATCAGGGGCTGTTTGCACAGGCTGAATACGATTTTTGGTCTAAACTGACGGAAGCTTATCAATGGGACACGCTCGGCAATTTTACTGCGGAGGGAATCTATAACTTGATGAATGAATATCAGCCTCAATCTACGGGAGCAAAGTTTGCTAAAATGCTCTCACAGCAAATTGGTGTTGAAACTCCTGAATGGATTTCTTCCGACTATTTAGTAAGTGAAGCTGTTCAAAATCTTCCTGTAGCGGATGATTCGGGTACTTTACCCAACTTGTTGTTTGAAGTTACAGATAGCGGTGACTTGGATTCATATTCATACGTCCTTGCTTTGAATGAATTATATGCAGAACATCAGCGTACATACGACACATGGATTCCTGAACCTGCTGATCTTGAACTACCCGAAGCTTTCGAAGCTGAGGATTCAAAAAGTATGTCTCAGGCAAATGGTTCAGTTGCATCTGTTAAACCTAACCCCTTTACTGATTCATTTAATTTGTCAATTAAAGTTGAAGAAGATTTTAATAATCTGAAAATAACGATCTATGACGTTTTGGGAAGACAGTTATCTTCTCAGAATTACCGTGAAGCTAACCAAGTCGAAATCGACGGTTCAAAATTTCCATCCGGTGTACTGATTTACTCAGTATACCTAGACGGTAAATTGTTTGATACGGGCAGAATTGTCAAATCAGAGTAAGCTGGTAATTTTTAACCATAAAGTCCGGCGCTTCGCGCCGGGCTTTTTTATGACAAAAAAACCCCTCTCAAAATTGAGAAGGGTCTTTTGCAGTAGGGCAGTTTAATAATAGGGAGGGTAAAAATATTCCCTTATGCATTACCTTAACTACACAAGACAAAAAAAAGGCGGCCCTTTCGAGCCGCCTTTCTTTTCCATTCGCCGCAGCGAATCAGTACTTCATAATCTTATCGACAATGCCGTATTTCAAACTTTCATCGGCGTTCATCCAATAGTCGCGGTTGAAATCCTTCATGATTTTTTCTACTGTTTGTCCGCAGTTCTCTGCCAGGATCTCCGCACCAATTTGCTTGGTTTTAAGAATCTCGTTGGCTTGGATTTCAATATCGGTAGATTGACCTCTCGCTCCCCCACTTGGCTGATGAATCATCACTTTTGCCAGAGGATAAATAAATCTTTTGCCCTTCTCACCTGCTGACAGCAAAATGCTGCCCATCGAGGCAGCCAAACCCATGCATACCGTGCTCACCGGGCTTTTGATGGATTTCATGGTATCATACACGGCAAAGCCCGAAGTAACATAGCCACCGGGGCTATTGATGATTAAGGTTATATCTTTTCCGGGGTCCTTAGCATCCAAATAAAGTAGGCGATCGATGACGTGCTTGGCAGAATCATCGTCTACCCCACCCCAAAGAAATACCTTTCGATCCTTTACATATTGATCTTCAATTTGTTTCGAAAGACCATGATCTTTCTTTTTATCTTCTTTTTCCTTTTCGCTCATGTTTAACGTTGGTTTCTTCTATTTTCTAAAAAGTCTTGCAAGATAATGGTTGCTGCTATTTTATCGATGTTTTCCTTTTTTCGTCTATCCTTTTTCTTGCTTCCCGCCGCTATCATCGATTCCAAAGCCATCTTTGAGGTAAAGGCCTCATTGAGTCGGTGCACCTCTACCTTGGGATAGCGCTGATGAAATACATGAAGGAACTTTTTAATGTCTTCCTCCAAATCATTCAACTCCCCCGTTTCCTTAAAGGGTTGTCCTATCACCACATCTCTCACTTGGTAAGCTTTGATGTATTTATCTAAAAAGGGAAACAATTCCTTTCGGGGAATGGTTTTCAGTGCGCTTGCAATGATTTGCAAATCATCCGTTTCGGCTATTCCGCAGCGCTTTGTTCCGTAATCGATGGAGAGAATTCTGGGCACAGCACAAAAGTAATAGGAATGAAAGACCTATTTTCACGGCATGCAAAAAATTGACAAAATGAGAAAAATAAGTGCTGCAATCATACTGACCCTTGGTTTGGGAGTATTTCAATCTGCAAAGAGTCAAGAATTGGTTTCATCTGAATATTTGTTTCAGTACTCCACCTTAGTGATTAGTATTTTCGGTCTGCCAATTCCCTCAGATTATGCAGTAGATTACTATAAAATAAGCTATACCACGACCGATACGGATGGTGAAGAAACGGTGGCCTCAGGCGGCTTGGCCATTCCCGTGACAGGAGCCTGCAATTCCTTTCCCATGGTAGCCTATTGCCACGGTACCGTTTTGCAACGCTATAACGTGCCTTCCGAACAGAATACTGAAGGATTTCTCACCGTGGGTTTGGCATCGGCCGGATACATAGCCGTAGCCCCCGACTACCTCGGGCTGGGCGAAGATGAAGGCGTGCACCCCTACGTACACGCTGAGTCTCAAGCCACGGCAACCCTTGACCTTATCAGCGCCTCGCAAGAATTTCTCGAAACGCTGGATGCGGAGGGTAATGGAGAAGTTTTTATCACCGGCTATTCACAGGGCGGACATGCAGCCATGGCGGCCTTGAAATACGCACAGGACAATGACTTGACGGATGAACTCGGCATCGTAGCCGGTGCGCCTTTGAGTGGGCCGTATAACATGTCGGGGTCTCAAGCCGAGCTTATTTTAAGTGACGAGCCCTACTCGACTCCCGGTTATATCATTTACCTGCTCATCAGCTATCAGAGTGTATACGGAAACCTTTACGAAGAGCTGAGCGATGTGGTGCAAGACCCATACGCCGACTTGGTAGCGCCCTACTTTGACGGCGAACAAGATGAATCGTCCATGGGTGTAGTGAACGACCTCTTGCCCCAAAACATCAGCGAATTGCTGCGCGACTCGGTATTGACCAATTTTGAAAATAATCCCAATCACCCGCTGCGGGTGGCGCTTGCCGATAATGATCTTTTCGACTGGACTCCCCAAATGCCGCTGCGCATGTATTACTGCGACGGCGATGAGCAGGTGGCATTTACCAACAGCACCACCACCGAGCAAATCATGAATGACAACGGTGCCCCCGATGTGGATTCGGAGAATGTGTTGCCGGGTGCCAACCATGGCGGCTGTGTAGAGCCCGCATTGCTGGCTGCCTACAATTTCTTCGAAGGTTTGGCTTCAGAATGCTCTTCTACCCTATCTGTTTCTGACAAGAACCTTGAAAAGCTAAGCATTGGACCCAATCCAACCGCTGACCGCGTTCAAATAACTTTTGCCTTGGGCAGCGGAGAGTTGACCATTCACGACTTGAACGGTCGATTGGTCAAGAATCAATTGATCAGGAGTGAGCAATCTGTGGTGGATGTGAATGACCTTGAGCCAGGAAGCTATATACTGGCCATCACACATCGCGGAGCGCGCTATGCCACAGTATTAGTGGTAAGCGAATAATTGGCATTCTTTAAATATCGCTCGACTTGAAGCCGTAAGGTTATACTATCTTTGTGCTCCCTTAAAACGCATACATGGACTTAGAGACTCGTATTGAGGAAGCTTGGGCTGACCGTAAGCTGTTAACTAATGACACCTACCGAGAAGCCGTTGAGACGGTTATAGAAAAAATTGACCTCGGAGAGTTGCGCTGCGCCTCCCCTACCTCTGACGGGTGGCGGGTAAACGAATGGGTCAAGAAAGCTGTGGTACTCTATTTTCCCATGAGGGAAATGGAAACCATAGAAGTCGGCCCCTTTGAGTTTCACGATAAGATGCGTCTCAAAACGGATTACAAAGCCAAAGGCGTGCGTGTAGTGCCCCATGCCATAGCCCGCTACGGAGCCTTTGTAGCCAAAGGGGTGGTGATGATGCCTTCCTATGTGAACATCGGTGCCTACGTAGCCGAAAACACCATGGTAGACACTTGGGCCACGGTTGGGAGCTGTGCGCAAATCGGCAAAAACGTTCACCTGAGTGGCGGCGTAGGAATAGGAGGCGTTTTGGAGCCCTTACAGGCCTCTCCCGTGATTATAGAAGACGGGGCTTTCATCGGCTCCAGATGCATTGTTGTAGAAGGGGTGCGCGTGGGTAAGGCCGCAGTACTTGGGGCCAATGTAGTCTTGACAAAAAGCACTCATATTATAGACGTAACTCAAAAAGAAGCGGTAACTTACCAAGGAGAGGTTCCTGCCCGATCCGTCGTGATACCCGGCAGCTATACCAAGACCTTTGCAGCGGGCGATTATCAGGTGCCCTGCGCATTGATCATTGGCGAACGCAATGAAGGAACGGATTTGAAAACCTCGTTGAACGATGCGCTGCGCGAATATCGGGTAGCGGTCTGATCCGTTTATGAAGAAAATTCTAATCATACAAACTGCCTTTATCGGCGATGTCATATTGGCTACTCCGCTGATCGAGAAGCTGAAGAACTTCTACCCGAAGGCTGAGATCGACTTTCTGCTGCGAAAGGGGAATGAGGGATTGCTGAAAAACCATCCTAAAATCAACGAAGTTTTGATTTGGGATAAGAAGAAACATAAGTACAATAGCCTGGCCAAGTTGGGCCGCGAAGTGAGAAGAAACAAGTATGATTTGCTCATCAACTTGCAGCGATTTGCCTCTTCGGGACTATTGACCACCTCTTCTAAGGCGAAGATAAAGATCGGTTTCGCCAAGAATCCGTTTTCCTTTGCCTACACGCATAAATTTCCGCATGTCATCGATCAGGAGATGCACGAGGTGCACCGAAACCTAAGCTTAATCGAAGGCTTGACCGATAATTCCTTTCAGCCTCCTGTACTCTACCCTTCTGATTCGGACTTTGAAAAAGTAGAAGCCCTTCGGCGCAGCGGCGCCTACTATTGTGTGGCACCTGCTTCAGTTTGGTTTACCAAACAATTTCCTGCTGATAAATGGATTGAAATGATTGATCAAATTAATCACGACCATCCCGTATACCTGCTGGGATCCCCATCTGATTTGGATCTCTGCGCAGAAATTCGTGAAAAAACGATTCATGAAAATGTGCGGATCTTGGCGGGGGAGCTCACATTTCTACAATCCGCTGCTTTGATGAAAGGAGCCCGAATGAACTTTGTAAATGATTCGGCACCATTGCACATTGCCTCAGCGGTTAATGCCCCCGTAACAGCTATTTTTTGTAGCACCATTCCCGAGTTTGGCTTCGGGCCGCTCAGCGATCATTCGCGGGTTATCGAAACCAAGGAAAGTCTGGAGTGCCGCCCCTGCGGATTGCATGGAAAAAAGGCTTGCCCGAAAGGGCATTTCAAATGTGCTACGACTATTGATACGACCGAAATCTTGAAATTTGGAAAAAATAAATCAAGATAACGGACACCTGAGAATTAACGAGGGTAATATATTGCTGGCTCCTACTGCCGCAGGCTGGAGCTTGCTATGTCACGCGCGCAACGACGAAGCACTGAAAGCCATGCGGAGATTGAAGAAACGCCGTACCGAGAAGGGTTTTACCGTTTTGGTAGAGAGCGATGCCCGCCTGAACAGAATGGTGACTGAAGTACCCGCAATAGCCTGGGATATACTGGACACGGCCCAAAATGAGCTGATTTTGATATTGCCTGAAGGAAAAAATGTAGATCAAACGGCATTAGCCTCCGATGGCAGCATCGCCATTAGAATGGTAAAGGACCCTGTTGAAAGAAAGCTGGTGCAAATGGTAAACGGCCCTGTGGCTTGCACTGCTTTGCTCAATAAAAATGGAAATCCCGCACACGGACCCGAAGATGCCGAAGAAAGCTTGTTGGAAGAGGTGGATTATCTGCTAAATTTGCCGACCCTTTCCAAACTAAAAGACAACAAGAAAATCCCCATCATCAAGCTGAGTGTAGACGGGGAGGTCAAAATCATTCGACCTTGATCAAGAAAAGTTTTAAGGATCATAAGGTAATTTTGGAAATGCCCGTTTTCAAAACGCTGGCAGAAGTGGCTGAAGAGACGGGCACGGAAGCATACGTAATTGGTGGTTTTGTGCGCGATCTTTTATTGGATCGTAGAGTGACGGACCTCGATGTGGTTACAGTAGGCGACGGAATCGACTTTGCCCAAAGCGTCAGTAAAAAATTGGACAATCAACCGGTAAAGGTCTTCAAGACCTACGGCACGGCCATGCTGAAATACGGTGATTGGGATTTAGAATTTGTCGGTGCCCGAAAAGAAAGCTACTCGCGTGATTCGCGAAAGCCACAGGTCGAGCCGGGTAGCCTACGAGACGATCAATTGCGCAGAGATTTTTCGATCAATGCATTGGCGATAAGCCTGAACAAAGTAAATCTGGGTGAGCTCTCCGATCCTTTTGGCGGAGTAGAAGATTTGAAAAAGGGCTTGATCCGAACCCCGACCGATCCGCATCGCACCTATAGCGACGATCCCCTTCGCATGATGCGGGCCATACGTTTTGCCACCCAACTGGGCTTTGCCATAGAGGAAGATTCGATGAAGGCCATCAGCGAGATGAAAGGTCGATTGTCCATAGTCAGTGCGGAGCGGGTGAATGTGGAGCTGAATAAAATCATAATGGCCGAGCGGCCGTCGATTGGATTTAAACTGCTTTTCAAAACGGGATTACTCCATGAGTTTTTTCCGGAGCTCGCCCAACTGCAAGGCGTGGAGGAACAAGCGGGAATCCGTCATAAAGACAATTTCTATCACACCCTGGAAGTGCTGGACAACGTGGCAGTCGAGTCGAATAATCTATGGCTTCGATGGAGCGCTATCCTCCACGACATCGCCAAACCGCCGACCAAGCGTTTTCAACCGGGAATAGGATGGACCTTCCACGGTCACGAAGATAAGGGCGCGCGCATGGTGCCCAAAATATTCAAGCGACTAAAGCTACCTTTAGACAACCAGATGAAGTACGTCCAAAAGATGGTGGCGCTTCATCTGCGTCCTATTGCTCTGACGAAGGAAGAGGCTACAGATTCGGCTATTCGCCGATTGCTCTTCGATGCCGGAGATGACATCGACGACCTGATGATTTTATGCAAATCGGACATCACATCAAAAAACGAGAAGAAGGTAAGGCGGTATCTTTCCAACTACGAGCGTGTAAAGGAACGCTTGGTAGAGGTAGAAGAAAAGGACAAGGTGCGCAATTGGCAACCGCCGATCTCCGGCGACGAGATTATGCAAACCTTCGGTATTAAGCCTTCCAGAAATGTGGGGATCATTAAGAACAGCATTAAGGAAGCTATTTTGGAAGGGGAGATTTCGAATGACCCCGAGGAGGCTCGTCGGTTTATGCTTGAAGAGGGGAAGAAGTTGGGGCTGGAGCCGAAGAAGGGGTGATTGGTTTAGAAGGTGGAAATCTGCAAGGCGTGACGTGAAGGGCGTGGTTCACTCCGAGAAATTAAGTGACGAGTAGGGTGTATTTCGAGGACACAGAACTCGCTAAAGTTCGGGAGAGAACCCGGATAATTCGTGTGTTCTAACTTCCGGCTTGTGCCGTTTGATCGGAAGAGGATTCAAGGTTGTTGAGCAGAGCCGAAACCCCGGATAAACCAACTAGAACTAGTCGATCGCAACAAGTCATGCTACCGACATGGTATATCTGTAGAATAATTACGACTGCATATCAATTCGTTATGGCATGCGCTTTTGGTATTTCGCAAAAAACGTGACAGAAGGCTTTATTCAAGCGAAAGCAATAGCGCTCGACGGGCGTGATTAGACCCGAACTCTCCGCTTAATCAGCCAGTTATCCACCCTCCTGAGTTCAGCCAAAAATTCTCAACCGCAACTATAGACTATCGACCAGCTACAAGCATCGAAATACGACTAAAATGCCCGGACCGGGGAAGAAATTCAAACCTCCTTCACCTGTACACCTCTCCAAAAGGCTACATGATTTTTTATGGCCTTGGCAGCATCTTTCGGTTCGGGATAATACCATGCGACATCTTCACCCGTTTCGCCATTTACTTCAATGCTGTAATACGAGGCCGTTCCCTTCCACGGACAAGTGGTGTGCGTGTCTGATTCTTTCAATAACTCCGTTTTGACATCTGCCTCCGGAAAATAATGGTTCCCTTCCAGTTGTTTTGTGTTCTCGCTTTCGGCAATGACTTGGTCGTTAAAAATGGCTTGTACTTTCATGGTTTCTTTGCTAGAGTGTCTACAAAATAATGTTTGCAATCGTAGAAATGTTCGACCACCTCAAATCCTGCTTCCTTGAAGTACGATTCGATGTCCCTAACCCGAAATTTCCGACTGATTTCCGTGTGAATCACTTCGCCTGATTCGAAACTAAATACCTGGTTGAGAGAACCAATCTTAACGTCTTGCTGCTTCAAACTAACTAAGAAGCTTTTGGCCAAGCCAGTTTCGGGATCGTAATAGGGGTAGTGATCGAAAGCCTCGATATCAAAGTCTGCATCGAGCTCGCGGTTTATTCGCCGAAGGACATTCAAATTGAACGCTTTAGTGATTCCCGTCGGATCATTGTAAGCTTCAAGGATTTTGAGGGGATTCTTCATCAGATCATAGCCGAGCAAAACCTCATCGCCGGAATTGAGCTTTTCGAAGAGCTTCGCCATAAAGCGATGGATCATTTCCTGACGAAAGTTACCGATGCTCGAACCGATAAAGAGCACCAACTTCTTTCGTTCTGATTCGACTTGAAGATTTTCCAATGCCTTGAAGTAGTCGTTGATTTCAGGTCTCACCGGCAATTGGGGAAACTCCGAAGAGAGGCGATTCTGCAAGTCTTCCAGTACATCACCGGAAATATCGATGGGAACGTAGCGCATGTCAGCACCGTTTTCCAACAATCGCTTTAGGAGAATTCTGGTTTTGGTTCCGTCGCCCGCCCCGAACTCCAAAAGATCAAAGGGTTTGGAATTTTGTGAAAAAGCCTTCAAAATATCACCGCCGCGCGTGGAAAATACTTCGTACTCACAATCCGTGAGATAGTACTCGGGCATTTTCATGATTTGCTGAAAGAGCTTATCGCCCTCAGCATCATAAAAGTATTTTGAAAGCAAGTATTTTTTTTCAGCCGAGAGACCTTCGGCTACATCCTCTGCTAATCCCATATTATTTTGCCAGACGTATTCCTGCAAATTGCCATTGCAGATGTGGATGAAAGAAATTACGATATGTTTTGCGGCTATGTCCCGGATAGGTGGCAGCCGAAGCGCCGCGCAACACCATTTGATTGATCATAAACTTGCCGTTGTACTCGCCGAGTGCTCCGGGCGCTTTTTGAAATCGAGGATAGGGTAAATAGGCGCTGCCGGTCCATTCCCAGCATTTACCTGTCTCAATTTGGTTTGCTGCTACTTCCCATTCAAACTCTGTCGGAAGTCGAAGGCCTTTCCATTGAGCATAGGCCCAAGCCTCATAGAAGCTGATATGAAGGAGTATGTCATTGGGGTCTATTTTTTTCAGTCCCGAAAGGCAATAGCGGTGCCATTCACCATCAATTTTATGCACATACAGGGGAGATTCAATCTCGTTGGCTTTGATGAAGTCCCAAGCGTCGGAATGCCATAGATTAAAGTCTTCGTAACCTCCATCCTCAACAAATTCAAGGTACTCGCCAAAGGTTACAGGTCTGTTCGCAATACTGTAATCTTCCAGAAGAACGTTATGCCTCCCCTTCTCATTATCAAAGAAAAAACCATCTCCTTCATACCCGATTTCTTTTAAGCCACCTTCCTGATGGATCCAACGAAAGGCATCGTTGGATGTTTGAATGTCCAAGGTTGACTTTTCATCATAGGCAGGGAAGAACGGTTGGTGCCCAAGAATGTATTTAATATCGGAAAGGAGCAGTTCCTGATGTTGCATTTCATGTTGTAGGCCTAACTCGACGATATCGTCCATTCGATCATTCCGACTTGACTTCAAAAGTTGAGTTAACGCAGAATTAACATACTTACGGTATTCGTAGATTCGTGAGGTTTCCGGTCGCGTCATAACCCCTCGGTTTGAGCGCCCCACACGTTCCCCAACATTGTTGTAGTAACTATTGAAATGAAAGCCGAACGTTTCATCGAATTCTCGATAATCTTGCCTGAACTCTTTTAAAACAAATGTTTCAAAAAACCATGTACTATGCGCCAAATGCCATTTTGGTGGAGACACATCCGTGATGGGTTGAGCCGGATAGTCCTCTATTTTAAGCGGAGCACAAATTTTTTCCGTTCTTGATCTGATTTTGAGAAACCGACTTTCGAGCTCTTCTCGGGATGAAGATTTAGTAACGGTTTGTGATTCTATAATTGACTCCATAAATGATATTGACCTTGAAAGTACAATTTTACAACAAGGCCAAGCTCAAGACAGTTTAGTTTCTTATCAAAACTTTTTCGGTGTGCGTGGTGAGACCTCCCGTAAGAACGATCATATAGAGGCCGTTATTCAAATTCTCAGTAATTCTGAAATAATTACCTCCTTTGAATTGTTGGGTGTGGTGCAGGCCACCATTCTGGTCATATACCGAAAGGGTATAGTTTTCATTTTGCAATAATCCATCACAATGCCACGGCTGTCCTACCGTATGAGGATTGACAAAGAAGCACTTTATGTCTTCTTCGAATTCGTCCAAGTTTCCAAGTAAATATTCGCTCCAAAAGTGTTCGTGCTTCTCGTATGAATTCCATTCGTTCGATTCAGGATTCCACTCGTTATACAGGGTTGTATTCAAATTCCCGTCATCATCATAAATGGCTTCGACACTTTCTTTCGTATCGCCGTCAGGATCTATTGCATCATAAGAATTGGAAGATTCGATCTGCCCGAGAGGTGTATATGATAAATCTTGAATCGTTTCTTCTATCCACTCTTTCGAGCTATTGTTCCACGAACTTCGGGTTAAATTCACGAGCAGTCCATCCTCGTTGTACTGATATCCGCGAAACGTTTTGTTTACCCAAGTGGAAGATGAGTCAACCCAAACCTGTAGCACTTCCGAAAGAATATCTTTCAATTCATTGTATTCGTAAAGCTTTCTCAATTTGGGTTGCCAAGTACTTGCTTCAACTAGCCACACGAAGTTTAATTCAATCGAGACTTTGTAATAATCCGTGTAGAAAAATTCGCGTTTCTCATTCAGTCTCCATCCATTGTTTGAGTAAGACTCTATGACCTCCTGCGAGACCAGTCCAATAATATTTCTGCTATAAAAAGTTCTACTCTGATTTTCGAAGTCGGCAATGTCAGCATTCCAATCTTTTTGGACAGTATATTGTACAAAACCCGTTTCATCGTAATTGTACAAACGCTTTAAGGATTTTTTCCACACCTCCTCCTTTCGGGAAAATTCATTCTCTACTATGAGTCTGCCCTGATTATCATACTCGAAAATCGCTTTTTTAAAAGTCTCAAATTCAGTATCCACAGATTCCTTTCGGTAGAAATAGGTGGAATCTTTGAGAAAGCTTTGGTTGTAAAGAAGGTCAGGATTGTTAAGCCTCAAGTTGCCAAACCCAAAGAAATCATTCATCGAATTTGACTTAGTCTCATCGCCGGGTTGAGCTACGACGCAAACCGTCGAAAACAGCATAAACAGCAGCAGTATGGTAGGCTTTACACGAAACATTGACTCGCAATCAGTGGCTTAAGGTACGAAACTTTAAGCTAAGATGAGTTGAGCGTTTCGAGTTTGCTTTAGCGGATCAATTTCTCTGCGGCATTTTCAGCGGAAATCACGGCAGGATTTCTCAAAAGATCAGAAAGTAAAATGCTCTTCGCTCCCACCAGGACCTTTAAATCATTCAAATCGTTTGCCGACTTTAAGAGAAGCTTTTTCAGTTTTTTGGCTGAGAGTTCGCTGTCCAGCCCCCAAATAAGCGCCGCCACTCCCGAGACCACGGGAGCGGCCATGCTTGTGCCCGATTGTGAAGCGGTTTTATCTTCAGGAGCCAAGCTCCTTATTTCGAAACCCGGTGCACTGATATCCACGGATTTTTTCCCATAGTTGGAAAAACTTGTGAGCAATGATTCGTCAGGTTTCAGACCTGTAGCAGCCACAGTTATAAAGGTTTTGGCGCTTTTCTTTTTACCAAGTGTACCATCGGGATAGTTTATCACGCTATCGTTGTCAGATGCATCATTTCCCGCTGCATGTATGAGCAATACATCATTGTCTTCAGCGTATTCAATCGCTTCAAAAACCAGTTCAGCATCAGGCGAATACCCTTTTCCGAAACTCATGTTAATAATCTTGGCTCCATTGTCGACGGCATATCGTATGGCCAAGGCCACATCTTTGTCGCGTTCATCTCCTCCCGGAATGGCTCGCAAGGGCATGATTGAAGCATTGGGTGCAATCCCGTTTACGCCTATACCATTATCGCGCACCGCAGCAATAATTCCCGCCACATGAGTACCGTGACCCGGATCTTCCGCCCACACCATATTGTTACCATAGCCAATGGGCAATTCTTCTTCGTTCACAAGCGGGCGAGGATCGAACTCTACATTGAGATTATATTCTAGCTGTGATTCGAAATACTCACCTCCCTCTTTTAAATATGTACCTAACCCCTCCTTCTCGGCCAAGATTAAGAAATTCTTTATCTGTTCACCATCTTGATTTTCAGGCTGCCACGCATTCAATTTCTCCAATGATATGGAGTCATCTCTCACGGTTTCCACATAGAAGGATCGCGCCCCTTTGTAGAGTGAAGCCAATTGTGCATATTCTGAATACTGCGCTTCTATAGCGCTCAACTCTTCCTCAAATTCTTCCTTTAGTTTCAAATACTCGCTGTATTCTTCCGATTCTTCCCGGGAAATGGAAGAATCCTCTCGGTTTTTAAATTTCTCTGAATAGTGACGATAAAGTCTGGTCAGCTCCAAGGTTTCGTACTTGATGTTCTCACCTGCCGGATTTCCCAAAAAATTCCACCCGTTCACATCATCGATGTAGCCATTCGCGTCGTCGTCTAAACCATTATCGGGAATCTCATCCATATTGGTCCAAATCTTCCCCGCTAAGTCCTCGTGGAAAATATCCACGCCATCATCGATTACGGCAACGATAATCGTATCAAGCGACTTGTTTCCGATTACTTTCAAGGCATCATTCACTCCAGCTCCCGCCGTTACTCCTTCCTCGAAGGGCAGGTTATACCAATCTGTCTTTAGTTGACCTTGAACTGAAAACGTAAATCCGCAAACTGCCATTACGGCAATAAAAATCTTCATCATTTGTTCTTTCATGAAATGGAAACGCCAACCCGATTGCTCAGGTTGGCGACTCCTCTGTAATTCTTGTTAAATCTCAGAATCTTTTGGATACTCCGAATCTTCCTCCTGCCAAATTATTTCCTCCTCCGAATTCGAGATTGATTCCCCAATCACTGCTCCAATAATAGCGACCGCCGACTTGAATGCCGAGATCAACATCTGAGGTATAATCATTGTCTATTCCGGCCACAACTCCCACACTTAAACCTGCATAGAAATCCCAATCGCGAGGAATTTCGA
>JGI12048J13642_10100333_pt1 | contig 18701 bp, 14 predicted proteins | sample ElkSlonscriptome_16_FD_13642 | JGI IMG/M metagenome (IMG submission 13642)
TGTTCGTGCTCAACCCTCCTGCTATCGGCCCTAAACGGGTTCTGATGCGCAATTCGGCGCCATAGCCGAAGCCCATAGCATTATCCAAAACATCAAAATCAAATTGGTCAAGTTTTGAAATGGCGAGGTAAGGATAGGATGAATAGAGATTTCCCCCAAGTCTGATGAAAATATTGTTCAGCACTACTTGCTGGAGCTCTAGCCCAAGAACCCCAACATTTACTTCATTAATCTCACTATAGTTGAGTCCGTAGGCACGGATATCTTCAATAAACCTTCGCTGGTAACCTCCGAGTTGGAAGGGTCTTAGAAATAAACCTGTATCAGCAGAAGCTATTGTGAATCCCAGGGCTCCGTATGGTTTGATTTGTGTTTTAGGCCCCAGCGTTCTGTACGACTGAGCCTTTAATAAAAACTGGGTATAAAAGCCGGGAGTAACTTCATCTACTATATTGTCTAAAATCTCCTGCTCTTGGTCATCATCCTCGCTTAACAATACTCTGAATTGATTATCAAAAATGCCCTCTGCTGCCAAATAGATTTCACTTCCATCGGTCGGGAAGTTGCGATCATTCAATGTGTTATAGGTATACCCGAATCCCCCTAAAAGATGGCGCTCTCTGATTGAGCTAATGGCTTCTGGAAAGGCTACCGAAAACCTGGATTTGATGGTGCGGTATTCAAAAGTAAGACCGCCAAAAAAGCTCTGTTTAAGCGACTGGGTGGTTAAGGCACCTAGCCTTACCCGGTGAAAATTGTCTATTCGGATATCTGTTTCCCTACCCTTTTCGTAAAAAGCCAATTCTTCTGAAGCATAATCATAGCGCAGATTAAGGGCTAGCTTCTTTTCTTCACCAAAATACTTGTAGTGATCAAACCGAAAAGCCGGAGTTCTGGAGATATCGCCAGCAATAATGGTTCTGGATTCCTTTCCCAACCAATTTCTGGCTGTCAGGTTTAATACAATTCCCGCCGCAAATTGATTAGATACATGCACAGACGTAAACAAGCGCGTACTATTCTTTTCGTGCATATCAACTTTAAGCTTGTATGCACCCGAAGCCTGAGGAATCAATTGATAATTGACTTTGTCGAATCCGTTAATGCTAAAAACCCGTCTTACCCCTTGCTGCAATTGCTTTTTTGTAATAATTGAATCACGGTCTACCCTCAGTTTAGAAAGCACGAGTTTGTCTGAAAACAGTCGATTACCATTCAACTCTATTTCAGAAATACGGACTTCTTCCAATAGAGGCAATTGCGGATCTACATACGCTCTATTTAGCTCGGATGAGAGTTTCTCAAATTCACCCAGGAATTGATCACCTGCAGAATCTCCGATAGCTATTATTTCTTCATAATCAGAGAAGGAACTCGTGGTGTATGGACCCAAATCGGGTTGAATGTAAATATCGCATTGCTCAATCTGCTCGTATACGCGCTTATCCGCAGGAATTGTGGCCAGATTCACTAAAATTCCCAACATAGATTCGGGCATTTCGGTGTTATCAATTCCCGTACTTACGTTCACCCCGATCACAATATCAGCTCCCATTTTCTTTACTTCTTCTACAGGGAAATTATTGAGCACTCCCCCATCAACGAGTAATGTATTTTTATACGGAACAGCCGTAAATGCCGTGGGAAGCGCCATACTGGAGCGGATAGCCATGGCTAGTGAACCGTCTTTCATTACCACTGATTCGGCCGTAGCCACATCGGTAGCCATGCACCGAAAAGGAATGGGCAATTCATCAAAACTATCGTATTGATTCGCTGGCCAGCAAAAGTGCTCCAAAGTTTCAGTCAAAACTTGTCCTTCAATCAAGCCTGAGGGCAGCTTTAGCTTGTACCCTTCAAATGGAAATTCGGCCAGATACCGGTTGTAATATTCCTTTTCTTCAAACGAAATGTAATTCAACGGAACCTGGTTAGATAAGATCTGATTCCAGTCAATTTCGCGAATCATCTCTTCAACTTCATCAGCCGAATAGCCTACAGAGTAAAGTCCACCCACAACGGCTCCCATACTTGTACCCGTTATGTAGTCCGGGCGGATGCCAGCTTTTTCCAGCGCTTTAAGCACACCGACATGGGCAATTCCCTTGGCTCCACCCCCACTTAAAACCAATCCGACTTTTTCTTCCTGCGCGTGTAGAGCAATACAGCAAAACATAGCAAGTATAAAGGTGTGTATAAGGCTGTTGGAAAAAAGCTTCATGATGGTATTCTCTTCGCGCAATCGTTTCAGCTTCTAAATTAGCCATCAATCTTGAAGCTCACCAGGCGGTTCGATAATTTAATTTAAGCTAATAGGGAAACTCATTAATTCTATTGAGCACATAAAACTGACTTTCATTTTTTGTATTTACGATTCTCAAACGATCATCTTCATGCGTAAAATTCCACCACTCGCGCCGGCAGTCATCTCCGTAATAAATGAGTTCTATTTCATTCTTATGACCGTGGCACTTATACACCCCGTATTTCTTCTCTCCTGAAGAGTGAGTGTAGACAAACATATTATCCCACCTGATAAAAAAAGTACCCTTGCCCTGGTCGGTTGTGTTTCCTTCGGATTGATTAATCTCCCATAGCCCTAAAAGCTGGTTGGCCGGGGATGTAGGTAACGTTTCAATAGATTTTAAGCGAACTTCCACATTTTGACCGTCTTCCATGCGGTTCCATATCATTAGACCCTTCTGAAAAGCCACATCAAATGGTGGGTTTGCGTCAGCAAGGCCATTTGTATTTACGGTTTTCAAAGTTGATTTTTCGGAATTGTAGGTATATGTTCCCTCAGAATGCTTTAGCCAGCCATTGCCTGACTCTTGCGTGCCGTCTTCATTGAATCTCATCCAACGGGCTACGGGAGTCATTTTCTCATCACCCACTTTTACTTCTTCTACTTGCCATAGGCCTGTAACATCTTGACCTATCGAGGGAAAATGCGCAAAGAATAAGCCCATCGACACAAAAATTAATTTACTGAGCATGCCTAATTTTTTTGACCAATCTACTCGATTAACGTGGATATCTATTGTCAATTCGTGTAAAAATAACCGGCATTATGCATTTCAGACACAAAAGCATAATTGTACTTTTGCGAGAAATCTCAACGAATGAAATTCTTTATAGACACAGCCAACCTGGATCAGATAAAAGAAGCCGGAGATCTGGGCGTGTTAGATGGCGTAACAACGAATCCATCGCTAATGGCCAAAGAAGGTATTAGCGGCGAATCAAATATTATCCAACACTACCTGGATATCTGCGAAATAGTAGATGGACCCGTAAGCGCCGAGGTGATTGCAACCGATTTTGATGGAATTGTGGAAGAAGGAGAAAGATTGGCCAAACTTCACAAAAACATTGTCGTTAAGGTTCCGATGATAAAAGACGGCGTAAAAGCTTTGCGCTATTTTAGTGATAAAGGAATTAAAACGAATTGCACTTTGGTGTTCTCTGCCGGACAGGCATTACTTGCTGCAAAAGCCGGAGCTACTTACGTTTCGCCATTTATTGGTCGGTTAGACGATATCTCAACCAACGGATTGGAGCTAATTGAACAAATCAGGGTTATATATGACAACTACGGATACCAAACCCAGATATTGGCAGCATCAATCAGACACACCATGCACGTAATTCACTGTGCAGAAATTGGTGCAGATGTGATGACTGGTCCGCTTTCAGCAATTATGGGTCTTCTTAAGCACCCGCTAACAGACAGTGGTTTGGAAAAATTCTTAGCCGATCATAAAAAAGCATCTGCTGTTAGTCAATAATAGAAAATGGATAGAATTGAGCCGCCCCGATTAAAAATCAGGGCGGCTTTTTTGTTCTAAATCTTTACTTTTAAGCTACCTTGAAATTTAATCGTATAATAGTTTAGCCAAAACAGATTTAACCAAAAACGAAAAGCATGCTTTTAAACATACACCCTGAAACGCCAGATCCGAAGAGAATTAGACAAGCAGTTGATGTTTTAAAAAAGGGTGGACTTATCATTTTCCCAACCGATACGGTTTACAGCATAGGCTGTGATTCGGGAAGTAGCAAAGCCATAGACAACCTGGCGCGTTTGAAAGGGGTTAAGCCAGAAAAGGCGAAGTTTTCGCTGATCTGTTACGACCTCAGCCATATATCGGAATACGCCCGGATAGACACTCCGGATTACAAGCTGATGAAAAAACACCTCCCGGGCCCTTACACCTTTATCTTAAACGGCAGTAGCAACTTGCCCAAAATTTTTAGAGGAAAGAAAAAGGAAGTGGGAATACGCGTTCCGAATAACAATATTGCTCGCGAGCTGGTAAAAGAACTCGGAAACCCCATCGTAACAACATCCGTGCACGATGATGATGAAATTTTGGAGTACACGACAGACCCTGAACTAATCGAAGAAAAGTACCGAAATCACGTTGATCTGGTTATCAATGGCGGTTTTGGAAATAACGAAGCTTCTACCGTAGTTAACCTTGTTAACGGCGAACCCGAAATTGTAAGACAGGGGCTCGGAGAAATCTAGGATGTTTTACGCGGAATAGGCCTGGCTTCATAGATTCGCGACCAATATTTACCGGTAAGCAAAAAGTTGCCGTTCAGCGGGTTAAATGCTATACCGTTCAGAACATCCATATCTGAAGTAGCCTCGGATGCCGAAACAATACCGGATGCGACATATTCGTCTACTACCCTTCCCGTATTTGCATCAATAGCTATGATAACGGCTGTGGTGTAGATATTTGCATAAATGATTCCATCCCGATACTCAAGCTCATTGATATTGCCGATCTCGCCCTGATCATTAAACACTTTAATTCTTCCAAGTTCGCTCATATCATTGGGGTTGAGAAAAAAGATATAGGCACTGCCATCTGATGCGATCAATGCAGAATCATTTGAAGTGAGTCCCCATCCCTCAGATGTGTGGGTGTTGTAAATAAAATCTCCTTCGCGCTCGAAAGTCTCTAAATCGTAAACGAAGCCTTTTGAAGATTTATACGTAAGCTGAAAGATCTTATCATTAAAAATGGTAATTCCTTCACCAAAAATGTCTTGTTCTAATTGTTTTTCTTTCAGGATTTTACCGCTTGATAAATCTACTTTACGAAGCTTTGTCTCACCGTAATTACCTGTGCCTTCGTAAATAAATCCCTCGTGAACCAAAAAGCCCTGCGTAAAAGAAGTAGGATCGTGCGGATATTTCCTGATAACTTCAAATTGCCACTTTCGTGGAGGTGTTTCTGAAAGAATTTTAAACTCTTTATACCGCGTTGTTTTTTGTCCATTTGAAAAGCTAGCTTCAACCTTAACTCTTTGTTCGCCCCCACCAATTTCTGCCGTGGAAAGTGCAATAGTCAATTGATCTGACTCTAACTTAAAGGCTGGGTTATCTGTGCTTGACAGTTTAATTTTATCTATGATCAAGCTCGTGTCAATGGAAGAAAACTGAAGATTTATCGTATCACCATACAGAAGGTTTCCCGTTTTATCTGTTTTAATTCTGATTGGAGGCTGCGATTTATTTAAACCGGGCCTCTTAACAGTGCGAGGGGTTGGGCTATCATTTTCACAAGCCGTGCAGGCTACAAGGCCAAGCAACAGAAAACCAATAAATATTCTATTCATAGTTAGATAATCCTTGAAAAGCCCTTCCTATATTTTTGATCAGATCAGAAGCAATAAGGCTTTCCACACTTTCATTTTCGAGGGCTAAATCTCCTGCTTTTCCGTGAATATACATACCCAGAACGACAGATTCTGCAGAACTATATGCGCAACTCATCAAACCAGTCACAATTCCTGTTAAGGTATCTCCCATTCCTGCAGAAGCCATACCGGGATTTCCTGTAGAATTAACAAATACCTGGCCGTTTGGAGTAGTAGCTGTGCTATGTGCTCCTTTGAGTAAAATGTAAATGCTGTGCTTTCTACTCAGCTCAATTTGTTTTTGAATGGCTTCGTAATGTGTTCCTTTAAAATCAGCTAATCGCGAAAATTCGCCCGGATGTGGAGTTAAAATAGAGCCCTTCGGTAAGAAGGCCAACCAGGTTTTATTCTCAGCCAGAATATTAAGCGCGTCTGCATCTATGACCAATGGCACAGATGAGTTTTGAATGAGTTGTTTGAAAGCTCTTTGTGTTTGTTCTTCTTTCCCCATTCCCGGGCCTACTCCTATCACTTTGTAAGGGGCCAAGTCCGGAGTTTCAGAAATAAAGTCACTTTCTGAGTCGCTGCTGTGCATCACTTCATAACACGCAGTGTGTAAAATTTTAGCCCCTTTGGTTGGAGTGTGCACCGTAACCAAACCCGCACCAGACTTTAAACAAGATTTTGCAGATAGGGCAACAGCTCCGTATTTGCCTTTTGAACCGCCAATAATTAAAGCATGGCCGTAGGTGCCTTTATGAGAGAAAGTATTTCGCTTTCTGTGTAAAGACTTTGCCATCTCTGGGTCGACGAGCTGGTATTTCGATTCTATTGTATCGATAAAATCCTGTAATAGTCCAATATCCAGAACGTGAACTTCACCGACCTTCATTTCATTTTCAGCCAGAAAAAAGGACAGTTTGGGGTTCTGAAAAGTTAAAGTATGTCGCGCATTTACGATGCGCTTGTAGTCATTTTCAGCATTATCTTCATCGTATAGACCACTCGGCATATCGATACCAATAATTTCGGCTCCAGTGGCGTTCAAGCCCATAATAACATCTCCTGCAATACCTTCTGGAGGACGTGAAAGACCTGTTCCAAAGATGGCATCTACAATAAGGTCAGCTTTATCTATCTCCTTCCAGTCGAATTCTTCTCTGAGATTCACAATTTCGATGGAGTCAGGTATTCTTTCCAGGTTCTTTTGAAAATCTTCAGACTGTTTATCAGAGAAATGAACGAGCCAAACTTTTACTTCTACTTCATTAGCATCTAACTGACGGGCTATGACGAGACCATCTCCGCCATTATTACCCATTCCACAGAATACGTTTACTCGTGGGCTCTTCGTATCCTTTTCGAAATACTCATTGAGTATCCATTTTGTGGCGCGCCCTGCTGCCCTTTCCATCAATTCGATTGACGAAATGGGTTCGTTTTTGATGGTATATGTATCGGCTTCCCGAATCTGGGATGCATTGAGAATTTTCAAAACTACCTGGGTTCTCCCCCAAAATTAGAAATAAAAGGAGAGGAAAAGAGCTCCACCTGTATTGTCATTATCTAATCTAAAAACAGAGTCGCCACCTTCATCTGTAACGGTCGTAACGAATTGCTCTGAGTTTCCACCGGTTGGAATGGTCCATTGCTCAGCGATAATTGTGCTGTTGCCAGTGTAGAAGTACGCCATACTCAGTCCCAGCTCAAATCCGAGAGACCATTTTGGAAAAATAAATACTTCCGCGCCTATAAAAGCACGAGCTCCAATGCTAAAAGTTGTTCCTTTTTTGAATTCTGTTACAAAAGCTCCTTCATCGGTAACGGTAGTAATTTCTCTGGGATCGTCCTGAAAATCAATATTCCATTCGGTACGAGTAGGTGTTGTGTTTTCAGGGGTTATATTGTTTCCGTATTCAAATGTGTGCTTTTCAGTACCCAGCCCCAAAACAGCTTCAGCACCATAGAATCCCTGAATACGCGTATTTCCCTTTCTTTTTTCAATTCCCAGTGCAAAGTTGAAATTGTTAAAATTCCGTGTGTAGGTATCTTCCACTGTAGTATTCGTAGGGGTCTGGCTAAACTCGGGGACAAAAGCTCTGTTCGTTTCCAAAAAAACATTGACGCGCGCTGAAGCCCTGTATGCGAAATCAGCGGTTTTAAATTTCTTAACCGAAATGGCAAATTGATCGTTAGGGAATTGAGCCGTTGGTGCGGCATTCTCCGTGTCCGTAAACAAGTTCCCAACATATCTAAGAAACGGCGTAGCATCTATTGATACCGCCCAGTCTCCTTCTTCGGGAAGTATAGGTTCTCCTTTTTTAGATTCTAATTGACCAAAACTCTGAATAGCTATTCCAAGGCTTAGCAGGCAAAAACAGATTTTTTTCATCTCAATGGTTAAATATGGTTTAAAGGATAAACTGTTAATTCTGTGTTTTATTTTAAATCAAACGGATTGCTTATTCTGCAACATAGGAACAAATCTAAAAGTACCGTGGGTAGATACATCATAATTGCCTTCTTCAATCTTCACAATTTTATGCATGATTTGCACATCTCCTTCCCCCACAGGTACTACCATTATTCCACCTACTGAAAGTTGAGAAAAGAGCGATTCAGGGATAGATGGAGCTCCACAAGTCACCAAAATTCTGTCAAAAGGGGCAAATGTCGGAAGGCCCTTATACCCATCCCCGTAAAATAATTTGGCATTAATTCTCAGGTCATTCAATATCTTACCCGCCTTCTTATAAAGTGCTTTTTGCCGTTCTATGGAAAATACTTTAGCTCCCAATCGCGACAAAACCGCCGTTTGGTAACCACTTCCGGTTCCTATCTCTAAAACTTTGAGTCCTGCAGATACCTCCATCAAAGTAGTCTGAAAACCTACGGTATAAGGTTGGGAAATTGTTTGATCTGAACCTATAGGAAAAGCCTGGTCTTTATAGGCAAATTCAAGGAAGGCCGAATCCATAAAAACATGTCTTGGAACTTCGTCCATCGCTTTTAATACACCTTCAGCAACCGTATTTTTTGCCCTGATACTGTCTATCAGCTTTTTGCGCAATCCGCGGTGCTTGTAAGAATCTCGTTCATTCATAGGGGCCTAAAAGTAGGTAAATGAAGGTACTCTTTACTGCCTGTTAATAAAAATGAAATACACATTGGCAGTTGAATAAACCTGCTCGTACTTTTGTAAAAAATCAAAGGATCATGCTTAAAATTGGCGTTCTCGGAGCCGGTCATCTTGGCAAAATACATATCAAGCTCAACAAAGAAATTGAAGATTTGGAACTCGTGGGTTTTTTCGATCCCAATCCGCAGGTCGCAAGCGAGACTGCTCAAAAGCTCGGAGTGAAAAAATTCGACTCCATGGATGAGCTCATCAATGAAGTAGACATCGTGGATATTGTAACACCTACACTCAGTCATTACGATTGTGCTTCAAAAGCCCTGAAGCTCTCCAAACACGTCTTTATTGAGAAGCCCATTACCAATACCATTCAGGAAGCTAAATCGCTCATGTCTTTGGCATCAGAAGCTAATGTTAAGGTACAGGTGGGCCATGTTGAAAGATTCAACCCGGCGTTTACAGCGGCAAAGGAGCATATTATAAATCCCATGTTCATTGAAACACATAGACTGGCGCAGTTCAATCCGAGGGGCACGGATGTTTCAGTTGTTCTGGATTTAATGATTCACGACCTGGACATCGTGCTAAGCGTGGTGAAATCTAACATCAAAAGAATCTCAGCCAGTGGAGTGGCTATTGTGAGTGAAGCACCCGACATTGCAAATGCCAGACTTGAATTTGACAATGGATGTGTAGCAAATCTGACCGCCAGCCGATTCTCGCTTAAAAACATGCGGAAAACTCGATTTTTCCAGCGAAACGCTTATGTATCTGTCGATTTTCTGGAAAAGGTAACGGAAGTCGTTAAAATGCGAGATATAGAAGGTGATCCGGATCCGTTTTCTATGAGCATAGATCTGGGTGAAGGAAGAGGTGAAAAGGAAATATATTTTGAAAAACCCAATGTTGAAGAAAACAATGCTATTAAAGATGAGCTAAGCAGCTTTGCTAAGGCCATCATTAACAACTCAACTCCGCCTGTAACCATTGAAGATGGCTACAAAGCATTGGACATTGCCTACAAAATCGTTGATAAACTGAAGATTACCGCTTCGGCGTTTGAGAATTAATCTTTTTACACAATTATTTTCTTTCCAGGGCGTTTAAACGACGTTTACGGTTTGGAATTGGAAAATCCAATTCATCTTAACAATTTCTTAACTTTGCCGCTTGCTTGAATCGGGCCTGGCCTATGAAGAAATTCTATTTCGCGACAACGCTATTACTTTTATTAACTGCCTGTGACATCTTTGACAAGGAAGAGACCATTCCTGGCTACGTGGTTATTAAGGAAATAACTCTTCAAACCAACGAAGCTACTGAAGGAGCCAATACGCATGCCATTTTAGATGCTACAGTTTTTGCAGATGATCAATTTGTTGGCACCTATGAATTACCCGCAGCCATTCCCATTCTCCAAAATGGCAATACCACGCTGAACATATCGGGTGGCATCAAGAATAACGGACTTATAGACAATCGGATTATCTATCCTTTTTACAATTTTGTGCTTAAGGATATAGAGCTCTTACCCGATGTAAAAACCCCGGTAAATCCTGATAGTACTGTAACATTAGAGTACTTTCCAAATTTGAATTTTGAGATAGAAGGCTTTGAAGATGTAGGTATACAGTTTGAAGCTGAAGATGAAGATAATGCAGAAATAAACATAATTTCCGGTCCACCGGAGGATGTAAGCCGAGGCCAAAGTCTTGAAGTCACTCTGACTCCATCTAACAATGTATTCTTCCGAAGGTCAACATTTGACATGACTAATTTACCGAAGGGAAACGCAATGTATCTTGAATTAGATTACAAAGGAAGTGTTCCACTCGAAGTTGGAATTTTCACGGAAGATGCACCGTTTGCAAAAGTGTTCGCTGGCGGAATAAATCCCACTGATGAATGGACAAAAATTTATTTTGAATTTACAAATGAAGTGGCTCGTCAAACGCAAAATGAGCAGTTTGAAATTTATCTGGAAAGTCGTTCATCAAGCCTGACAACTGAAAAGATTTATCTGGATAATATAAAATTTGTTTATCCCTAATGAAGAAATTGAACAAACCGGCTCAAGTTGCCAAGTACGTCATTACCGACGTGCTGAGTGCGGCCACAGCCTGGGTTCTTTTTTATTCATACCGTAAAAAGTTCATCGAACCGGAGAAGTTTGGATATCCCATACCCTTTGAATTTGATCATAAATTCTACTTCGGTTTGGCACTCATTCCATTATTCTGGCTCGGGGTGTACACGCTATTTGGCATGTACCGAGACATATACAGACGTCACCGTCTCAAAGAACTTGGCCAGGTTTTACTGGCATCTCTGGCGGGTGTTATTGTACTTTTCTTCCTCGTATTAATAGACGATGAAATAGCCAATTACCACCATTACTACAAATCGCTGTTGACCCTTTTTGGACTACATTTCGTTCTGACTTTTTCCTTGAGATTTTATTTAACAACCAGGTCTGTAAAGAAGATTCACAGCAGAAAAATTGGGTTCAATACAGCAATTATTGGAGGAAATGAAGAAGCTCTTAATGTGTATCACGAAATGGAGGGCATGTATCCTGCACCGGGCTTTAATTTTGTGGGATATGTCAGCGTAAATGGTAAGGATCACCTTTTGGAAGACGAATTGCCGTGGTTGGGGAAATTTCCGAAAATCAGAGAAATTGCCGAAGAAAAGCAATTAGAAGAAGTAGTAATTGCCGTTGAAAGCTCTGAGCATAAAAACCTGGGAGGTATTATTACTGAATTAGAAGGTATTGATTTGAAAATTAAAATCATCCCGGATATCTACGATATTTTATCCGGATCTGTGAAGATGAGTAGCATTTTCGGAGCACCGCTGATCCAGATAGAAACGCAAATTATGCCTGCCTGGCAGCTGTTTCTCAAGCGACTCATGGATTTTGCCGGCTCTTTAATTGCAATCATTATTCTATTGCCCGTTTTTATTGCTCTTGCAATCGCTGTGAAAATAACTTCTGCTGGCCCGATTATCTTTAAACAAGAGCGAATAGGCCAGCACAATAGACCCTTTTACATTTATAAGTTCAGGTCAATGTGCCAGGATGCCGAAAAAGGTGGCCCACAACTCTCCAGTACGCATGACCCACGAATAACCAAAATCGGTCGCTTTATGCGTAAAACCAGACTAGATGAACTGCCCCAATTCTTCAATGTGTTGAAGGGAGATATGAGTTTGGTAGGTCCAAGACCTGAAAGGCAATTTTACATTGACCAAATTGTAAAGGTTGCACCGCATTATCGACATTTGCAAAAGGTAAAACCCGGAATTACCAGCTGGGGTCAGGTAAAATACGGGTATGCAGAGAATGTTGAACAAATGGTACAGCGTTTAAAATACGACGTGCTCTACATTGAAAATATGACCCTGGCCATTGATTTGAAAATTATGGCCTATACATTATTAATCATCTTAAAAGGATCGGGAAAATAAAATGAAAAACATTACGGTAATTGGAGCTGGAACGATGGGAAATGGCATTGCTCATGTTTTTGCTCAAAGCGGATACGAAGTTCAATTAGTAGATATTTCTGAGAAAGCCTTAGAAAAGGCTGTAGCAACCATTACCAGGAATCTGGATCGAATGGTCGCCAAAGAAAAGATTTCCGAAGCTGATAAAAACAAGGCTTTATCCATGCTTAAGACTCAAACAGACATGAGCGCTGGTGTGAGCAATGCAGACCTGGTAATTGAAGCGGCCACAGAAAATACAGAACTCAAGTTGAAAATATTTGGAGATCTAGATAATGCCGCGCCTGAAAAAGCGATTCTTGCGACGAATACATCATCTATTTCTATTACAAAAATCGCTGCCGCAACGAAGCGCCCTGACAAAGTTATTGGTATGCACTTTATGAATCCCGTTCCAATCATGAAATTGATTGAAGTGATTCGGGGGTACGCAACAAGCGATGAAGTGACTGATTCTATCATGGAACTTTCCAAAAAATTGGGGAAAGTACCTGTAGAAGTAAATGATTATCCCGGGTTCGTGGCTAACAGGATTTTGATGCCAATGATCAATGAAGCCATAATGAGTCTACATGAAGGTGTTGCAGGCGTTGAAGAAATAGATACTGTGATGAAATTGGGAATGGCTCACCCTATGGGCCCACTTCAGCTTGCCGATTTTATCGGACTGGATGTTTGCCTGAGTATTTTGAAGGTGCTTCACGATGGATTTGGAAATCCCAGGTATGCTCCTTGCCCCTTACTTGTAAATATGGTAACTGCGGGCAAATTGGGTGCTAAATCAGGCGAAGGGTTTTACACGTATACAGCAGGGAGTAAAGAGCTGGTTGTAGCTCCGAACTTTAGCTAAGAATTAACCGTTGCGTTCCTGTCGTCTTTTTTGACGTTTGATCTTTCTTTCAAGTCGGCGAGATTTATTTTTAAGAACCTCGCTAGCTTCCATGGTCTGTACTTCGCGTGTTTTTACCTCAATTTGACCAGACTCAATCATAGACACGATTTCTTCAATCATGTAATCTGTTTCGTTGGTCAATGGATCGTAATTCGCTTTGAGATTGCTTCCGAATAATTTCGCTACACCCTGCCAAACAAAGGCGGTAAAGCCATTTCTTAAACGCCTGATAAGCTCGTAACTGGTATCACCTGTTTCGCGATCAATTAGCTTAATCAAAACCCTTCCCTGAGAAGTAGTCATCTTTTTTAAATCGTCTTCAAACTCAGCTTTTAGATCTTCTTCACATTTGTCTAGATAAGCTTCTCTTTCGGCTTCGGTACTCAGCTCCGATAAATTTTTATTGTACTCATTTATCAAGTCCCCGGCCAACTTGGCATAGGGATATGTTTTGACCACATTCCTATGCATTTTTGACCATTTTCGACGGTATCGCTTACTTCTAGACTTACGATAAGATGAAACGGTTTGGGTGCGCAAGGTGACGACGGGAATGGTATCTCCTTCCAGGACTACCGTTTGTAAAATATAGTTCCCTTCAGAAGTTGTGTCATTCACAGCCACCTGGCTATACATGCCAACAGACAATAAAACTGAAAGTATGACGAATAAGAAGCGCATTAACCTTTTAACGAATGTAAACAGGCAATGTTATATTACCCATCCAGCGCTTTTAACAATCAAAAACCTTACCGATCCTATATTAGGCAACAACAGACTTTACTTTGTCAGCAGCTTCTTGAAGGGTAATTGCCGAAAGAACTTTCAATCCAGAGTCGTCAATAAGCTTTTTAGCTTCTTCTGCATTCGTTCCCTGCAATCTGGCAATGATCGGAACATCGATATCGCCAATATTGGTGTAGGCATCTACAATACCCTGAGCTACTCGGTCGCAGCGAACTATACCTCCAAAAATATTAACCAGAATAGCCTTTACCTTATCATCCTGCAATATGATTCTAAAGGCTTTCTCTACGCGTTTGGCGTCGGCTGTTCCGCCAACATCGAGGAAGTTTGCCGGGTCTCCGCCAGAAAGCTTAATGATATCCATAGTGGCCATAGCCAATCCGGCACCGTTAACCATACAACCCACATTACCATCAAGTTGAACGTAATTCAAGCCGGCTTCACCAGCTTCTACCTCCGTCGGGTCTTCTTCAGTTAGATCGCGCATTTCAGCATAATCTTTATGTCTGAAAAGAGCATTGTCATCTAGGGTAACCTTCGCGTCAACAGCGATTATTCTATCATCGGAAGTCTGGAGAACAGGATTGATCTCAAAGAGGCTAGCATCACACCCCACATAGGCTTTGTAAAGCGAAGCAACAAATTTTGTCATTTCCTTAAATGCCTTACCACTTAATCCGAGATTAAAAGCAATCTTTCTGCACTGGTATCCTTGAATACCAAGCCCCGGATCTATTTCTTCCTTAAAAATGAGATGTGGAGTTTTCTCCGCTACCGCTTCAATATCCATTCCGCCTTCAGACGAATACATGATAGTAATCTTGCCTTTTGCTCTGTCTAATAGAACAGACATATAAATTTCATTTGGCTCATGCTCTCCGGGATAGTAAACATCTTCAGCTATCAGCACTTTGCTTACTCTTTTGCCTTCAGGTGGGGTTTGTGGAGTTACCAGATCCATACCGATAATCTGACCGGCTATGTCTTTTACCTCCTCAAGACTTTTAGCAATTTTTACTCCTCCGCCCTTTCCGCGGCCACCCGCGTGAATTTGAGCCTTAATAACGAACCAATCTGATCCTGTGGTTTCGTTAATTTTTTTGGCAACTTCTACGGCTTCTTCAGGTGTATCGGCAACGATTCCTCGTTGTATGGCTACACCAAATGACTCTAATATGGATTTTCCCTGGTATTCGTGGAGGTTCATGACTTCAAAATTTTCTCGGGCAAATGTACAGTTCCACATCATTATATGAAAGTCAATCACAAGGTGAAATTTAAACTCTTTACCTAAGTCATTTCTCATGCGCTTATATTAGCCGAATAATGCAGCCTGAAACCATACAATTAAAGCTGAAGTCCGGAGTTTATTCTGCTGTACATAGATTCAAATCTGGATCGTCGAGAATTCCTGTTTTGCTCATTCACGGCAGCATGGAGTCATCGCGAATATTTTATTCAAAATCGGGCAAAGGACTGGCGCCATATTTAGCTAAAAACGGATTTGATGTTTTTACCATTGATATAGCCGGAAAAGGGCAATCAACTCCTAAAGCTTCGCGAAAGCTGCGCCATAGCCAAGGTGACTTTATTCACAGGGATATGGCAAAGTATATGGAGCACATACGGAAGTTTTATCCCGATACTCCCGTTCGAATCGGAGCTCATTCGTGGGGTGGTGTTCTTGCCTTAGCCTGGTATGCGTACTATGGTAACCGTGCAAATTCAGGGCCCATGGTTTTCTTTGGGTCTAAAAGACGAATTGGCGTAGTCCACCCAAAAAGAATCTTTATGGTTGATTTAATGTGGAGTGGTTTGGGCTACCTTTCAGGTGCCCTCCTGGGCTATGTCCCTAAGGGAAAACTTAGACTCGGAATAGACGATGAGCCCTTACTTTTTTTCAAAGAAACCAACCATTGGGTTTACAGCAGAAACTGGATTGATAAACATACGGGTAAAGACATTTCTGCACTATTGCGAAATAAAGAAAAACCGCCCATACTTCACTTTGCCGGTGTAAATGATACCGTACTTGGAAATCCACTAGACGTTGAGAGATTGATAAATGAAGCCGGTGGTGAAGCTACGGAGCTGATTCTGCTCGGTAAAGCAAATGGCAATCTTAGAGATTACGGCCACAACGACATGCTTACTTCAAAAGAAGCGCCCGAAGACCATTTTAAAACAGCATTAAACTGGTTTATGACAGATTAGCGCAGAAGGTGTTACTTTTGGCACTTTTATCCGTCTTACCCGTAAAGCTAAATCTAAAATGCGATTAACCTTTCTGTTTTTACTCTTTGCTCTCGGTTTGCAAGGTCAATCAATAAAGGGGTTAGTATTAGACCAGGACGGAAATCCACTGAGCTTCGCAACGATTTACGTTAAAGAAACGGGGTCTGGGAGTATTACGAATGAACAGGGTAAGTACGAACTCAAATTACCTCCGGGAAACTACAGTATAACATTTCAATTTCTAGGTTATGCCACGCAGCAAGTTACCGTACAGCTGGGAGAAGAGACTATTACCCGTGATATCGTGCTCAATAAGCAAGCATATCTTCTCGGTGAAGCAGAAGTGCGCAGCGGAAAGGAAGACCCCGCCTACTCTATTATGCGGAAAGCTATTGCCAAAAGCGCTTACCACCGACAACAAGTAGATCATTATACCTGTGAAGTTTATCTGAAAGGTGGTGGAAGACTTAAAGAAATTCCATGGTTTGCCCGAAAAGCACTCGAAGAAGAAGGAATGGACACCTCAGCTACATTTATTACTGAAAATATTACAGAAATAACATATACGCGCCCGGGCAAATATGAAGAAAGGGTAATATCCATCCGCACACAGGGCGATGACCGCAATACGAGCCCTATGAATTATATCAATTCATCGCTCTATGAACCAGAGATTGCTGGCTTGGTGTCTCCTTTTTCCAGAAAGGCCTTTGCTTTTTATAAATTCAAATACATCAGAACCTTTAAGGATCGAGACAAACAAATAAATGAAATTCAGGTTATTCCAAGATCCATGGGCGAAGACGTGGTTAGAGGAAGGATATTTGTCGTGGAAGATCTTTGGTGTATTCACAGTGTAAACCTGGTTACAACTATTCAATCAGTAGACATTAATATCAGACAGGTTTATGCTCCGGTTAAGGAGAATGTCTGGCTGCCTGTATCGCATAGATATAGTGGTGAAGGCAAGGTACTCGGTTTTGGGTTTGAGTTTCAATACCTCGCCACTATCAGAAACTATGATATTACTATTAATCCCGACCTGGCTACCGAGTTTGAAGTATTAGATGAAAAAACGGAACAGGATGAGATAGAGTCGCGAAAAGAAGATCCATTAACGGATCTTGAAAAATCGGAACAAAAACTCGAAGCTGGTGAAGAGCTTACCCGAAAGGAATTGCGAAAGTTGATGCGCGATTACGAAAAACAAGAGAGAAAAAAGCAGGAAGAGCCAACCGTTACAGGGTCGCGACAAGTAGAGGTGGACTCTATGGCATATAAAAATGACAGCCTGTATTGGGCAAAGGTGAGACCGGTACCCTTAAACCGGAGAGAAATTAAAGGATATAAAGTTCAAGATAGTTTGGCAGTTGCTGAACAAAAAAAACAAGCTGGAGACACACTAGACACGGGCAAGGGAAAGTTTAGCTTATCTGATGTAATTCTGGGGAACACCTACGACCTCGGAAATGATCATTATCTCACCATAAGGGAGCCCTTCTCCTCCATAAGGTTTAACACGGTAGATGGCTGGAATTTTAAGTATCGGCTTAGTTATTATAAGCGAATAAGCGATACAAAGCGATTTGAAATATCATCGGGCTTGCGCTATGGATTTTCCAGAAATAGTCTACAGGGCAAAGTAAGGTTTGAATACAGGTATGGAGAGAGCCTAAAAAGAAGTAGAATTAGGCTGGAAGGGGGGTATTATTACTCCCAGTTTAATCGGAATGAGCCGATAACCACCTTCACAAATACCATCTCAACCCTGTTCGCTCAAAACAATTTCATGAAGATTTACGATAGGCGTTTTTTATCTCTGTCATGGCAATCTAAGCCTATGCACAATGTCTATCTCACACCATATGTATTCTTCGCAGATAGATTTGAAACTTCTAACACAACCACACAAAACTGGTTTGATTGGGGTGGTGATGCTTATACCCCGAACACTCCAAGAAATCTGGAGTTGAATAATACCGGGTTTGGATCATCTACAGCATTTAAAGCAGGAGTAGACCTTATATTCAGACCTTTCGCCAGGTATTACAAGCGCGGCAAAAACTACTACCGCAGTAATAACCCACCGACTATTACACTTAAATATCAAACAGCTATTCCCGGAATTCTGGAAAGCGATGCCAACTACGACAAAATTTCGGCGGAAGTGGAGCATAGATTTGATCTAAACTTATTTGGAAATTTGGCTGCAAGAGTTGAAGGGGGATATTTTATAAATAATGAAAACGTAGAGTTTATGGACTTTGCTCATTTTATGGGTAATGCTACAATCTTTACAAGGTATGCGCAGATGAGAGGATATTCCATAGCCCCTTTCTACGACTTCTCAACCCAGGAAGAATATGTAAGCACCTATATTAATTACGAGCTGAGACAATTCTTGTTGACCAATATTAGAATTGTCAGACTGAGCGGTGTGAAAGAAAATATCAATTTCAACCATTTATGGACTCCCGCTGTCAATAATTATATGGAAGTGGGATACAGCATTGATAATATTTTCCG
>JGI12048J13642_10445345_pt1 | contig 18701 bp, 17 predicted proteins | sample ElkSlonscriptome_16_FD_13642 | JGI IMG/M metagenome (IMG submission 13642)
GATCGAATGCCCGCGGGCATTCGATCAGAGGTTCCCTAAGGAACGCGGCACCGCGAATGCGATGTCGGCGCGAAGTCGATTATAGAAGAAGCCGATCCCGGGCGGCTTCGCGCCGGCGTCAGCCGTCGCGTCGCTATTGGTTTTTCGGTATTTCCCTGATGTTCTTCAGGATACCCGCGCGCATGACGTGCGTGATGCTGCGAAACGCTTCGACCGAGTCGGCCGGGTCTTGTTCGAGGATCACCAGGTCGGCAATCTTGCCCGGCACCAGGGTGCCGATGTCGTCGATCATGCCGATCGCCCGCGCGCCGTTGCGAGTCGACATCACGATGACCTCTTCGGGCGGTATTCCGGCCGCTTGCATGGCTTCCATTTCGGCGTGGATCGACGGCCCGTGCAGGGTCAGCGGATTACCCGCGTCGGTGGCCGTCGCGATGGTGATGCCGGCTTCGTGTATTCGAACAAGATTGCGCTGCATTACGCTCAGGTCCATGCCGCTGCGTTCCAGGTTTTCGAATACCGAGGCAACGTCTCGCCACGATTCCGGCGCGGCGTCGCGGAGGGCCGGAGCCTGTTCGACAACCTTGCGCGTAATCGGATCTACGCAGCCGTTCGGGTCGTCTACAGGCGGCACAAGGCCCAGCCCGACTGCCGCGGTGGCACGGCTCCAGTTCGCACCGACCAGCAGGGTCGGCATGTAGATGACATTGTTGGACTGAGCCAGCGCGATGAACTCGCGATCGACGACGGCATCGTCGACGCTGTGGACCAGCGCCGCGGCACCGGCCCGCAGCGCCACCTTGGCGTTTCGCAGTTCGGTTGCATGGACAATAAGCTGAAGTCCTCGCTCGCGGGCCGCTTCGCCGATTTGCATCAGCCGTCGGTCGAGTTCTTCTCGCTGGTCGGCAGGCGGGTCCAGGTACCAGACCTTGACTGCATCCGATCCGGACTCCACGAGTTTCGCGACGCCGGCCAGCGCTTGTTCGTCCGATGACATCTGCAGAAAGGTATTCTTGCCGTTCGCGACCAGGTCGGGCACGCGGGCATGCGTGATCAACGGGCCGGCCGCGCGGACGTGGGCGCGCGGAAGTTTGGTGTCGCCTATCGTGTCTGTCGCTGCCATCGATGTGGTCCAGGGCAGGCCGCCGACATCGAAGACTGCCGTGATGCCCGAGCATAGGTAGGCGCGGTGCCAGCGGTCGGGGTTCCGACTCAGGTCGGTCTGCAATTGCTGATAGTCATAGAATTTCTTGACGAAGGGCCAGTGCGGGCGTCCGTCCAGCCATCCGGTCTGACTGAAGTGCACGTGCGCGTCTACCAGACCCGGGGCGATGAAGCGCCCCGACATGTCGTACACCTTGTCATCGGGAAGCGCGAGGCACTGAGCGCTGCTGCCGATGCACGCGATGCGCTCACCCTCGACCCGAATCGAAGCATTCTCCAGGGTGCCGCCGTTGCCGTCGTGAATGGTCGCGCCGCGCAGCACGTCAGCCGCCCCGGCATCCGGAGTCATGAAAAAAAGCACCAGCAGGCCGGCTGGAAGGGATTGCAGGCAGGTCATGATCGGTCCTCCGTGTCTGCGCCGTTGTGGTCCAGCGCGTTCTGGTGCGCGAGCGCTACGCCGAGATGATCCTCGAATGGCGGTATCGCGCAGTGAATCACCCAGTCCGGTCGGATGTCGAAGCGCGCCCCCACGAAATCGGCGTGCAGGGGCATTCTCAGTCCCGGGCGTGCGCAAAGAAAAGCGGTCTGTATGAATGCGGCGCCAGCGGCGCGCAGGCTGCACGCAGCGCGGAACATGGTCTCGCCGGTATACAGTACATCGTCGATCAGGATCAGGTGTCGGCCTTCGATTTCGATGTCCGGACCGCCGGGGTCTATGTGCGGACGGTCGTGCAGCAGTTCCAGCGAGTCGCTGTAGCGCTTGAGCTTCAGCGCGCCGATCTCGAGATGCAGTCCCTGGCGCTGTTCAAGTCGGGTCGCGAGCATTTCAGCCAGCGGCTTGCCGCGTCGAAGAATTCCTACAAGCGCGGTCGATGACGAGACGTGCGGGCCGATGCGCTCTGCCAGATCGTCCAGGAGCGCTTCCACGCCGTCGCTGTCAATGATCTGCACCTCGCTGTTTTCTTGTTTGTTTTCGTTCTTATTCAGGTTCACTTGTTTTTCCTTGCTGGTCTCGGAGAACATCATCATTTAACCCTGACCGGTCAGCGAGTCGGCAAATCAGGGCTTCCGGCGCGGTCGAAATACGTCTGCAAGCCGGCGTCGCGTGGCTTCGTAGCTGGTCATCACGACCACCAGTTCCGATGTCGTTGACAAGACTGATCGGCGATTGAGCGTGAGTCCAGGCGCGGCATACGAGCGGGCCGGATTTATTCAGCTACAAAAGGCTAACACCATGCGTCGCCCGGTTTGGGCGCATCCAGGCAGGCCTGCTCGCGCCCTCGCGCTACTTCCGAACGCGGATAATCATCGCGCGCTCTACAATGGGGTCATGTACATCATTTCCAGATCTACCGAAATCGCGCGCTGGTGGGGCGGTGTCCTGGCTGCAGCCGGCAAGAACTGGCTGGAAAGCCAAGCGTTCATCTACGCGGCGGCACTGGCCTTCTTTACCGCGTTCTCGATTGCCCCGGTGATGATTGTCGCCGTGGCCGTCGTAGGCGTGATCCTCGGCCCGCGAGCCGCCGAGGGGCAGCTGCTCGAACAACTCCGCGACATCGTGGGGCCTGAAGCGGCCAGTGCGGTTGAGACGGCGGTACTCAACTCCCAGCTCGACCAGTCCGGCTGGTTTCCCACGATCGCCGGCGTGGCCGCAATCGTGCTGGGCGCAACGACTGTCTTCGCGCAGATGCAGAAATCTCTCAACGCGATTTGGGACGTTGCGCCGCGCCCAAGCAAGGGGGGGGTGTGGCGATTCATCAAGGCGCGGCTGCTGTCGCTGGCGGTAGTGCTGGCGATCGGCTTCGTCCTGCTGGTTTCGCTGGCGCTCAGCGTGACGCTGCGGGCATTGATCGTATTCGCCGATCAGTGGCTGCCGGTTCCCGGTTGGGCGATGGTGGGCGTGGAGATTCTGGTCTCGCTGACGGTGGTCACCCTGTTGTTCGCAGCGATGTTCAAGGTGCTGCCGGACGTAGTCCTGTCGGTCCGCGATGTACTGCTGGGCGGGCTGGTGACGGCTGTGTTTTTTACGCTGGGCCGCTCGCTGATCGCAATCTACCTGGCCAACGCGGCGACTGCATCCACTTACGGCGCCGCTGGTTCGCTCGCCTTGCTGCTGCTGTGGGTCAACTACTCGTCGCTGATCCTGCTGTTCGGCGCGTCGTTCACGCGTGCCCAGTTTGAGGCGCGCGGGAATACGATCCGGCCGCGCAACGGGGCAGTGCGCGTACATCGCGAGCTGGTGGAGGATTGAACGGCGGATCATGGCCTTTCTGAGGGCGTCCCTGAAGTCCGTGCTGTTGTTTGGTACCCTTTTTTGATCTGAGTCATGTCCAATCGTGTGCCAGATGAATATTCTGCACGCAGCAGGATGATCCAAATCCAATTCAGAACACAAGGTCAAAAAAGATGACGGATTCCAAAAAAGGCTGGTGGGCGCGTCTGTGGTCTCGTCCGAAGAGCAAGTGGCTGTTGGGCATACCGCTGGGCGGTTTTGTGGCCGTGGCCGTGGGTGCCACCGCCCTGCAAACCATGAATTACACGCTGCACCAGACCAGCGAGACAGAATTCTGCTACATGTGCCATTCGCACGAGCAGTTCATCAGGCCAGAATACGAGGCCTCGAGCCATTTCACTAACCAGTCAGGCGTGCAGGCCGGTTGCAAGGACTGCCACCTGCCGAGCATGGAAAAGGACTGGCTCGCCTACGTGACGAAAAAGATCATTGTGTCCAAGGACATCATTCCCGAGTTGCGCGGCGTGATATCAACCCGGGAAAAATACGAGGCCTATCGTCCGCATGGCGCCGAGAAGGTCTGGCGGCAATACAAGGAAGACGATTCCAAGTACTGCCGGCAATGTCACTCCGTCGATAACATGGATCTCGAAGCGCAGGATCGCTTTGCCTCGCGTAGACATGCGACGGCGGAACGGCGCGGTCAGACCTGCATCGATTGCCATTACGGTATCGTCCACGAACTGCCTGAAAACGCCACCGACATCCTCGCCAGAATCGACGAGGAAATGACGGCCGAGCAAGAGCAGGAAGAAGAATAAGCGATCCCTCGGTGGGCTGCGGGCGTCTCCCCGGCGCGCGCTGCCCTTCTGGGGGCGTTCGGGTTTCCCGGAACACGTTTTAATTTTCACCACCGCGCGCGTCTGTTCCAGGTGCGCACGGGAATGGTAGATCTGACGGATCGGCGATGAAGTTCCGAGTCCCCGCAACGTGAGCATGTCGATGCAGTTCATTCCCAAGCCGCTTCTGAAGAAGCTCTACAACCGTTCCAGCCTGCGCAATACCGCTTCGGGCGTGCGCTTCTCTGTCAAGAACCGCCTCGCGCCGGCCAAATTGAAGCGGGTCAGGCCTCTGGTTCTGAACGGGGAATCCGTGCCTGTCGACCAGGTTGCGGTCGCCGTCGACGGTGGCGAACCTGTGCGGCTGGATCGACTGATTGGCTCTTCGCCGGTTGATTTTCCGCTGGGCACGCTTTTGACCTTCGACGTTTCCATCGAACCCCTGGAGGCCGTCGAACACAGCCTCGAACTGGCGTTCGAAGTGGAGCCCTTTGGAATGCTGGAATTTTCGGTCTCGGACTGTCCGCGAAGCGCCGACCGGGTCCCCGGCGCAGTGCCGCGGGATGCCGAGGACGACTATTCCGACACGATTGTTCAGGCACGACGGGATTTCTTGCATGACAGGACGGGCGTCGAGCTGGCGCATGTCTCAAGTTGTTCGTTCAACCCGCGCGAGACCCAGGGCAATATCGAGCATTTCACCGGCGTGGCGCAGGTACCGATTGGTATTGCAGGGCCGTTGCTGGTCGACGGTGAACACGCACAGGGCGAGTTCTACGTGCCGCTGGCGACAACCGAAGGAACGCTTGTTGCGTCCTACAACCGCGGCATGAAGGTGATCCATGCGAGCGGCGGCGTCAGGTGCGCGGTGGTCGGCGACAACATGCAGCGCGCACCGGTGTTCATCTTCGACGATGCTCGTTCGGGCCGCAGATTCGCCGACTGGATCGTCGAGCACCTCGACGAGATCAAGTCAGTGTGTTCCGAGTCGGATCCCTTCGTCAGTCTCAAGTACGTCGACTATTACCTGGCCAGCAAATTCTGTTTTACGCGTTTCAACTTCACGACCGGCGACGCGGCCGGCATGAACATGGTCGGCAAGGCGACATTTGCAGCCTGCAACTGGATCCTGCAAAACTTTCAAGGCGCAGAGATTCGCGATTTTTTCCTGGAGGCAAATTTCGCGACCGACAAGAAAGCCTCCATGATCAACACCATGCGCACGCGCGGCAAGCGCGTGACGGCCGAATGCCTGATAAAGCGCGACGTGCTGCGCGACATCATGGACGCCGATACCGAACAACTCTACAAGCACGGAAAGGTCGCCAATGTCGGCAGCATGCTTTCGGGGGCCAACAACAACGGCTGCCACGCGGCCAACGCAATCACGGCGATGTTCATCGCGACCGGCCAGGACGTTGCCAACGTCGCCGAATCGTCGACCGGAATCCTTTACGGCGACCTGACCGAGGACAAGGATCTGTACCTGTCCATCACGCTGCCGTCCCTGATCGTCGCCACGGTCGGCGGCGGCACCGGCCTTCCCACCCAGCATGAAAGCCTCCGGATCATGGACTGCGCCGGCATCGGCAAGGTACGAAAACTGGCCGAGATTGTTGCAGGCACCGTGCTGGCCGGCGAAATTTCGCTGGCAGCAGCGATATCGTCCCTGGACTGGGTCTCCAGCCACGACCAGCTGGGCCGCAACGACCCGACTTCTGTCAAGCGCTGAGGCGCGACCCTCAGCGCTTGCAACAGATTTTTCTCAGGCTGTTTCGCGCTGAACCGCAATGTAGTAGGCGACGCCGTCGATATCAACGGCACGCTTGACCTTCCATTCGATTTCGAAGGGACTGCCGCCTTTCTTGTAATTCACGGTTTTGCCGTGGAAAACCCGGTCGTTCGCCATGTCGTCGTCCAGGCGGTCCAGTACGTCCCGATCGGTTTTCGGGCCTTGCATGATCCCGGGCGTCTCGCCCACGACTTCTTCGGACGCGTAGCCCGTCAGGTGTGAAAACTGGTCGTTGACGAACACGATGGTCGATCCGCCACGCTCGCCCTTGGCGCGCGTCACCATCACCGACGTGAAGCTGATTTCGGCCAGTGCCTCGAACAGTGGCGAAGATAGTGCCTGTTTTGTGTCGTTCATATACGGTGTCCTTTTTTGATCGATATGGCATTTCGAAAACATGACGTTTCGAAATTTCAGTACTTGATCGTGCAGCCGTAGGGCCGGGTCACCGGGTCGGCCACGGACCGTCCGGCCTGCATGTCGCCGAGCGCAGCGACCACGTATTGTGTGGACGAAGCGATGTCGGCGGGATCGGCGCTGGGATTGGAGTCGATTCCGCCCATGTAGACCAGCGTGCCGGATTCGTCGATGATGTACATGTGCGGTGTGACCTGGGCGGCATAAGCCCGCCCGACGTCGCCGGATTCGTCGATCAGAACGGCAGTGGGTGCCGCGTTGCGCGTCTCGGTAAGTTCATCGGCGCGCTCGGGTGATACATGGCCCTGCGAGCCTGGTTTCGAGGAAATTATGGTCAGCCATACCGCGCCATGCTCGTCGACCGCCATGCGCTGCTGGTCCTGCATGTTGTCCGAAGAATAGTGTTTCTGAACAAATGGACAGTCATGATTGGTCCATTCCAGCACCACCGTGCGGCCCTGGAAATCCGACAGGCTGTGCACGTTGCCGGCAGTGTCCGTGAGCTCGAACGCGGGGGCTGGTTCGCCGATTTTCGGTGCCGCAAACGCGGGGCAGGCCAGCACGGCTGCCAGGATCGACAAAACGCCGGGAAAGACGAATTTTCTGTTTGACATGGTTTGCTCCTGTGGTTGGATTGATGGGTCGATGGGTGAATGGGCTAATGGGCTAATGGGTTAATGGGTTAATGGGTTAATGGGTTAATGGGTTAATGGGTTAATGGGTTAATGGATTAATGGGTCAATGGCTTGATTGGTAAGAAGCCAGATTGATCAGTCGGGGTTGATCGCCGCGGCGACCGTGGCGGGCGTCAGAATCTGGGGCAGTACCCGCGGGTTGGTGGGATCACCGGCCGGGTAGAACACGTACAGCGGTACGCCGTTACGTTCGAAACGCTGAAGGAAGCGGGTAATCTCCGGGTCGCGGCGGGTCCAGTCGCCTTTCAGATATATCGTGCCGGATTCTCGCATCGCCCGCCGGACGGTTTCGGTCTCCAGCGCCACGCGCTCGTTGACCAGGCAGGTCACGCACCAGTCTGCGGTCATGTTGACGAATGCCCCGGTCTCGGGGTCTGCGTTGATCTCGGACAGGCGCTCTTCGCTGAACGGTTCCCATGCCGCATCAATGCTGGAGATGGCCTCGTTCTGACGGCTCGTGCCAGCCGCCAGAGCCGCCACCGCCACGACCAGCGCGAGGGCGGTCGCCGCGTGCGAGACCGTTGCCGTGCGCCTGTGCATTGCAGGCCGCCCGATCAGCCAGAGCGCGAAGGCCAGTGCAACCAGGCCGGCCAGCAGTGCGCCGACGCCGTCCGGTCCGGTCTGGCGCGCAAGCACCCAGACGAGCCAGACGACGGTTAAATACAGCGGAAACGCCATGAACTGCTTGAACGTATCCATCCACGGCCCCGGACGCGGCAGGATGCGGGCCAGCTGCGGCCAGAATCCTACCGTCGCCAGCGGCAGCGCCAAACCGATTCCGAGTGCCAGGAAGACGATCATTGCCTGGGGCGCCGGAAGAACCACGGCCAGGCCCAGCGCGGTACCCATGAACGGTGCGGTGCAGGGGCTGGCCACCAGCGTGGCGAGCACGCCGGTGAAGAATGAGCCTCTCAATCCCGCTTGATCGGCGAGAGTCGACCCCAGCCCCATCCACCGCGTGCCGAATTCGACCAGTCCCGAAAGCGACAGGCCCATCGCGAACAAAAGGTAGATCAGCACGCCGACGAACCACGGCGACTGAAGCTGGAAGCCCCAGCCGATGGCGTTGCCGCCGGCCCTGAGCGCCAGGAGAAGCCCGGCCAGCGCCGCAAACGAGAGCACGACTCCTGCGGTATAAGCCAGCGCATGTCTGCGAGGGCGTGCCGGGCCGCTGGAGACCAGGCTCATGGCCTTAAGCGACAGGACCGGAAAAACGCAGGGCATCAGGTTGAGCAACACGCCGCCGGCCAACGCCATCGCGATCAGGAGGTACAGCGGTCGTTCCGGGGTGCCCGGCTCGGAAACCGGACCCACACTCTGGAGCAGGCCGGCTTCTGCGCTTAGCGACCAGGCGCGTCCATCCCTCGTGTCGACCAGCAGAAACCGCAGCGTGTCCGGGGCCCGGCTGAAATACGGTGACAACGGCTGCGAGACCTGAAGCGTGTCGCCATCCAGCGCGAAGAAGGGTTTTGCGGCATGTTCGACCAGCGTCGGATGGGCGGGAAAGAACTGAAGTGACGCGATATCGAGTTCGGCGACATTCAATACCTGCAGACCGAGCTGATCGCCGTCGGTGGAGAAGCGGGCCTGCCAGTCCACAGGCTTCGGACGACGCTCATCGGCGCGGGCGAAGCGCGGTGCGAAGCCGGATTCGGGCGCACTGCGATTCGCCGCACCGTCCGGCCCGATTACCGGGAGTTTCAGCGTGAACTCTGCGCTGCCGGGGATGCACTCGATCTTGCAGACCAGCCAGTCGGCTTTCAGCCGGATACCGACACCGCGGCCGGCGGCCAGGGAATCCGGGGGCGTGATTTCCACCGGCAACAGAAGGTCGTCCGAGTAGCCGTAATTGACAAGATGCCCGATCTCGTGGCGTTCGGGGTAAGGCCATTGAATGTCGCCCGCCTCGAATCCTTCGGGCAGCGTCCACGTGAAGCGGGTTTCCAGACCGGAATCGCCGGGATTGCGCCAGTAGGTATGCCACTCGGATTCATGGCGGATCGAGAGCCCCACCCGGAATGGCCGGCCGGGCAGAATTTCATCGACCTCGCTGAGCAGCTCGACGACGACGTGGTCGCGCTCGACTTCACCGCTGCTGGTTGCCTGGCAATGCAGCGAGATCGCGGCCAGAAGGCACGCGGCTGTAATCGAGAACAATCCGGCCTGAAATTTATGACGTGTCATTCACAAAAGTATACGAATCGGGACGTGAATGCGTCCGGCGATACCGCTCAGAAGATCGAGAGCTCCAGCCGGTCGGTCAGGTCGTGCAAAGCCACGCGACCGGCAAGCGAGTTGCCCGCTTCGTCCAGCGGGGGCGACCAGACGCAGATGCCGGAATGATCCGGGGCGGCCGCCATGATGCCCCCGGCCACGCCGCTCTTGCACGGGAGACCGACGCTGAAGGCGAATTCGCCGGCCGCGTCGTAGGTGCCGCAGGTCAGCATGATTGCCATGACGCGCTTGGCCAGCGAAGCGGAAAGAACCTGTCTGCCGCCGGAAGGGTCTATGCCGTCATAGGCGAGGAACCGCATGCTGCGCGCGATCTGGCGCGCGGTCATCATCATTGAGCACTGCGAGTTGTAAACGTTCAGCACCTCGTCAACACCGTTTTCCAGGTTGTCGAAGGAAGCCATCAAGTTGGCCATGGCTCGATTGCGATGGGAGGACTCGTCTTCGGCTGCCGCTATCGACATATCCAGGTCGATATCTTCGCCTGCCAGTTCCCGGACCATTTCCAGCATACTGGCGACCGGATCGGTACAGTGCTCGATCAGCAGGTCGTCGATGACCAGCGCGCCGGCGTTGATCATCGGGTTGCGCGGGATGCCGCATTCGTACTCGAGCTGAACCAGCGAATTGAACGGGTCGCCGGACGGCTCCCTGCCGACGCGCTCCCAGATCTCGCGGTGTACGGCGCCTTCATCGCCGATCCTCTGCATCGCCAGCACCAGTGCGAATACTTTCGACATGCTCTGGATAGGAAAGGGCGTATCGATGTCGCCGATCACATGCTCGGTGCCGTCAAGTTCGACGACGGCCAGCCCGAAGCGCGTCGGATCGACATTGGCGAGCTGGTCGATGTAATCTGCGACGCGACCGCGCGCCGCGGCCGGTCGGGCCGCTTCCGCCGCTTCGGCAATTGCCTGTGATATATCCATTTCAAAGTGTTTCGATAAGCAGCCACCCATGGTACCGCCCGAACGCTGCAATAGTTGTTTGTTGCGGCGGTCAGTGGTCGCATCCGTTGGCCAAGCGGTGCAGTGCATTGATTTTCAGTTTCCAACGCGGCTTGCCGACCCGGTCGAGTATTCTTGATAACCGGCGTCGTGAAAGCCGGTCAGCCTTTGAGCGTTAGACTTCTCAATCTAACGAAACCTCTGCTGCGGTCGGGTTTCGTATTTTTTCTGAATTATTTGATCGACGGGACGTATCGCTTGCATCGTATTCTTCTTCCGATAATGTTTTGTGCCGCATTCGTGCCGGCCCCGTCATCGCACGCTTCGGCGGGTGATGGCGCAGGGGCCTTCAGCGGCTGTCTGCAAGATCTTCAGTCGCTTGCCCGACGACGCGCTATTCCTGAGCCGATCGTGACCGATGTACTGGGTTCGCTCAGCTTCCAGCCGAGGGTCATCGAGCTCGATCGATCGCAGCCGGAATTTCGCCAGTCGTTCTCGGCCTATCTGCGAGCCAGGGTCAGTGATTCCAGGGTTCGTCGCGGACGCGAGCTGATCTCAGCGCATCGCGCATTGCTTAATCGTCTGACCCGCGAGTACGGCATTCCCGGGCATTACCTCATCGCTTTCTGGGGCATGGAGACAAATTTCGGCTCTTACCTTGGGGGCATGCCGACCCTGGATTCGCTCGCGACGCTGGCCTGCGATCCAAGAAGGAGCGGATATTTCACCGAGGAGCTGATCACCGCGCTCGAACTGGTGAATCGGGAAGGACTGGACCCTTCAGCCATGCGTGGTTCCTGGGCCGGAGCGATGGGGCATACCCAATTCATGCCGTCGGCCTACATGGATCACGCGATAGACGGAGACGGAGACGGCCGTATCGACCTTTGGCGCAGCGAGGTCGATGCGCTGGCGTCGGCGGCCAACTATCTCGCCCGGCTGGGCTGGCAGCGCGGCGAACGGTGGGGCCGCGAGGTATTGCTGCCCGACGGTTTTCCGTACGTGGAAACGGGCCTGATGCATTCGTCCTCCCTGGCGCGCTGGCGCGCGCTGGGCGTGCGCAAGGCCGACGGCTTGCCTTTGCCGGCGGCCGGAATGCAGGCCTCGGTCATCGTGCCTATGGGTCATCTCGGCCCGGCATTTCTGGTGTACGCCAATTTCGAGGTCATCATGGCGTGGAACCGCTCCCAGGCCTACGCGATTGCAGTCGGACACCTCGCCGACCGAATCGCCGGCGGCGGACGGCTGGAGGCCTCGATGCCGCGGGTTGAAACCGCGCCTTCGCGCACGCAGATCACGGCCCTTCAGACGGGACTGGCCAACGCCGGATTCGATCCGGGTGACGTCGACGGACTGCTCGGCCCGGCCACGCGGTCTGCTCTCAGAGCGTGGCAGCAGTCGAATGACCGGGTAGCCGACGGCTACCCCGATCCGGAAACGCTATCTGCGCTTGGCGCGAACAAATCCGAACCGCAAGGAAACATGCATTGATGAACGGTGAGAAACAGCCGCCGAAATCGGAAAACACGTCGACGCGGCGTTCGAACCAGAGGCAGGTTAAGCACAGCCTGCCTCGCGTCCTGATCGCGGTCGGCATAGTGATCGGCTTGGGTAGCGTTCTGGCCATACTTTTCTGGCCTGCGCCGCCGCGCCTGCCGGACTTTTCGACCATTTCGGACGTTTCCGAGCGCAAGCAGGCGTTTTTCGAGTTCCTTGCGCCCGTTGTAGAGTCAGAAAACGAGCGCGTGCTGGCGCAGCGCAACCGTCTTCTCGGCCTGGCCGAGCGCATGCGAGGCGGGGACACGCTGGGCTGGATGGATCGGCGCTGGCTCGATCGGCTGGCTGAGGAATACGAGGTGGACTGGAATCCCGATTCTGACCAAAGCGAGAGACTCGAGGCGATCGAAATCCTCGAGCGGCGCGTCGACGCGGTCCCCGTCTCGCTGGCGCTGGTCCAGGCGGCCACCGAATCCGGCTGGGGACGCTCTCGGTTCGCGACCGAGGGCAACAATCTCTTCGGCCACTGGTGCTACGAGCCCGGCTGCGGGCTGGTGCCGGCCAACAGGAACGTCGGCGCCGCGCACGAAGTCGCGGCATTCGACAGCATTTCCGAATCGGTTTCGCGCTACCTGTACAACCTGAACACGCACGTTGCCTATGCGCCACTGCGTGCGATTCGGGCGCGGCTGCGGCGCGAAGGCGAGTCGCTCACCGCCATGGCGCTGGCCGATGGTCTTACGCTGTATTCGGAGCGCCGGGAGGATTATGTCGAGGAGATCAAGAGCGTGATCAGGATCAATCGCCCGATCATCGGTCGGGTGCGGGAGACCCTCTGATGGCGCGTTCGGTTTTGCTGATTGCGTCGCTGCTGATCGGCGGGGCTTTTTTTCATGCCGAGGCCGCCGAAGCGCCGCACGGCGTCGTCCTGCTCTATCACCACGTGAGCGACGATACGCCGGCTTCGACCAGCCTGACGCCGGAGCAGTTCTCGGATCATCTGGATTTCCTGGATCAACACGACTACCGGGTCTGGGCGCTGGGGCGATTGCTGGATGCTGTCGTGCGCGGCGCCGAAGTCGTGCCCGAGAACGTCGTGGCGATAACCTTCGACGACGCCTACGAATCGGTCTTCACCGAGGCGCGTCCGAGGCTTGCCGAGCGAGGCTGGCCGTACACGGTGTTCGTCAACACCGATGCCATCGACGCCGGGCATGCTCCGTACATGAGCTGGGATCAGATCCGGTCGCTTCACGAAGCCGGCGTGGCGATAGAAAACCACAGTGCTGCGCACGGACATATGTCCAGGCCCGCCCGGAGCGAATCGCTTCGTGCCTGGCGCAGTCGCGTGGCAGAAGATATCGCAAGGGCGCGCTCGAGGATCGAAGCTGAGACCGGACGAGCGCCGACGCTTTTCGCCTATCCATATGGCGAGGATTCCGACGCGCTTGCCGAAATCGTGGCGCCGGGACATGCCTACGCGCTGGCCCAGCGCTCGGGGCCTGTCGGGACGCTGAGCGATCCGCTGAGCATTCCGCGCTTTCCCATGGCCACGGGATTCGCTTCGCTAGAGCGCCTGGAGCTCGCCGTTCGGTCCAGGCCTCTGCCGGTGACAGAGATCGAGACAACAGGCGTTGAATACGGACTGGAAGGCGATATCCGGGCCATCGACCTGGCGCTGGACGGGCAGGGTTTCAGGATCGGCCAACTCAACTGCTTTGCAGCCAGCGGCCGCCGCCTGGACGCCGAGGTGGACGGAGACAATCCCTTTCACATCAGTGTAAATGTAGAGGACGTGGGGAAACCGGGACGCAACAAGATCAACTGCACAGCGCCGGCTGCCGACGATAGCGGGGATTTTTTCTGGCATTCCGTCCAGTGGCTGGTGAGTCGCCCCGCCGGTTGACGCCGTTTCGGGAAGTAATTTGCAGTCTCCGATATAGTCGATCAATCGATTCGAGTTCAAGACGGACCCGGGCATGCCGCAGATTCCGACTTCCGAAGCCGTTTCCGTGCCGCGGGTGCTGGCCGGTCTCGCCATCGACTATCTCCGCTGGACCCAGCTGATTCCGATGATCACCGCCTGGACGTTTTTGTTGCTGACGGTCGGCGCAATGCTGCTGGTAAGCTTCCAGCAGGAGTCGTTTTCCTTGATCGAACGGGGCGCGGCCGGCTACGAGCGCATTTTCGGGTCGATCGAACCCGAGCAGTCGGCCGAACGGCCCGCTTCAGAAACTGAATCGGAAGACCGAAGCGTTGCTGCCGGCGACGCCGCCGTCAGGTTCAGCAGCGAAGACTTCATGCCGTGGGTGCTGAAGGCCTGGGCGATCGTCGCGCTGGCGGGTTGGTTGCTGGGCATGCTGCGCACGCGGATATTCGGGCCGCGCGAGCCGATCGACCTGAGGCGCAAATTGCTGCTGGCCGCAGTTCCGGCGATCTCGTGCGTTGTCCTGTTCGGCCTGGCGTACTTTTTCGGTTCCGAAGAATTCCACGGCAGCACGCTGGGATGGATGCTGATGTTCACGGGCTTTCCGTTCGGCGTCTGGCTGGTCAGTGCCTACAGCCTCGCAGTGACCCATGGTCTGGATATCGTTCGAAGGCGGATTGTCGAATCCAGTTGAATGGGGCCTTCTCGCCCGCAGGCCGCGTCGATGCAGAATCGGCCCGCGCTTCGTACAATTGAGATTGAATTTTTCAGGGCGAGATCCATCATGAGCAATATCGTGATCACCGGCGCCAACCGAGGAATCGGTCTGGCGCTGACCCGGCAGTATCGCGACCGCGGAGACAACGTCGTGGCCGTCTGCCGCCAGTCTTCCAGCGAACTCGACGCGCTTGGGGTTCGTGTGGAATCCGGCATCGACGTTACCAACGGCGAATCGCTGGCGAAACTGGACGACCGACTCGCGGAGATGAAGATCGATGTGCTGATCAACAACGCCGGCGTGATGCGCACGACCGGTTTCAACGATATCGAAGACCAGCTTGACGCCTACAGGCTGCAGTTCGAGGTCAATTCGCTGGCGCCGCTTCGCGTGACGCGTGCGCTGATCGACCGGCTCGGGGAGGGTTCGAAGGTCGCGATCGTCACCAGCCGCATGGGCTCGATCGCAGACAACGACTCCGGCGGCCATTACGGGTACAGGATGTCCAAGACCGCGGTCAACATGGCCGGCGTCTCGCTGGCGCAGGACCTTGCCGGTCGCCGCATCGCGGTGGGTCTGCTGCATCCCGGCTACGTCAGGACCGACATGACCGGCAACACCGGCCACGTCGACACCGACGAGTCGGCCGCCGGGCTGATCCGCCGGATCGACGATCTGTCGATGGACACCACCGGCAGCTTTTACCACGCCAATGGCGAGGCATTGCCCTGGTAGGGGAACGTCGAAAACGTCAAATCAGCTTGCGCCAAGGCGCAAAGTCGCGCAGGAAAAACACGATTGATGGATAACCTGGCAAACGAAGATAAGCGCCTTCGCGAGAGCTGCCCTGGAATTTGATTTCGAATCAGCCGTCGCCGGCAACTGTCTTCAAGAATTCCCCAGACGCTGCTGTTCCGATAAAAGGCTGAGCCAGGCCTCGTAGCGTGATTCGGGAATCCCGCCTTCGGCCGCCGCGGCACGGATGCGGCAGCCGGGCTCGTGATCGTGGGTGCAGTTGCGAAACCGGCAGCTGCCGGGTGCCGCGGCGAATTCCGGAAATCCTCTTTCCAGCTCGGTTGCCGGCATCTTCCACAGGCCGTATTCCCAGACGCCTGGCGTGTCCACCAGCCAGCCGCCGCGTGGTTGCCTGAGCAAGCGTGCACTCGTCGTTGTATGGCGGCCCTTGCCGGTGGACGTCGAAAGGCGATCGGTCTGCAGCGAAAGATCCGGCAACAGTGCGTTTGCCAGCGACGATTTGCCCACGCCAGACTGTCCGGCCAGCAAGTGAATACCGCCTTCCATCAGTTCACCCAGTCCGTCCAGCGACGGATCGCTGCCGCAGCGGGTGTGGAAGACTGTGACGTCCATGTCGGCAAGATGGCTGAACGGAGCTGTCTCGGGCACCGGCAGGTCGGACTTGTTGACGATCACCACCGGCCGGATGCCGTGGATGTGCGCAGCGGCCACGTAACGATGGAGAAGATCGACGCTGGGAGCCGGCGCCGGTGCGATCACGATCAGTAAGGTGTCGAGGTTGGCCGCGACCGGCTGAAAGCCGCCCTTGTTGCCGCCGCGTCCGAACACGTTCTTGCGTTCGACAATCGCGCTGACCGCGCCGTGTGCATCAACCGTGACCAGATCGCCCGGCAACGGGCGGCCCACCTTGCGACGAAATCGGATTTCGAACGGCTTGGGCGCATCGGGTCGACTGGCTTCATCGGTCGCCAGGCCGTGGTTGCCGAGCGCGATCAGTACGCGGAACGCCTGGGTCATTCGGTTGCCATGCTCGTGATTCGCGCTTGATGATCGTACAAGTATACGGCTGGTATAGTCCACGCTGGAGCATGGGGAAAGCAGCATGGATGAAACGAGACTGATCTGGATTGACCTGGAAATGACCGGTCTTGACGTTCGACGCGACAAGATCATCGAAATCGCGACGATCGTGACCGACTCCGAGCTAGAAGAGATTGCCACCGGCCCGAACATAGCGATCTGCGCGACCGACGACGAACTGGCCGACATGGACGAGTGGAATACCCGCACTCATTCTGCCTCGGGGCTGATCCAGCGCTGCCTGGAAAGCCACATCGACACCCGCGGTGCCGAGCGTCAGACACTGGAGTTTCTCGCCGATCTGGTGCCGCCGGGCAAGTCACCGATGTGCGGCAACTCGATTTGCCAGGACCGCCGCTTTCTGGCACGCCTGATGCCGGAGCTGGAAGCCTTTTTCCACTATCGCAACCTGGACGTCAGTACGCTGAAAGAACTCGCCAGCCGCTGGGCGCCCGACGTTGCCGCGGGGCTGGTAAAGGATTCGGGTCACGAAGCGCTTGCCGACGTTCGCGACTCGATTGCCGAACTCAAGTATTACCGGCCGTTCATGGGGGCGCTGGCGGGGCAGGGTGGTAGTGGCTGAATGTTCCGGGCAGTCGGGAGTTCACGGGTTAGGGGTTAAGGGTTGTGAGGTTTAAGGAAAAGAACCGTCGCGAACGAATCTAAGCGCGCCGCCGGCCGGCCGCCGCGCTCATGTCCCCTTAACCCTGAACGGTCATTCTCCAGCTTGCGGTCACTAATGCATTTTGTCCGTGTAGTATGGTGCCGGGATTTTCACTAGTGGCGTGGCGTGTTGAACAAAAAAGTGTTTTCCACGGGGCTTATTCGCGGTTTTCTCCTCTGGGTATTGGCGGTGATTGCCGGTTGTGCCAGTCTGTCGCGGCTGGAGACCCCGAACGTTGATGAAATCGTTGTACGTGTATTGAACAACGAGCAGCGCCTGACTGAAATCTGGCCCGGATTCTGGTCTCCCGGAAAATCGTTTCTGGTGTTCGATCCCTCAGGCGATGCTCTTGTGCGAACGCTTGCCGAACCACCATCTCCTTTCAGGCCGCTTCAGCCGGGAGACGCGCTGGCGTCGCCGGAGCTGCTTGATGCGAGGGTGTATTTCCATGCTGGTGTACCGGAAGGCCTGACCGAGTCGTTCCGGATCGCATATCCGCTCGGCGAGGAAAAATTGATCGCCGTACCACGCCGGTCGACGATGGCCGATTCGCTCAAGTTCCTGTTTCACGAAAGTTTTCACGGGTATCAACGCGAGCATTTTCATGAAGATGAGGACACCGATCGAGTGCTTTTCGTCCCGCCAGAAGCGTTCTCGCCGGAAAGCCTTGTGCTGGCCAGGCTGGAGCAGCAAGTGCTCGGGGCCGCGCTCGCCGCCGAGTCCATTGGCGAGATAACTGCACATGCAGTCGACTATCTGGCGCTGCGGCAAAAGCGACTCGAAAGTTTGCCGGTACAAGCCGAAACGGTGGAGAGAATGTGGGCCCGCTCGGAGGGAATGGCAACTCTGGCCGAGGCGCGTGGTCTTTCGCTGCTGTTCGTGGGCGACGATACAGCGGTGGCGCGGTTCCTTAGAGTCAATTATCTTGTAGAGGAATTTTCGGACTATTCTCGAAGCCCGGCCGAGTCGATGCTGCGCTGGCGCCAGTATGGTGTAGGCGCTGCTATAGGCTGGATTCTGGATCGTCTGCGGGAAGATGCCTGGCATCAGCGGATAGAGCTTGGCGAATCCCCGGACGTATTATTGGCCGAGGCACTGGATTACGACGCAGCGAGCGCCGACGTGCGCGTTACAGAGTTGTATGCGCGATACGGTTTTGACGATCAGCTTCCCGAAGCAAGCAAGCGCCTGGAGTCCATGCGTATGCCGTCGGCAGAACGAGTGCGCGCCGCTGAGCGACGGGTGATGATTCAATTTTCAGATGCGTGTGTTGGCCGAACCGGAGGCGGATTCATCGGCGATCCGGTTCGAGTGGCGAAAGATGCGATCCTGATCGACGCCCATCGGTACGAGCGGGACGACGAATGCATGAAACTGGATGTCCGCAAGAACTGGGTTCTGGAGGAGGCGGGAACCAATGACTTGATGCGGTTGCAGATTCCGGTTCGTCGTTGGCCGCGCAGTCTCCAGATTGAACCGGACGGCAATAGCATCGTGACCGATAAGTTGCGCATCGATACTCGTCGATTCGACCTGGAATTGCGGAGCAGGGCACGCGTCACGCGAACGCCGGAGCTGTTGCTGATCGAATTTCTCGACCAGAACGGTCAGTAAACCCATGTGTCAAGGAAGTCGTCTGAACCTCGCGCGCCGGGAACCGCCGGATTTGGCTGGAATCGGCCGCTGAGGGCCTCGCCGCGCGTCGAACTGAAGCGGCCGATTCCTGCCAGATCCGGCGTC
>JGI12048J13642_10244043_pt1 | contig 18667 bp, 15 predicted proteins | sample ElkSlonscriptome_16_FD_13642 | JGI IMG/M metagenome (IMG submission 13642)
GAAAAATGGGGGATTTCCCCCATCAGGTTAAGGATTTGTCCCTAACATCCCCACGTGTCTGTATTGTATTTTTGAAAAAATATAAGATGACAGGGGAGAAGCGCAATATCGACAAACCATCCAAAACGATCCTGCTGCTGGCGGACTGCTGGTCCGGTGCAAAGTCGGCCGGGCGTTTTGCTGCGCAAATGCTTTACGACCAACGGACCCGGATCATCCTCCTGAATACCTACCAGCGGCCAAGCTCAGGGATGAACATGTTGCGGTCGGTGGCACCTATCCTGGAGAAGACCGCCAGGAAAGATCTTGATGAACTGAAGGGTGAACTGGTGCGCGAATACGGGATTCCCGAAAAGAGCATTGAACAAAGATCTGTTGAAGGAGAGCTGGTCTCTGTCATTCAAACATATTTTTCCGGTATCGAAAACCTTTCAGTAGTGCTTGGGCAAAGTCTTAATAATCCATTTCGCAAGGGGTTTTGCAGGAAAGTGATCAATGCATTGCTCTCCACCAATTTCAGGCCGGTATTCATGGTCTCAAACATCATCACACTCATTGAATCTTCCCGTACCGTGCTGATCGCAGGAAAAGAGGAGAATATCTCCAGCCTCTATCGCAACTATCTCAGCGATATCTTCAGCGGAGCACACCACCCACTGGAGCTGGTAACAAGGGATGTGAAAAACGGATTTGAGCTGGACATTGAGACACTACAGCAGTTTTCAGCACAGATCGGCAACCGGGATCAGCATATGAATACTCCTGAACGCCTCCTGTATGAGCTGATCAACAAGACAGGGCCGGGCTAGCCGGCAGATATTCAGCATACCCGGCAAAAAAAGAGATTTTCATCACCATAAACTGAATGACGATGCAAACACATACAGATCTGAAAAAAATACTTGTCCCTGTTCCGCTGAACAGCGATATGACCGATGCCCTGACACAGGCGTTAAGGCTGCAGCAGGTATACGGCTCTGAGATCACTATGCTGACCATAGTTTCGAGATACTCGATCTTCCACCGGATGCTGAATCCTGAGAAATTGAACAAGCACCGTAAAAAGGCGAAGCGCAGGCTGAAAAAACTTGTAAAAAAGTATTTCAAAGGCGAGATCCCCGGCAATGTGAAGCTCAAAGTGGAGGATGGCGGATTGATCTCAACCATCCTGAAAACCGCGAAGGGGATCGATGCCGACCTGATCATCATCAAGAAAGCCAGGCGGCTCCCAGGCAGGTTTAAATTCCTGAAGACAGAGAATGCCGACAGGCTGATCGCAGAGTCCCTGTGCCCGGTTCTGACCGTCGCGCATCATCCAACACCCGGGGAGATCAGGACGATCATGATCCCGGTGGAAATATTGAAACCCAGCGAGAACAAGATAGCGTGGGCCATCTCGCTGGCAAAGCAATTCAATGCCGGTTTACATCTTGTTTCCGTCCTTGATGCGGATATCAAGGTGAGAAGCAGCCTCTCTTATAAGCAGAGTCGAAAGATCGAAAAGGTGATCAGGAGCCAGGGCATCGAGGTAAAAAAAGAGGTGATAAAGTCAAACGGTGACCACCCGGGGAAAGAGGTGCTTCAGCATGCAGCATCCGTTAATCCGGATATGCTGGTGATCATGACCCGTAAAGAGTCCCTGATCCGGGATCATTACCTGGGCAGTTTTGCACGGGAGATCATCCATCATTCCCAGGTCCCGGTGTTCAACGTGGTTCCGGCAACGGACCATATCCCCTTTGATGTGCTCAGACCTAAACATCAGCGGGCCAAAAATTCAAGTAAGCAAACAACATAAATACATGTCATGACAAAAATGGATCACAAAATAAAAGAGCTGACGGACAAGATCCACCAGGAGGGTTTTGAAAAGGCCAACCATGAAGCTGAGAAGATCATTGCCGAGGCAAGGAAAGAGGCAGAGGAATTGACCAGGGAGGCGGAAAAACGCGCCGAACGAATCATTGCCGATGCAAAAAAACAGGCAGAGGACCATGCACAACGGATTGATTCCGAAGTGCGGCTCTCTTCACGGCAGTCCCTGATGGCACTGAAAAAAGAGATCAGCGACCTGATACAGGCAAGCGTATTCAAAGAGCCCCTTGATCACGCTTTTGAAGACAAGGAGTTCATCCGGAAGATACTGGAGACCCTCGTGGAGAACTGGGATCCATCCGATGAGGATGCCGATCTGCGCGTTCTTATCCCGGAGGAGCGACTTGAGGAGATGGATGTCTACCTGAAGGAGAAGGCAGGACGGGTGATGAATAAAGGGGTGGTGCTCGGCCGTTACAGTGGCACCGGCAAGGGTTTTGAAATTCAGCCCAGCAATGGTCATTACAAGATCAACGTCACGGATGAAGCTTTCGAGCTCTTCCTGAATAACCATTTCAAGCCGCGTACCCTTGAATTCCTTTATGGAGGATCAGAGCAATGATGAAACGCCAGTACCATTACCTTGTTTCCGGGCTCCCAAAGATCAGTATCGATGAACGGCTGCCCGTCAGCGTGGCAGAATTCAGGAACCATCTGCAGGTTCACCTGCACCCGGAAGACCTGTGGCAGGCCAGGTGCGTTTTGCTGCAAAGGGACCACGGGAACATACTGCATTTTCTGCGTACAGGCGTGATACCCGAAAACAGCGTTTCCAATTTTACGCCGGAGGAGCTGATGAACCCGGAGGACATGGTGGCAGGGACCGCGCCGGAAGATCAATTCATGCCGGAATATATCGCGCGTTTCCTGGCGGAAAATTCCGATAACAGGAAAACCAGTGGTAAAGGCAATGGACCAGGTGAAGAGAAGATCCCGGATCTGCCGGCTTTGCAAAAGGAACTTGACGAAGGTTTTTTCGGCCTTATCACGGAAAATGGAAATGAATTTCTCCGGAAATTCTTCGCATTTCAGTATGACATGTACAACCTCCTCACCTACATCAAATCCGGTGCGCACAAGCTGGACCAGGACGCCTTCATTACAGGGGACACCCCCCATGCACATCACCTGCGTGCATTTGCTGGCAGGAACCTGGCAAAAGATCCCGATATGGAATACTTCGATGAGATCACCTCCATCAGCAGTCAGCCGTCGTTTGCTGAAGAGGAGCGCCAGGCAGACCTTTTGCGATGGCGGGTGATCGATGAGATGAACCGGTTTGAATATTTCACCATCGACAGGGTGCTTGGCTACTTGCTCCAGATGCAGATCGCAGAGAGGTGGGAGCAGCTTGACCGGGAAAGCGGGGAGATGGTATTGCGGGAGTTGGTCGATGTTTCCTACCGTAATCTTACGGAGAAACGACTCGCACACCAGGAGGATACTGAATAATAACCTATTGAAAAACAATAACATTGACACACAATAAAAGACAACAGGAGATGACACGCGGTACAGTATCGGGGATCATTGCCAACCTGGTGATCGTGGATGTCCGGGATCCGGTGATCCAGAACGAGATATGCATGATCCATCACCCCGAGTCCAGCCTTATGGCTGAGGTGATCAAGGTGGGAGATAACAAGGCCTATGTGCAGGTGTTCGAGAGCACACGCGGACTGAAAACGGGAACAGCCGTGGATTTTACAGGTAGTATGCTGGAGGTGACCCTCGGTCCCGGGATCCTCAGCCGGAACTACGACGGATTGCAGAACGACCTGGATGCGATGGATGGAGTGTTCCTGCGTCGTGGCGACTACACCCGTCCGCTTGACCCGGAGAAGAAATGGGATTTCGTGCCCCTCAAACAAAAAGGAGAGAAGGTCATCGCGGGCGACTGGCTCGGTGAAGTGAAAGAGAATCTCATTGCCCACAAGATCATGGTTCCGTTTACCCTGGAGGGAAGCTGGGAAATAGAGCAGATCTCCGGTGAGGGCAGCTATACGGTCAACGATACCATGGCGACGATTGTCAGCGAAGCCGGTGAGAAGAGGGAGGTGACCATGGTGCAGAAATGGCCCGTGAAGCGCCCGCTGAAATCATTCCGCCACAAGCCACGTCCGTCCAAAATACTGGAGACAGGCATCCGGGCCATCGATACGATGAACCCCATCACCGAAGGGGGTACCGGTTTTATCCCGGGTCCGTTCGGATGCGGTAAAACGGTGCTTCAGCATGCCATCTCACGCCAGGCGGAGGCCGACATCGTGATCGTCGCGGCCTGCGGTGAGCGAGCCAACGAGGTGGTGGAGATCTTCAAGGAATTTCCTGAACTGGAGGATGTGCGGACAGGTGCAAAGCTGATCGAACGAACCACCATCATCGCCAATACCTCCAATATGCCCGTGGCTGCCCGGGAGGCTTCAGTATACACTGCCATGACGCTTGCTGAATATTACCGGAACATGGGACTGAAGGTGTTGCTGCTGGCCGACTCCACCTCCAGGTGGGCACAGGCACTGCGCGAGATGTCCAACAGGATGGAGGAACTTCCCGGGCCGGATGCATTCCCTATGGACCTTCCGGCGATCATCTCGAATTTTTACGCCCGGGCCGGGTACGTGGAACTGCCCAACGGGGCACATGGTTCCATCACCTTTATCGGTACGGTATCACCCGCCGGTGGAAACCTGAAGGAGCCGGTCACGGAATCGACAAAAAAGGCGGCCAGGTGTTTTTATGCACTGTCACAGGATCGTGCCGACAGTAAGCGGTACCCGGCCATTGATCCACTCGACAGCTATTCCAAATACATGGAATATGAAGAGCTTAGGGAGTCCCTGAAGGAGGTGGTGTCGGAGAACTGGACCGACATGGTGGAGCAGGCGCGCGATATCGTTTTGAAAGGAAAAGAGGTGATGGAACAGATCAATATCCTGGGAGACGACGGGGTTCCGATCGAGCACCACGTCCTCTTCTGGAAATCGGAAGTGATCGACTTCATCATTCTTCAGCAGGATGCCTTCGATGAGATCGACAGGATGACCCCGCTGAAGCGGCAGGAATATATGCTCCGGATGGTGCTCGGGATCATGGAGACAGAATTCCGGTTTACCAGGTTTGAAGAGGTGGCTGCATTCTTCCGTGAAATGATCAACCTGATGAAACAGATGAACTATTCAGCATTCGAGTCAGACCAGTTCCGGGAATATGAAAAACAACTTGACACCATCATCAATCAAAGAACTGTAACAGCATGAACAAGATCGCATTCAAAAAGATATACACGAAGATCAACCAGATCACCAAAGCCACCTGTACGCTGAAAGCTGACAATGTAGGTTATGAAGAGCTGGCCATTGTTGGCGGAAGGCTGGCGCAGGTGGTTAAGATAGTAGGCGACGAGATCACACTACAGGTGTTCTCCGGTACCGAAGGCATTCCCACCAATGCAGAGGTAATGTTCCTGGGGCGGCCCCCGTCACTCAGGATCGGTCCCGACCTTGAGGGGCGGTTCCTGAATGCCTATGGTGACCCGATCGATGACGGGCCTGAGCTCTCCGGTGAGGAGATCGAGATCGGCGGACCTTCGGTCAACCCGGTGCGCCGGGAGCAGCCTTCACAGCTGATCTCAACAGGTATTGCAGGGATCGACCTGAACAATACCCTGGTCACCGGTCAGAAGATCCCGTTCTTCGCCGACCCGGATCAGCCGTTCAACCAGATCATGGCACTGCTGGCGCTGCGCGCCGATGCCGATAAGATCATCCTGGGCGGAATGGGGCTGTCGAACGACGACTATCTCTTCTATAAAAATACTTTTCAGAATGCAGGATCCCTCGACAGGATCATTGCTTTTGTGAATACCACGGAAGATCCTCCGGTGGAGCGACTCATGGTGCCGGACATGTCCCTGGCAGCTGCGGAGCATTATGCATCAACACACAAGGAGAAGGTGCTGGTATTGCTCACCGACATGACCCTTTACGCGGATGCACTTTCCATTGTCTCCAACCGTATGGACCAGATCCCATCCAAGGACAGTATGCCCGGATCGCTGTACAGCGACCTTGCCAAGATCTATGAGAAGGCGGTCCAGTTCCCGGATGGCGGATCCATTACGATCATTGCCGTGACCACACTTTCAGGCGGGGACATTACCCATGCCATTCCCGACAATACGGGATATATCACCGAAGGTCAGCTGTTCCTGCGGCGTGATACCGAGGTGGGCAAGGTGCTGATCGACCCGTTCCGTTCACTCTCCAGGATGAAGCAGCTGGTGATCGGTGACCAGACCCGCGAGGACCACCCGCAGATCATGAACACCTCCATCAGGCTCTATGCCGATGCGGTGAATGCGCGGACCAAGCAGGAGAATGGGTTTGACCTGACCGAATACGATGAACGCACCCTGCGGTTTTCAAAAGAGTACAAAGAAAAGCTGCTTGCCGTCGATGTCAACCTCACCGTAGATGAGATGCTGGATGAAGGATGGAAACTGCTTTCGGAACATTTCTCGAAAAGCGAGGTGGGGATCCGCGAGGAGCTGACAGAAAAATACTGGCCGGCAGAGAAGTGATTGGGAACAAGACAACAAGAAACGGTGTAGATGAACCTGAAATTTCAATATAATAAAACCTACCTCCAGCTGCTCGATAAGCAGCTGAAGATCCGTCGGCGCGCCCTTCCAACATTGAAAAACAAGGAGGCAGCACTGCGGATGGAGGTCAAAAAAGCCAAAAACCTGGAGGAATCGCTTGCTGTCCGCCTGGAAGAGGCCATCCGTGAGCAGGAGGAGGACCTGGTGATGTGGAATGAATTCGACAGGTCGCTGGTACGCATCAGTGATGTCAGGGTTCACTATAAGAAGATCGCGGGGGTAAAGATCCCCGAATTTGACGAACTGGTCTTTGATATTCGTCCCTTTAATGTCTTCTCCAATCCGAAATGGTGGCTGAGCGGGATCGAATCCCTGAAAAAGCTCCTTGCACTGGTCATTGAGAAGGACCTGGCGCAGGAGAAACTGGAGCTCCTCGAATATGCCAGGAAAAAGACCACCCAGAAGGTCAATCTCTATGAGAAGGTGCAGATCCCGGCCTATGAAGATGCCATTCTGAAGATCAAGCGCTACCTGGAGGATGAGGACAACCTGGCCAAGGCGGCACAGAAAATAGTAAAGAACAGGCAACAAAAAGCAATGGAGGCACACTTATGATTCTGCCAATGCTCAAATATTCATTCATCGTATTCCACAAGGATTACGACAGGTTTCTCGATCAGCTGGGAGCGCTGGGAGTCGTGGATGTGATCGAACGTAAAGGAACCAACAGGGAGGAAGAACTCAGTGAGGACCGCCGCGAGATGGGGAGGATCGATGCTGCACTGGAACAGCTGCAGCGAGGGAAGCAGCCTTCAGCTGACAAGAAGAGGCACGACCCGCTGGATCATGACAGGATCATCCATATACTGGAGAGGAGTGAAGCAATCCGGGAGGAGAAAAAAAGCCTGGAATCACGCCTCGAGGAGACAGCGAATGAGATGGGACGCATGGAGCCCTGGGGTGATTTCAGTATCAGCGACCTGGAAAAACTCAGGCCTGCCGGATACGAAGTGCGACTTTTTAAATGTGTTGCCAGTCAGTTCGAAAAGGACTGGGAGGAAGCATACCACCTTTTTCATATCAACGAACAGGATGGCAAACGGTTTTTTGTCATCATAGGAAAGTCCGGCGAGGAGATCGTTATCAATGCCGACCCGGTGGACCCGGGAGAGGTACCTCTTTCGGAACTGTTTGCCGAACATCAGCGGCTGGAGAAAGCAATGTCAGAACTTCATTCGCAGGAAAAGGAAATTGCCGGTGAGGCGGTCCCATTGCTTGCAGGATACCGCGCCTACCTGGACGACAGGATGTCATTCCGGGAGGTCTACCTTGATACTGTCAGCCTGTCGGATGACCGGTTGATGGTCCTTGAAGGCTGGGTGCCGGAATCTTCAAGCGGCCAGCTCGACCGGTTTCTTGAAGATGAAGAGGTGGTCAGCCTGGTGAGTCCGCCTGAAGAAGGCGAAACTCCGCCGGTTGAATTAAAGAATTCAAAGTTTTCCCGGTTGTTTGAACCGATCAGCAAGTTGTTCGATCTGCCCAACTACGGGGAGCTGGATCTCACNCCCTATTTTGCCCCGTTTTTCATGATCTTTTTCGGTTTTGCACTTGGAGACGCGGGGTACGGGGTTTTCTTCATCCTGTTTGGTGCCATCCTGAAACTGCGTGCCAAAAAGGAGATCAAACCCTTTCTTTCACTGGTCCAGGTATTCGGGATCGCCACCATCGTTTTCGGATTGTTGTCCGGAACATTCTTCGGGGTGAACCTGATCGACAGTGGCTATACCATTTCAGAATACAGTATTACGCAATATGAGAACAACAATGTCCCGGCACAGGTAACCGGTAAACTTGCCGGTTTCGAAGACCAGTATTTCGAAAGCAGGGAAGCGTTCCTTGAAAACGCCAGTAAGGCAGTCGGTCCGGCTGCCCTTGAGCAATATGAAACGACCCTGCTCAGGTATGCCGATGCAGGCATCCCTGTCATCAGCTCTTTCCGGCATCTCATGCAGGACCCCCTGCAGATGTTTTACCTGGCGATCCTGATCGGAGGTGTACAGATCCTCTTCGCCATTTTCGTGAAGATATTGAACATCACACGCAGAAGGGGCTTTAAATATGCACTCTCGACGGTGGGATGGCTGATCCTGATCATAACGGTGATCGTCAAAGCAACCGGCTGGCTGGAAGGACCGGTATTCACCTATACGTTTTACGGGCTTGTCGGTATCTCCGGGGTGCTCATCCTGCTGCTCAATAAGCCGGGGGCAGGTATTTTTCAGCGGATCGGCATCGGAATCTGGGATTCCTATGGCATGGTGACCGGTTTCTTCGGGGACCTGCTCTCCTACATCCGGCTCTTTGCACTGGGGATCTCCTCTGCTATCCTGGGATTCGTTTTCAACGACATCTCCATGGAGTTGCTGAACATCCCCTATATCGGCTGGCTGCTCTTCCTGGTACTGCTGATATTCGGACATACCATCAACCTGTTCATGGCTACCCTGGGCGGGTTCATTCACCCCATGCGCCTCACTTTCGTGGAATTTTACAAGAACGCGGGATTTGAAGGAGGCGGAAAAAAGTATCAACCATTTACAATCAATCATTCACAAAATAAATAGAGTATATTATGGAAACTATGATCGCATCTCAATCATCAACGCTGGCACTGATCCTCGCATACACAGGACTGGGCCTCATGCTTGCCCTGGCCGGAATCGGAAGTGCCATTGGCGTATCCATGGGTGGCAATGCTGCCATCGGGGCCATGAAGAAAAATCCTGATGCATTCGGGAACTACATGTTGCTCAGTGCGTTGCCGGGCACCCAGGGGTTATATGGTTTTGCAGGCTTCTTTATCATCAATTCACAGGGGGTGATTAACGCCACCATGACCACACTGCAAGGTGCCGCGATTCTGTCAGCCGGGATCGCACTGGGGTTTGTCGGGCTCCTGTCTGCCATGAAGCAGGGGGGTGTCACCAGCAGCGGTATCGCAGCTATAGGTGCCGGACACAAGGTATTCGGTAACACCATGGTACTGGCCGTATTCCCTGAATTGTATGCCATTATTGCGTTTGCAGCAACATTCCTGATCAGTACCACTCTGTAGCACCTGCCTGGATGCTCCCCTGGTTTTGAATAACAGGGAGGATCGGTGCCGGCATCAACACTCTTTTGTATCTTTGGGTAAATTATCGGGGATAAAAGGGGAAATTGGGACTGAAAACCAACATATTGTTAAAGCGCATCATGATACTGAGCCTCGTGGGGCTCAGTATTCTCTTTGCGGTGGGCATCACCATCATCTTCAGGAGCAGCATCAAAAGGGATGCAGAACATATTCGCTTTGTCACCCTGAGTGGCAATGTTGAGAAGGAGATGCTGAAGGCCAGGATCCTGATCGACGATATCATCCTGAACAATGATGATGAACTGATCCAGGATTTTGAGCGCTCCATCGATTCGGTGAAAAACGGACTTGAGGAGCTGAACGTCATCTTCAGGGAAGAATCGAACAAGAACAGGAATCTTGACATTGAAGCTTTCAGGGATTTTTACATCAGTATGAACCAGAACCTCAGCCTGATCGAATCCCAGCTGGTCAGTTCACCTGAGGTGAGTTTGTCAGACACAACGCTTTTCGATGCACTGAACGGTTTCATCATTGACTACCGTGACCTGCAGAGTTTTCTGCCGAAATACCTGATCCAGGATAAGATCCAATACACGCGTGAGATCATCGTGGTGATGGTGATCAGCTTCATGATCATCCTGCTTGCAGGATTCCTGATCGTGAAACTTATCGATCAGCTGATCCGCGCCGACCGTAACCTGGTGGTGAAGACGCTTGAGGTGGAAAACCAGGAGCGGGAGCGTATTGCCGCCGACCTGCACGACGGGCTGGGGTCGATGTTATCCGGCCTGATCATCCATCTCCGGGTGCTTGAGAAACAGAACAAGGAGAACCCGGAAATGATCAAACAGCTGAATCACCTCAACTACATGGCCAATGAATCGCTGACCGGAATTGAAGAGGTGATCCATAACCTGAACCCCTCAGCATTGTCGAGATACGGGTTGATCAAGAGCCTGGAGAAGTTAACTGAAAAAGTGAATGTGCCCGGGAAAACCAGTTTCACGGTGGAGGCTGAAAATTTCAATTATAAGCTTCCCTCCAGTACAGAATCACTTTTGTACCGGATATGTTCCGAGCTGATCAACAACGCATTAAAGCACTCATCTGCTGAGCACGCGACATTCAGGATACACAACCAGAAAAAGAATATTTACCTGGAGTATTTCGATGACGGGGTCGGGTTTGACCTGGAGAAGGCTACCCGTGAGGCTGAAAAAAGCGGCCTGGCTAATCTTGTCCGGAGGGTCGAATCCCTCGAAGGGAATTACAGGATACAGAGTGAGCCGGGAGAGGGAGTTCGGATAAAGATCATGTTCAAGGCAAGCTGAACAAGGGCCGGAGATCCCGGTTATACCAATCATAAATAACACTGAGATGAAAGATCAACTCACATTGCTGATCATAGATGACCACAAGATCTTCCGTGACGGACTGAAGCTTTTGCTGTCGCAGTTCCCGTTCGTCGGGAAAATGCATGAAGCGTCCAACGGGCAAGAGTTCCTGGATATGGTCGAGGATGTCAGGCCCGACCTGGTGATGATGGATATCAACATGCCGGTGATGGGCGGTATCGAGGCAACACAGACCGCGCTGGAGAGGTATCCTGATCTCAAGATCATTGTGTTGACGACCTTTCACGATGAAGATTTCGTGGAGCAGATGATGGTCGCCGGGGTGGAGGGCTATATGCTGAAACGGAGTACGCCGGAGGAATTTGAGACCGCGATCAAACGCGTGTCTGCCGGGGGGAATTACTTCTCCGATGAGATCGTTCGTACCGTCGCCAGCAAGCTGAACAAGATCCGCGAGGAGAGCCTTGCACGGACTTCCAAGCCGGAATTTACCGAGCGGGAGACGGAGATCCTCAAACTGCTGTGTGAAGGGCTCAATAATGACCAGATCAGTGATATCATCCATATCAGTCCGAAGACCATCGAGAAGCACAAGAGCAACCTCTTCCAGAAGACCGATACAAACAACACCATCAACCTGATCCTCTATGCCATCAGGAACGACCTGGTACAGTTGGAGAAATAGTGGTTTCTGCTGCGCTCCCTTTATTCTTGTTACTTTACCGCCCGAATGTTCTTGTTGGGTTTTGGGCCCATCTCCAGGAGCAGTGTGCCTCCATTTACAGCCGACTTGTGATCGACCCAGACGCCGTCGGTCTGCTCGCCATTGAATGATACAGATTGAATGTAAAAATTCTCCGGAGAGTTATTCCTGGTTTGGATCACCAGCGAATCGCCTGGGTAATAATCTTTGTTGAGTCGGATGGTAACCCTGTCGAATATGGGGCTGCCCAGTTCGTAAACCGGCTCTGTGGAAGTACCGCCTTTCATGGAGAAAAGCCCCATTTTCATCAGGACGGCAAGCGACCCCATCAGGCCCTGGTCCTCATCTCCCGAGTACCCGTACTGCGGTGATATTCCACTGTAAACGCTGTCGGTGACCAGCCTGCTCCACTTTTGCGTTAGCCAGGGCGCCCCTGCATAATTGAAGACAAAGGCGGTTTGCATAGAAGGCTGATTGCCGTAGTTGATATAGGTCCTGCGGTTATCTTCCTGCGTTTCATCTGCATGCCGCTTTGAGGCTACAAAACCGCGGGGATGTGCGTATTCAAAAGAGCGATTCAGCTTGCTGACCAGGCTGTCCGGTCCTCCCATCAGTGCTGCCAGCCCCTTGAGGTCGTGGGGAACAAACCAGGTGCTTTGCGCGGCATTGCTTTCCACCCAGCCATCCCGGTAGGCCAGGACATCGAATGGCTCACGCCAGTTTCCGTTAATGTCTTTGATCCACATCCAACCCTGCTCCTCGTACCAGGTGTTGCGGTAGTTCTTTGAGCGGCTTAGGAAGTATTCGTAATCCCCGGTTTTCTCAAGGGCTTTGGCCATCTGCGCCAGGGTCCAGTCCTGATATGCGTATTCCAGGGTCTGCCCGGAGCCGTCCTCATGAAATCCGTTTCCTTTTTCAGGCAGCGGGTAGGGGATGTAGCCCCGGTCTATGTAATATTCCAATCCGCCTCCTGTGCATGTGTTGTGCTCATACCCGGCCTTGCTCATGAGTCCGCCGGGCAGATGATTCTTTTTCATGCCTGCATATGCTTTTTCCGCATCGAAACCGCGGATCCCCTTCATCCAGGCGCTCACGATGAACGGGGTGGAGGAGGCGCCGGTCATCACGAATGTGTAGTTCCCGCCTGAAGGTCCGCGCGGGATCAGCCCGCCGTCCTCATACATCAGCAGCATCGAATTGACAAACTCCTCGCTGATCTCCGGGTAGACGAGGTGCCAGAGGGTGTTCAGGGTCCACTGGGCACCCCAGAAGGAATCAGAATTGTAATGGTGAAAGCGTGGGCGTCCCTCCTCATCGAGCGGGATCTGTCCTGTGCGACGTGTTTCACCGGTCATGTCACAATATTTCCCGTTGACATCACTGACCACCCGGCGCCCCTGCAGGGCATGCCAGAGGTCGGTATAAAACCTTCTCTGTTGCTGCTCTGTCCCGCCTTTGATACGGATGCGACCCAGCATCTCCTCCCATTCGGCAGCTGATGCTGCAACGGTCCTGTCGAAATCCCAGTGCGGCAGTTCGGTCTCCAGGTTCAGCCGGGCCTGTTTGATGCTCACATACGAGATCGCCACTTTCATCAGCCGGGTTTCGTTCGGTTGCGTATTGAATTCCATCCAGCAGCCTATCTTCGGACCTTCAAGTTGCTCAATGGCGCCGGTAGTTTTGCCGTCCCGCCAGCCGTTGAGCTGCTCGAAGGGCTTGTCCACCCGCGCTACGAAGTGTACCCATACAGGTTTGGGTCGGCGCCGGGTGGGTGCCATGACCGCATATCCCTCGATCTCCCTGTCGCTTACCCTCCTGATCAGCGCGCTGTCGGTATCACAAGGTCCAAGGAATGTGGAGAAGTCAAACAGGATATTGCCCTGGCCGTGACCGGGAAACAGGTACCGGTGGAATCCCACCCGCTTCGTTGAGGTCAGCTCCACGTTGATCCCGCTCTCTTCCAGCAGCACCTGGTGGTAACCGGGTCTGACCGATTCGTTTTCGTGTGAATAGGGCGAACCATATACATCTGCACCAAGGTGGCCCCTGCAAGGACCCAGCGTTGGGAAGACCGGGATGCCGGAGAGCTGCCAGGCGTGGATGTGACTGAAGGCCCGGATCGAATCCTCGTTGTACCTGTAACCTGAATTCCATGCACCATCGATGATCATGTCGGGACTCAGATTCACCATCCCGAACGGGCGCGTGGCCGAATTAAAAAAGAACCACCGCGAATTCGCAGCATCCACCAGCGGCTCGACAAGGTCCACCACTGTAACTTCAGGACCCGGCTCTGCCTTTTCCCGGTCCACACATGAGGAGAAACAGAGAAGCAGGATGAGGGCGATTCCCATTACTTGGACAAGAGGTTGAGTGGGAGATTGGTGTTGCATGGCAGCGATGTTTTCAGGACTGTGTTTTTTCATTTCCGGGTTTCCTTATGATTGTAAAGATGTTCATTTTTTGCAAATGCTTCAAAGGATCCCGGCTGGTATCAGAAACAATTTTATCCGGACTGGCCGGGCCTTCACTTTTCCCAGCCTTTGAAAGTAAACACACAAACAGTACTTTTCCGCGATCGGTAAAAGCGGAGTTTGAATGCAACAAGTGTTAAGTTTTCTGCCAGAAACAAATATTTAAGTTACTTTAGTTGAATAGGTTTGAGAGATAACATAAATTCAGCTGGCCGGACGGATAAATAATAAATGCTTACAATATGAAAAAACTGCTGTTTTTCTGGAATGAATTAAAAGCAACGTTCTGGCTTGTTCCTGTCCTGATCATTGTTCTTTCTATTCTGCTGGCCATTGGATTTGTGTATTTAGACCAGCTCATCGCATTCTCACCTGAAGGTCCCGGACGCTTTTTCTTTGTGGATAATGTAGACTCGGCGCGAAATATATTATCGATCATTTCAGGAGCCATGATTGGTGTGGCAGGGACCGTCTTTTCAGTTACGCTTGTGGCGCTCACCCTGGCTTCTTCGCAATTAGGACCACGACTGATCAAAAACTTTATGTACGTCAGACTGAACCAGGTTGTTTTGGGCGCATATGTTTCTACTTTTTTGTATTGCCTGATCGTTTTAAATTCCTTACAGGAAAATGACGATTTCGTCTTTATTCCCTCCCTGGCTATTCTTCTTGCAATTATTGCAGCAATTGCAAATATTGTTTTACTGATCATTTTTATCCACCAAATAAGTATCAGCATCCAGGCAGATAAAGTCATTTCTGATATTTCATCTTTTATTTCAAAAAAGATCAAGGTGTTGTTTCCGGAAAAGATGGATGACGAGGAAGAACCGGGAAATAACCTGCCTGTTGAAAATATAAAATCAGAATATGACACCATAGTTGAGGTGAAAAGCCCCAGGCACGGCTATATGCAATACGTAGATAATGACTCATTGATTGATCTGATGACCCGTTATGATGCCCTTTTTGAGATGAGTTACAGACCAGGGGATTATATTGTTAATGATATCGTGATTGGAAAATTATACACGAACAACAATGTGGAAGAAGATCAAATAGAAAAGATTCTTTTTCAATTTGTGATTGGAAATACAAAAACTGCTCAGCAGGACCTTGAGTTTTCCATTCACCAAATGGTGGAAATTGCAGGACGGGCACTTTCTCCGGGAATGAACGACCCTTTTACGGCAATTGCCTGTATCGACAATTTAACAGCAACCATGTGTTATCTTGCACAAGTACGGTTTCCTTCAAAATATTTGGTGGATGATCAAAAGGAATTGCGGCTGATTGCAGATACATTGGATTTTGAAGGTGTCCTGGACGCAGCGTTCAATCAGATCCGACAGTTTTCAGCAGGAAATGCCGCTGTGATCATCAGGTTAATGGAGGTTTTGGTGATTATTCACGAGGTCGCTAAAAAAGATAGTTACAAAAAAGCGGTCATTAAACATGCGAAGATGACATTAAACATTGGCAAAGCATCTATCAAAGAAAAAAATGACCTGGAAGACTTAATAGAAAGATCAAACAAAATTGATTTGGAGTGAAGAATCGCCGGCAGGAACATGGGATCGTGTAAACCGACCATATGACCAAAAATTGAAACAGGCGTAAACTGCACTCATCGTGAGAACTTCTGACTTGATTTAATACTATTGGATATGAAGCGACGTACATTTTTTCAGTCTGCAGCCATAGGCGGAATGGCTGCTGCCATGGCTCCGGTTGTATCCTGCAGCAATGGAACATACAACGATCAGGAAGCCGGTGAGCGGTACAGGATCCTTGGTGAGATCCTGCAGGAGCCGGTATTCAAAAAAACGCTGTTTGCCGACCCGGTCATCATCAGGTCGGTGGAACTGCTACGGTTTGAAAACAGTTACATCTGCCGCGTTCGTTCAGAGAATGGAGCGGAAGGGATCTCAGTTGCCCACAACGACATGCGGTTCCTCGTTCCCATCTTCCTGCATAAGGTGCAGCCTTTTTTCATCGGGCAGGATGCCCGGGAGCTGGATCTCATCGTTGAAAAGATTCACGATTTCCATTTTAATTTCAGGTATGGGGGCATTCCGCTGGGTATTCCGCTGGCAACGATCGAATTTGCCATACTGGATATGATGGGGAAGATCGCCGGGTTGCCGATGGGGCAGCTTGTGGGGGATCTGCACAATGAGAAGGTCGGGATCTATGTGGCAACAGAATTCCGGGACCGGCCGCTGGAGGAGCATTTTGAAAGGATTAAGGAGACTGTTGCAAACTATGATGCAAAGGCGATCAAGATCAAGGTGGGGTACCTGTTTGCAGGAAGCCGGGATATTCATGATCCCGGACTGCCGGGTAAATCGGAAAAGCTGGTTTCGATGGTCAGGGAACACTATGGCAGTGACTGGAGTCTGTATGCCGACTCGAACGGGTACTACGATGCTGAGGGGGCGATCAGGATTGGCAGACTCCTGGAGGAGAACAACTATGCCTATTTTGAAGAGCCTGTAAGGTTCGATCAATTCCTGGAGATCAAAAAAGTGGCCGATGCCCTGGAGCTTCCGGTGGCAAACGGTGAGCAAGACCACAGCTACTCCAATTTCAGGTGGCTGCTGGCCAATGAGGGGCTGGAAATTGTGCAGCCCGATACCTACTATTTCGGGGGCTTTATCCGCTCTATGCGTGTGGCCCGGATGGCCGATGCATTAGGGAAGACCTGCATTCCCCACATGTCAGGAGGCGCCCTCGGCTATATCTACAACAGCCACTTTGTATCCGTACTTCCCAACGCAGGGGCACACCATGAGTTCAAAGGATACAGGACCCATGTCCCGTTTGAATGTCCCACCTCCCCGCTGAAGGTGAAAGACGGGAAGATCAAGGTGCCGACAGGCCCCGGGTTGGGCATAGTGATCGACCCGGAATTTATCGCAAAACATGAGCGGGTAAGACCTTGAGGTCACAGTAACCAATATCGATGCTCACTTCTATTTAGGGCGCTGGTCTGTTTCATTGCATTTCTTCATACAGTGAAAAACATGCCGGGCCAATCCATTTATCGTACCTTCGCCAGCCTGAGCCGATCGATGACGTGAAGTATCTTTCCCCTGAAACGATTCTACAACTTTCAGATCTCGGTGCTTGGTCCTCTGGTTGAAGAATGCGGAAAGTTCATGGAAATTATAGAAATGATGTACTCCCCAAGGGGGTGAGACATTAAGATCCTGCAATAATTACAACCTGTGGTCCTTTTAATTAAAATGACTATTGCCCGTGCGGGAAGCCATGGATTGGATTGTCTGCCCATTCTCCTGGTACTGATTGCTGCTTTATCAATACCGGGGTTAATCACCTCGGGAGGGGCCATGAGTCTTGACAGGCAACATGATATTATGTTGCAGATACACAAGGTGTCAACTGTGTTATTCCTGGGAAGCGTAGCAGGGATTTTTATAATAATCTTAAATTAAGCCCTGATCGTATTCGAATCCCGGGCAAGACAACGAATTGATTTTTCTAAGCTTTTTTTTTGAACATTGAATTATAGCGATTATATTTGTTCGTCAATTTACGAACAGATTATGAAAATGGAAACGATACCCACCGAGGATCAGAAAGCCATCGCCAGGTTTGCCAAGGCCATGGGGCATCCTGTCAGGATGTACGTACTCGAGTTGCTTTCCAGGCAGAGCTGCTGCTACAGCGGGGATCTCTCCGAGGTACTGCCTGTGGCAAAGTCAACCCTGTCCCAGCACCTGAAGGAGTTGAAGGATGCAGGATTGATCCAGGGTGAGATCGAAGCCCCCAAAATCAAATACTGCCTGAACCAGGAGAACTGGAAACTGGCGCAGGAGTTGTTTGCCAGGTTTTTGAAATAAAAATTTTTGTATAACAAGTTCGTAGTTTTGCGAATAACGAAAAATAAGGAGCAATGAAAATTAAAGTATTAGGTACAGGATGCGCCAGGTGCAAATCGCTCGAAAAGGTCACACGGAAAGCTGTGGAAGAGATGAACCTGGATGCCAGCGTGGAAAAGGTGGAAGATATCCAGGAGATCATGGAATATGCAGTAATGCGTACCCCTGCATTGGTGATCGATGAGCAGGTGGTTCTTTCCGGACAGGTACCCAAAATGGATCAGATCAAAGATTTATTAACCAAAAATATATAATCCCATGAAAATTTTAAAAACCCTCCCCGCGTTGCTGTTGGCAGCAACGCTGTTTTCCTGTAATACGCAATCTCCACAGCAGGAGAACAATACAACTGTTGCTGAAAATGGCGATCTGCAGGTCTATTATTTTCATTTTTCCAAACGATGTGCGACATGTAATGCCATTGAAGCCGAGACAAAAGTTGCGTTGGAGACATTTTATGCCAACCAGGTGAAGGAGGGCGATGTTGCCTTTATTTCCGTGAACCTGGATGAGGAAGACGGAAAGAAAATGGGAGAACAGCTGGATGTGTCCGGACAGACTTTATTGTTGGTAAAGGGCGATCAAAGGGTGAATCTGACCAATGAAGGGTTTA
>JGI12048J13642_10831862_pt1 | contig 18660 bp, 13 predicted proteins | sample ElkSlonscriptome_16_FD_13642 | JGI IMG/M metagenome (IMG submission 13642)
GTGAGGCGCACACGAGCCACCTTCCGAAGCGCCGAATTGGGCTTCTTGGGGGTGACGGTGTACACCCGGGTGCACACCCCACGCTTCTGGGGGCTGCCCTGGAGAGCCGGAGACTTGTTCTTCTTCTTGACAGTCTTCCGGCCCTTCCGTACGAGCTGGCTTATGGTCGGCATGTATCCTCTAATGCAAAAGAGCACCGAGCTGGCCGTTCTTCCGGCCGAGCGGTCGGGGCTCAGGGCCTTTCCGACAGAGCTTGTTAACGTAGTCCGGAGGGCCGGGGGTGTCAACGGGGGATGGAGCCCCTGGCTCTCAGCCCACTTCCTGGTTGGGGGACAGCGGTGATCCGCCCCCCGACGCCACCCAGCGCAGACAGTCCCGCAGGTAGCGGGCCCGCCGAGCCAGCGTCCCTGAGCCCGCGGGGTACCGGGCACGGAGCCAGGCGGCGGGAGGCGCCAGGACCCGGGCCGCCTCGGCCACGGTGCCCCACCCGCCCCGGAGGGTCCGCCAGTCCCGCCAGCGCCCCCCCTTTTCGGCCCGCACCAGGATCGCCCGCAGCTCCAGATGGGCCCGCCTCGCCTCGATCCGGAGGCGGCCGGCTCCACCCAGGGCGTCCGCGAGCTCGGAGGGCACCGACGCCCCGAGGAGCTCCAGGGCCCCCACCATGGCCCGCACCCCCGGAAGCGTGCCCCGACGCTCCGCCTGCCGCACGATCTCGTCGGGTCGGCCCAACCGGGGAAGGAGGCGCACCAGGTCCGCCACCGAGAGGAGGTGGACCGTGACCCGCAGGTGCTTGAGGAAGTGCTCCACCGTGAGGACGAAGTGGGCCTCGGGAGAGGGCAGGGCCCCGTCCCGATCCTCTCCCGATCGATCCTCCCAGAGCGTCTCTCCGGGCCAGTCGGGGGCGTGGCGGAGGCGGCCGTAGTCGGTGGCCCAGTGGAGGTCCACGGTGGCAGTCACCCCTGGAGGCGCATCACCGTCGTCCAGCGCAAAGGCCGAGACCCAGACCGGGTGCTCCTCGGTCCAGGGCTCCCAACTCCGGAACCCCCCGGCCTCCAGCGCGCGCACCGCCGCCCCGGCGCCTTCCGGCGGGACCAGGAGATCCACGTCGGACATGGGCCGGGCGCGGACGTCGGCGTACGCTCCCGACTCCACCAGGGCCGCTCCCTTGAAGAGGAGCACGGGCACGCCCGCCGCCTCCAGGATCCCACGTGCCCTGCGCCCACTCTCCAGCCGCAGGGTGGTCTCGAACCCCGCCCTCCGGGCCACGGAACGCAGGGCCTCTCCCGAGGCGGCCCCGAAGGAGCGGTCCACCGACTCCCCCCGGGCCTCCGCCTGGCTCACCACCAACCCCGCCAGACCCAGCCGAACCAACGCCGCCACAACGTCCCCTGGATCGCCAGGAATCGACTCGCCACCCGGCCGCCCCACGAGAGCCGCCTGCACCGCCGCCTCCACGGCGGGGGAGGAGAGTGGGATGGAATCCGGCTCGGTTCGCTGCACCATGTCCCAAAATAAGCGCACCCACCCCACCACCCACACTCCCGGAGGCCAGGCCTCCCCTGGCCCGGGCCGAGCGAAGCAACGGCCCCACCCACCCGCCCACGCTCCCCAGCCTCCGAATCCCGACCGCACCAGGCCCGAGCGAAGCAACGGCCCCGCGCAGAGCGAAGCCAACCACCCGGCAGGGGACCACCGGCGCCTGGATCGGCGAAGCGGTCTCCACCGGAGGGGCCACCCCCGGGCGCCCCTTCCCACAAAGGAAAAAGCGCCCCGGGTCACGAGGACCCGAGACGCTCCTTTCCATCCTTCCGATCGATCCGAGCCGAAGCCTACTCCTCGGCCTCCAACGCTTCGAAGTCGATCGCACCCTCGAGACCCAACCCCGGCACCAGCTCGCCGGCATCGGACAGGGGCAGGATCTCCTCGTCGTAGTAGGACTGCTCCACCATGAACTCGACGTTCTGATAGCGGTGGACGCCCGTTCCGGCGGGGATGAGGTGACCGATGATGATGTTCTCCTTCAGACCCAGGAGCTCGTCTCGAGCACCGCGGACCGCGGCGTCGGTGAGGACCCGGGTGGTCTCCTGGAAGGAGGCCGCGCTGAAGAAGGACTCGGTGGTGAGGCTCGCCTTGGTGATCCCCAGGAGGAGCGGCTCGGAACGGGCCGGCTTCTTGCCGTCCCGGATGGCCCTCTGGTTGGTCTCCCGGAACTCCACCCGATCCACGTTCTCACCCTCGAGAAGCGTGGTCTCGCCGGCGTCGGTGATCTTCACCTTCTGCAGCATCTGGCGCACGATGCACCCGATGTGCTTGTCGTTGATCTTCACACCCTGCAGACGGTAGACCTCCTGGATCTCGTTGAGGAGGTACTCCTGCACGGCCCGGGGGCCCTTGATGCGCAGGATGTCGTGCGGGTTGATGGGACCCTCGCTGAGGCGGTCGCCGGCCCGCACCTGATCGCCCTCGTGGACGCGCATGTGCTTGCCCACGGGGACGTCGTAGGTCCGGGTCTCGCCGGTCTCCGGCGTGACGTGCACCTGACGCTTGCCTCGCTTGATGTCGCCGAAGCTGATGCGGCCGTCGATCTCGGTGATGACCGCCGGGTCCTTGGGCTTGCGAGCTTCGAAGAGCTCGGCCACCCGGGGCAGACCACCGGTGATGTCGCGGGTCTTGTAGACCTCACGACTGATCTTCGCCAGCGTGTCACCGGCGTTCACCTTGTCGCCGTCCTGCACGGTGAGCTGCGCGCCCACCGGGATGATGAATTCCTTCAGCTTCTCGTTCTTCTTGGTGTCCTTCCGGAGCTGGATGGTCGGGTGGAGCTTCTTGTCCCGATCCTCGATGATGGTCATCTGACGACGACCGGTGGACTCGTCGAGCTCCTCCCGCATCGTCACGTCGTCCACGATGTCGACGAACCTGATGACACCCTTGGAGTCGGCCACGACGGGCTCGGAGTAGGGATCCCAGCTGAAGAGCAGGTCCCCCGCCTCGATCTCCTGATCCTCTTCCACCATGAGCGATGCCCCGTAGGGCACCGAGAGGCGGCTCCGGATCTGGCCTTCGTCGGTCTTGAGGACGATCTGGCCCTCCCGGGAGGTGACGATGAGCGTCTCGTCCGGTGTCTCCACCGTCGTCACACGATCCAGCGCCACGACGCCGTCGATCTTGGACTTCCGCTGGGTCTGGGCCGCGATACGCGACGCCGTACCACCGATGTGGAAGGTCCGCAGCGTGAGCTGGGTCCCGGGCTCTCCGATGGACTGGGCGGCCAGGATGCCGACGGCCTCACCGATGTCCACCATCTTCATGGTGGCCAGGTTCCGGCCGTAGCACCGCTGACAGACCCCCCGCTTCGACTCACAGGTGAGGACCGAGCGGATCTTCACCATCTGGATGCCCGAGTCCTCGATGGCGTTGGCGGCGTGTTCGCCGATGAGATCCCCGGCCTTCACCAGCTCCTCGCCATCGATGGGGTCGATGACGTCTTCCAGCGCCACGTTGCCGACGATCCGGTCGCCCAGGGGCTCGATGATGTCCTCGCCCTCCTTGAGCGCCGTCATCTCCAGTCCGAGAATGGTGCCGCAGTCCTCGCTCGTCGTCGTGACGTCCTGCGCCACGTCCACGAGACGCCGCGTCAGGTAGCCGGCGTCGGCCGTCTTCAGTGCCGTGTCCGCCAGCCCCTTCCGCGCGCCGTGCGTGGAGATGAAGTACTCCACCACGCTGAGGCCCTCACGGAAGTTCGACTTGATGGGGCTCTCAATGATCTCGCCGATGCCACCGGTGAGCTTCTTCTGGGGCTTCGCCATGAGGCCCCGCATCCCGGCGAGCTGACGCATCTGGTCCCGGTTCCCCCGGGCGCCGGAGGTCATCATCATGTAGACCGGGTTGAAGCCCTCCTTGGAGCGCTCCAGGTGCCGCACCATGGCGTCCGCCACATCGTTGTTCGCGTGCGTCCAGGTGTCGATGACCTTGTTGTACCGCTCCCCGTTGGAGATGAAGCCGCTCCCGTAGGCCTTCTGGAAGCGTGTGACCTGCTCGTCGGCCTCCTCCAGGATCTCGGCCTTCTCACCCGGCACCTCCAGGTCGTCGATCCCCACGCTGATGCCACCCATGGTGGCGTAGCGGAAACCGAAGTCCTTGAGGCTGTCCAGGAAGGCGGTGGTGCGGTGCAGACCCACCCCTTCGAAGCAGGCGAAGACCAGGTCCCCCAGCTCCTTCTTGCCGAAGGTCCGGTTCAGGTAGCCCAGCTCGTCGGGGATGATGGAGTTGAAGAGCACGCGACCGGCGGTGGTGCGAACCCACCTGCCCTCGCTCGCGGCCGCACCCGGGGACTGGAACCAGTACCAGACCGGGGTCTGGAAGTGGAGGTAGTCCATGGCCAGCCCGGTCTCGACCTCACCGTAGGAGCCGTACCGCGGCGCCTCGGCGAAGATCTCGTCCAGCTCGTCCTCGGCCTTCTGCCGGGCGCTCTTCGGCAGCTTGGTGTTGTCCACCCGCTGCTCCAGATCACCGATGGCGAGCCCGGGGTTGGTCAGGTAGTACGACCCGATGACCATGTCCTGCGTCGGCGCGGTCACGGGCCGGCCGTTGGACGGCAGGAGGATGTTGTTCGAGGAGAGCATGAGGACACGGGCCTCGAGCTGCGCCTCGAAGGAGAGGGGGAGGTGCACCGCCATCTGGTCGCCGTCGAAGTCGGCGTTGAAGGCGGAGCAGACCAGCGGATGGATCCGGATGGCCTTCCCCTCCACCAGCACCGGCTCGAAGGCCTGGATGCCCAACCGGTGCAGCGTGGGCGCCCGGTTCAGCAGGACCGGGTGGTCCTTGATGATGTCCTCGAGGACCTCGTAGACCTTGGGGTCGTCCTTCTCCACGATCTTCTTGGCGCGCTTGACCGTCTCGGCCTCCCCGCGCTTCTCGAGCTCGTGGATGATGAAGGGCTTGAAGAGCTCCACCGCCATGGCCTTGGGCAGGCCGCACTGGTGCAGCTTGAGCTCCGGACCGACCACGATGACGGACCGGCCGGAGTAGTCCACCCGCTTGCCCAGCAGGTTCTGACGGAAGCGCCCCTGCTTGCCCTTGAGCATGTCGCTGAGGGACTTGAGGGGGCGCTTGCCCCGACCGCGAATGGCCTTGGAACGCCGCCCGTTGTCGAAGAGGGCGTCCACCGCCTCCTGGAGCATGCGCTTCTCGTTGCGGAGGATGACCTCCGGCGCACGCATCTCGATGAGCTTCTTGAGGCGGTTGTTCCGGTTGATGACCCGACGGTACAGATCGTTCAGGTCGGAGGTAGCGAAGCGGCCCCCGTCCAGCGGCACCAGCGGGCGCAGATCCGGCGGGATGACCGGAACCACGTCCAGGACCATCCACTCGGGACGGTTCCGGTCGTCCGGGGTCTCTCCGGAGTTGCGCAGTGCATCCACGACCTTGAGCCGCTTCAGCTTCTTCTTCTTCCGGTGCTGCGAGGTCTCGGTGGCGATCTCGTGGCGGAGCCAGTCCGCCAGCCGGTCCAGACCCTTCCCGTCGGAATTCTTGTCCTTCACCTTCCGCTCGGGCGTGTCCAGCATCTTGAGGAGGGTGCGGACGGCCTCGGCGCCGATCTGCGCCGTGAACTTGTCGTCGCCCTCCGCCCGGGCCTTCACACGGAGGTCGTAGAACTCGTCCTCGTCCAGGAGGTCGAGGAACTCCACATCCTGCTTGCCCGGGTGCGTGACCACATAGGAGGCGTAGTAGACCACCTTCTCCAGGTCACGGAGGGTCATCCCCAGGAGGTAGCCGAGCTGGCTCGGCAGCGTCTTGAAGAACCAGATGTGGCATACGGGCACGGCCAACTCGATGTGGCCCATGCGCTCCCGCCGCACCTTGGAGAGGGTGACCTCCACCCCGCAGCGGTCACAGACGTGGCCGCGGAAGCGGATGCGCTTGAACTTCCCGCAGTGGCACTCCCAGTCCTTCACCGGACCGAAGATGCGCTCGCAGAAGAGTCCGTCCCGCTCCGGCTTGAAGGAGCGGTAGTTGATGGTCTCGGGCTTGGTGACCTCGCCGTAGGACCAGCCGCGGATCTCGTCGGCCGAGGCGAGCTTCACCTGGATCCAATCGAACTCCGCGCTGCGCTGGTCCCGGGTCCTGGGAAAATCAATCATATGTGTGCCCGTTGGCGTCCTTGGTGTGTCCTTCCGACGGCGTCCCGCGATCCGGGAACGCCGCGTGAATCGTGGCGCGTCGCATGCGTCAGCCCTCTTCGCCGAGCTGCACGCTCAGCCCCAGCGCCTGGAGCTCCTTGACCAGCACGTTGAACGACTCCGGCAGCCCCGGCTTGGGGAGGTTGTCGCCCTTCACGATGGCCTCGTAGACCTTGGAGCGACCCTGCACGTCGTCGGACTTGACGGTGAGGATCTCCTGGAGCGTGTGCGCCGCCCCGTAGGCCTCCAGCGCCCAGACCTCCATCTCCCCGAAGCGCTGTCCGCCGAACTGGGCCTTACCGGCCAGCGGCTGCTGCGTGACGAGCGAGTAGGGCCCGATGGAACGGGCGTGGATCTTGTCGTCCACCAGGTGGCTGAGCTTCAGCATGTAGATGGCACCCACCGTGATGGGGAAGTCGAAGCGTCGACCGCTCCGCCCATCCCGCAGCCAGATCTTGCCGTTGGGCAGGATCTCGGCGTGCTGCAGAAACTCCACCACCGCGTCGTCCAGGCCGGACTTGATGGACTTCCGACCCTTCAGCTTGTTCACGGCCGGGAAGAGGTCCACCATCTTCTCGCCCCTGCGCTCCGCCACCGAGGTCGGCGGCTTCCAGCAGGAAGGCGCCGATGTCCTCGAGGAACTGACGGTCCTCCTTGTCCAGGTCGAGGTCCAGGTAGGCGTCCAGCGACTGCCCGATGCCCTCCGTGTTGTGGAGGTCGTCCCCGGTGAGGCCGGTGCGCTCCACCGCCCCGTCCCCGTTGCCGTTGGACCCGTTCCCGTTGGCCGGAAGCTTGCCCCTGCTGAGGCGCACCGGAAGCCGACCCGCCAGACGGAGCATGCGGTTCACGTCCTCGATGTCCGTCGGGAGCTCTACGGGGATGTCCAGCGAGTTCTTGGCCCACTGGAGGCCGGCGAGCTTGAGCAGCCCCCCGATCTCGTTCTCCGTGGCACCCTGGAAGACGGGGGTCTTGGCTTCGAAGCCCAGGACCTTGGCCGCCCACCCCAGGTGGGTCTCCAGGACCTGCCCCACATTCATCCGTGAGGGCACGCCCAGCGGGTTGAGGACGATCTCCACGGGTGATCCGTCGGGGAGGAACGGCATGTCCTCCTCCGGCGCGATGCGGGCGATGATGCCCTTGTTCCCGTGACGTCCGGCCATCTTGTCGCCTACCGCGATCTTCCGCTTCTCGGCGACGTAGACCTTCACGAGCTGCACCACACCCGGCGGGAGCTCGTCCGGCTGGAAGACCTTGTCGATCTGCTCCTCGGTCTTCTCACGGATCCGCTGGATCCGCTCCGCCGACTCGTCCACCACGCGGCGGATGCGCTCGCTGGCTTCCTTGTTCTGCATCTTCATCGTGGAGAGATCCACCCGATGGAAGTTGATCCCGTCGATGGTCTCCTTGTCGAGCTTGGTGCCCTCCTCCAGGTACGGCTCCACCGTCCCCTTCTTGAGCATCAGCGCCACGGTGTTGCGGGAGAGGATCTCCCGGAGCTCCTCGTCCCGGGCCTCGGAGATCCGCTGGATCTCTTCGCGCTCCCGGATCCGCAGATCACCGATCTTGGCACCGTGCTCCTTCTCCAGAAGCGCGTCGTCGATGCGCCGGCTGAAGATCTTCACGTCGATGACGGTGCCGGTCATCCCAGGCGACACGCGCAGGGACGAATCCTTCACGTCCTTGGCCTTCTCGCCGAAGATGGCGGTGAGGAGCTTCTCCTCCGGCGAGAGCTCGGTCTCGCCCTTGGGCGTGATCTTCCCCACCAGGATGTCGCCACTCTTCACCCGGGCCCCGATGCGGACGATGCCGCGCTCGTCGAGGTCCACGAGGGACTCCTCGGCGACGTTGGGAATCTCCCGGGTGATCTCCTCCATGCCGCGCTTGGTGTCGCGGACGTGGAGCTCCAGCTCCTGGATGTGGATGGAGGTGAGGTCGTCGTCGCGCACCAGCTTCTCGCTGATGACGATGGCGTCCTCGTAGTTGTACCCGTACCAGGGCATGAAGGCGACCTGGATGTTGCGGCCCAGGGCCAGCTCTCCGTTGTCGGTGCTGGGGCCGTCGGCGATGATGTCGCCGGGCTTCACGGGCTCACCCACCCTCACCAGCGGACGCTGGTTGATGGCGGTGTCCTGGTTGGTCCTCCAGTACTTCCGGAGCTTGTAGCGATCGAACTGGGCCAGCTTGGCCAGCGGCTGATCGCCGCTCCCCGGGGAGACGTGGCCGGTGTCCACCACGATCTCGTCGGCGGTGACGTGCACCACCGTTCCGCCTCGCCGGGCGGTGATGACCGAGCCGGAGTCGGAGGCCACCTTGGCCTCCAGTCCCGTGCCCACCAGCGGTGCGTCCGTGTAGAGGAGGGGCACCGCCTGACGCTGCATGTTCGAGCCCATGAGGGCCCGGTTGGCGTCGTCGTGCTCCAGGAAGGGGATCATGGCCGCCGCCACCGAGACCATCTGGTCCGGAGCCACGTCCATGTAGTCGATCTCCTCCGGGCGCAGGAGGGGGAAGTCGCCCCGCTCCCGGCAGAGGACGAACTCGTTCTCGAAGGTCCCGTCCTCCGCCACCGGCGCGTTGGCCTGGGCGATGCGGACCTCCTCCTCCTCGTTCGCCGAGAGCCACTCGATGATCTCGGTGACCTTGCCGTCCACCACCTTCCGGTACGGCGTCTCCACGAAGCCCAGATCGTTGATCCGGGAGTACGTGGTGAGGGAGGTGATGAGCCCGATGTTCGGGCCCTCGGGCGTCTCGATGGGGCACATCCGCCCGTAGTGGGAATAGTGGACGTCCCGCACCTCGAAGCCGGCGCGCTCCCGCGTCAGACCACCGGGACCCAGCGCCGAGAGCCGACGCTTGTGCGTCATCTCGGCCAGGGGGTTGGTCTGATCCATGAACTGGGAGAGCTGGCTGGACCCGAAGAAGGCCTGGATCACCGCGGACACCGTCCGGGCGTTCACCAGGTCGTCGATGTTCACCTTCTCGGGATCGGTGTTGATGGACATCCGCTCCTTCACCAATCGCGCCATGCGGGACAGGCCCACACTGAACTGGTTGGCGATGAGCTCACCCACCGTCCGGATGCGCCGGTTCCCGAGATGGTCGATGTCGTCTGTGAACCCACGACCCTCACTAAGGTCGATGAGGTAGGAGACGATGGCCGTGAAGTCGTCGGCGGTGAGGACCGTCTCGTTCGACGGCACCTCCACCTTGAGCCGCTGGTTGATCTTGTAGCGGCCCACCCGACCCAGGTCGTAGCGCTTGGGGTTGAAGAAGACCCGGTCCAGCGCCTCGCGGGCGGTCTGGAGATTCGGGGCCTCGCCGGGACGCAGGAGGGAGTAGATGGCGTGAAGCGCCTCCTCCTCGTTCTCGGTGGGGTCCTTCTTGAGGGTGTTCTTGATGAGGGGGCTCTCTCCGCGGACGGCTTCCTTGCCCGTCTGGTAGAGCACGAGCTTCTTGGTGCCGAGACGCTCGAGGAAGCCCATGATCTCCTCGTCGATCTCGTCGCCGTCGAGGATCATGATCTCGCCGGTGTCCGGGTCGATGACCTCCTGGGCCACGACCTTCCCCTCCAGGTCCTCCAGAGGCACCGCGTCCTTCCCCTTCAGCTTGACCTCGCCCACCTCGTAGAAGAGCTGGAAGATCTCGGGGTTCGACGAGAAGCCCAGCGCCCGCAGGAGTGCGGTGGCCGGGAACTTCTTCTTCTTGTCGATGTGGACGTAGCAGACGTCGTTGATGTCGATGGTGAACTCCACCCACGACCCCCGGAAGGGGATGATGCGCGCGCTGAAGAGGCGCGTGCCGTTGGGATGGATGTTCTCCTCGAAGACGACGCCCGGGGAGCGGTGAAGCTGGCTGACCACCACACGCTCGGCCCCGTTGATGATGAAGGTGCCCAGCTCCGTGAGGAGAGGCAGATCACCGAGGTAGACTTCCTTCTCGATGATGTCCTTCGGACGGCGGGAGTCGAGCTCCTCCTGCGTGAGCTTCCGCTTCTTCTTGGAAGAACCGTCGTCCTCCAGCTCCTCCCACACGACCAGACGCAGCGTCGCCTTCAGCGGCGCCGCATAGGTCATGTCGCGCTCGATGCACTCCTCCACGGAGTACTTCGGCTCGCCGAGGACGGCCGAGACGAACTCGAGGGTGAAGTTGTTATTGACATCCGAGATGGGGAAGATCTCCCCGAACACCCGGTCGAGGCCGAAATCCCACTGTTCCTCGAGCGGAACCTCGGATTCGACAAGCTTCTCGAACGACCGGATCTGGACGTCGAGTAGATTGGGCATCGGCATGACCGAGTCGAGCTTCGCAAAGCTGACGATCGGTCGATTGTCCTTACGCTTCAGTTCCAACGTGAGTCCCCCTTACCGGTTCCCCCGCCCCGAATGGGACGGGAGTCGGGCGTCTCGTGGTCAACATGGGTCAAGCGCGCAAATCCCCGGTCCACCGACGCATCCCGGATGGGAGCGTCGGTGGCGGGGACCCACGCGGATCGCCCGAGGGAATCCGCGACGCGACGCGCCGGGATTCCTCGAGCTGCAGAGCGTGCGCCGTACCCGTAGGCCGGACGCGGAAAGCTCCTGATGGTGTCTACTTCAGCTCGACGGTGGCGCCGACGTCCTCGAGCTTGGCCTTCATCTGCTCGGCCTCGTCCTTGGTCACCGCCTCCTTGATGTTGCCCGGGGCGCCGTCGACGACCTCCTTCGCCTCCTTCAGACCCAGGCCGGTGAGCTCGCGCACCACCTTGATGACCTGGATCTTCTTGTCGCCGATGGCCTCGAGAACGACATCGAACTCGTCCTTCTCTTCCTCGGCGGCCTCACCGGCTCCGCCGGCGCCCGGCGCGGCAGCCACGGGGGCGGCCACGGCGGTAACGTTGAACTTCTCCTTGAACGCGTCAACGAACTCGGACAGCTCGAGAACGGTCATGTTCCCGATGGTGTCGAGCAGCTCTTCGTGGTTGGTAGCCATTGTCCTGGTTTCTCCTGATTCTTCCCGGCTTCAGTGCCGGCGATTGGTTGGTTCCTGTGGGAACGCACCCGCGTCCCTCGACTGATGTGCCCGGGATGCGGGCTGCTAATCTCCGGCCTGCTCCTTCTCCTGCTTGTAGGCATCCAGGAGGCCGGCCATCTCCTGGAGCTTGCCACCGAGGGCGCTGGCGAGCGCCGACATCGGCGCCTCCATGGCCCCGGCCAGCTCGGCGTAGAGCTGCTCCCGGGGCGGCAGGTCCGCGATGCGCCCGATGGCTTCCGCGTCGAGAACCTTCTCGTTGAGGATCCCGACCTTCAGCGTCGGCCTGTCGTCGTGCTCCTTGGCGAAGTCACGGATGGCCTTGGCGGCGAGCACCACGTCGTCGTAGCCGAACACCATGCCCGTGGGGCCAGTGAGGCTCTCGGTGATGTCCGGGAGATCCGTATCTCCCAGCGCTCGCTTGGCCAACCGGTTCTTCACCACCACGTACTCGGCCCCGGAATCCCGGAGCGAGCTCCGCAACTTCGTCATGGACTTCACGTCCAGACCGGAGAAGTCGGTGAGGTAGATCGCCGGAGCCCGGCCGAGGCGATCGCGCAGCTCGGCGACGAAGACTTCCTTCTCCGTCCGCTTCATGCCGTGCTCCTGCGGTAGAGGTTCGGATCGATGGAGACGCCCGGTCCCATGGTGCTGGAGACGGTGACGCTCTTCACGTAGGCGCCCTTCGCTCCGGCCGGACGGGCCCGCACGATCTGATCCATGAAGGACCGGAGATTCTCGTGGAGCTGATCCTCGGTGAAGGAAACCTTACCGATGGGCGCGTGAATGTTCCCCGTCTTGTCGACGCGGAACTCGATCTTTCCTGCCTTGAACTCCTCCACAGCCGTCCCCACATCCATCGTGACCGTACCGGCCTTCGGCGTGGGCATGAGGCCGCGAGGACCGAGGATTCGACCGAGTGGCCCCACCTTCCCCATCATGTCCGGGGTGGTGATGGCCACGTCGAAATCCAGCCAACCCTCCTTGATCTGATCGACGTACTCCACACCTACGTAGTCGGCGCCGGCGGCCTCGGCCTCATCGGCCTTGGGCCCCGCGGCGATGACCAGGACCCGGGTGGTCTTCCCGGTTCCGTGGGGGAGCACCGTCGTCCCGCGAACGATCTGATCCGCCTGACGCGGATCCACCCCCAGGCGCGTCGCCACCTCGACGGTCTCGTCGAAGTTGGCGAAGGCCAGCTCGCGAACGAGGCGTACGGCCTCGTCGGGCTGGAACCTGGCGCCGGTGGGCACGGCCGCGCGGGCCGCGGCGTAGCGCTTTCCGTGTTTCGCCATCGTACCTCTCGAGCCGTCTCATGGACCCTCCCACGGCTGGCGGCTCACATCCGTGGTTCCGGGCGGGGGTGATGTACCCCCTGAGTCACTTCGGTCCTGCGTTGCTGCTCATCCTCGACCTGCGCCCGCGGGCGAACCCGCGGAATCCAGCGAGCGCCGACCGTCTACGGGCCGGCGCGACCTGCCTAGGGCTTGATCTCCACGCCCATGGAGCGAGCGGTGCCCGCCACCTGGCGCATGGCAGCCTCGATGTCGTTGGCGTTGAGATCCGGCATCTTCGTCTCCGCGATCTCCTTGAGCTGCGCCTGGGTCAGCTTCTTCTGGACCTTCTCCCGATTCGGCACCCCGGATGCCGACTCGATCCCCAACGCCTTCTTGATGAGGACCGCTGCCGGCGGGGTCTTGGTGATGAAGGAGAACGAGCGGTCTGCGAAGACCGTGATCTCCACCGGAATCGTCAGGCCCTGCTTGTCCGACGTCTTCGCGTTGAACTGCTTGCAGAACTCCATGATGTTGACGCCGTGCTGTCCCAGCGCGGGGCCCACGGGGGGTGCAGGATTGGCCTGCCCGCCCGGTACCTGGAGCTTGATGAAGCCGATGACCTTCTTTGCCATTGTCTAGTAGCCCTTGAGCTGCGTGTAGTCGAGCTCGACGGAGGTGGGGCGCCCGAAGAGGGACACCTCCACCTTCACCTTGCCCTTGTCCGGATAGACTTCCTGTACGGTCCCGGAGAAGTCGGTGAAGGGCCCCTGGGTGACCTCGACCACCTGACCGACGTGGAAGGGGATCTCCTCCTTCGTCCCCTCCTCTTCTTCGACCTCCACCCCGAGGATCTTGTTGATCTCCTCCTCGCGGAGGGGCTGCGGGTCGCCGCTGCCGGACCCCACGAACTTGATGACTCCCTGCACGCTGTTGATGGCGTGCTGCGTCCGCTGGTTGTAGAGCATGTGAACCAGTACGTAGCCCGGGTAGAGCCGCTTGGTCACCTGGACCCGCTTTCCCTTGCGGATCTCCATGACTTCCTGGGTGGGCACGAGAACCTCACGGATCTCCCGCTCCTCTTCCTCACCGGGCTCCTCGTCGATCTTCCGCTCGATCAGACGCTGGACCTTGTTCTCATGGCCCGAATACGTCTGGATGGCGAACCAACCGTCCTGCTTGGTATCGGCCATCAGGCTCCGAAGATGCCCATGATCTGCTCCACAATGACGCGCACCACGCTGTCCATCAGCCAGATGATCAGCGAGATGGCGATGGTGAACACCACCACCACGAGGGTGGCGTTGCGGAGCTGATCCTGGTCCGGCCACGTGACGCGCTGGAGCTCCGTGTACGACTCCTCCACGAAGGTCCGCGCTTCCTGAATGCTCTCACCAACGGCCATGGTCGCCTACTTGGTCTCTTTGTGGGGCGTGTGCTCCCGACAGCGCGGGCAGAACTTCTTATACTCCACGCGCTCGGGGTGGAGCCGCTTGTTCTTCGTCGTGCTGTAGTTCCGCTCCTCACACTCGGAGCAGGCAAGCGTCACTTTGTCACGCGGCATAGGTCCGTAACCTGTTTCTGCGTTCTAGGTCCGATGAACCCGAAGGCCCCTCGGGCATCACTCGCGGCGTAGGCGGGCGAGACTGCTGATTTCGATTTCTGCCAGGCCCGGGAGGAGGCGCCGTCTTCCGGCAGCCGCTCTCGGATGTCCAGGATCGGTGGAGGCGACGCTCGATGAAGACTTGGACCCGGGAATCCTGTCGCCCCCGGGACAGCGCAGCCCGCACCTTCGATGACCCTCCGTCCGATCTCCAGGCGAAGCGGTCGAGAGCGAGGGACGCCTCCTCCGATCCCGTCCTGCTACTCGATGATTTCGGTGACGACGCCGGCGCCGACGGTGCGACCACCCTCACGGATGGCGAAGCGGAGTTCTTCGTCCATGGCGATGGGCGTGATCAGCTCCACCTCCATCTGCACGTTGTCTCCGGGCATCACCATCTCCACGCCTTCGGGAAGATGCGCCGCTCCCGTCACGTCCGTCGTCCGGAAGTAGAACTGCGGACGATATCCGTCGAAGAACGGCGTGTGGCGTCCGCCCTCCTCCTTCGTCAGCACGTACACCTCCGCCTTGAACTTCGTGTGCGGCGTGATCGTGCCCGGCTTCGCCAGCACCTGCCCTCGCTCGATGTCGTCCTTCCCGATCCCCCGCAGCAGCAGCCCCACGTTGTCTCCCGCTCGTCCCTCGTCCAGCAGCTTCCGGAACATCTCCACCCCGGTCACCACCGTCTTCTTGTCCGAGCCCATCCCCACCAGCGCCACCTCTTCGCCCTGCTTCACGATCCCTCGCTCCACACGGCCCGTCGCCACCGTCCCCCGTCCCGTGATGCTGAACACATCCTCCACCGGCATCAGGAACGGACGGTCGATGTCCCGCTCCGGCTGCGGAATGTAGGAGTCGATGGCGTCCATCAGCTCCTGGATGCACTCCGCATCCTCTCCCGTCCCTTCCGCTTCCAGAGCCTTCAGCGCCGAGCCCATCACGAGGGGCACGTCGTCCCCCGGGAAATCGTACTCGCTCAGCAGCTCCCGTACCTCCAGCTCCACCAGCTCCAGGAGCTCCTCGTCGTCCACCATGTCCGTCTTGTTCATGAACACGACGATGTAGGGCACGTTCACCTGACGAGCCAGCAGGATGTGCTCCCGCGTCTGCGGCATCGGTCCGTCCGCCGCACTCACCACCAGGATCGCCCCGTCCATCTGGGCCGCCCCCGTGATCATGTTCTTCACGTAGTCGGCATGCCCCGGGCAATCCACGTGCGCGTAGTGACGGTTCTCCGTCTCATACTCCACGTGCGACGTCGCAATCGTGATCCCCCGGTCCTTCTCTTCCGGAGCCTTGTCAATCTGATCGAACGCCATCGCAAGACCCCCAAACTTCTGGGCCTGCGTCACCGTGATCGCCGCCGTCAACGTCGTCTTCCCGTGGTCCACGTGGCCGATCGTGCCCACGTTCACGTGCGGCTTCGACCGCTCGAACTTTTCCTTAGCCATCGCTTGTTCTCGTCAGGTGGAGGTAGTCAGGGGAGGTATCAGAGAGTGTCATCACTAGGCCGGAGCTTCGGCGGACATGATCTCTTCCGCCTTCGTCTTCGGCACTTCCTCGTAGTGTGCGAACTGCATGGTGTAGACCGCCCGACCCTGGCTCAGGGAGCGCAGAGTGGTGGAGTAGCCGAACATCTCGCCCAGCGGGACGGAGGCGCCGATGACCCGGGCTCCCGCCCGCTCGGTCATGCCGCCCACCTTGCCCCGACGGGAGGAGAGGTCGCCGATGAGGTCGCCCATGTACTCCTCGGGCGTCACGACTTCCACGTCCATCACGGGCTCCAGGAGGACCGGACCGGCCTTCCTCACGCCGTCCTTGATGGCCATGGAACCGGCGATCTTGAACGCCATCTCGCTGGAGTCGACGTCGTGGTAGGAGCCGTCGACCAGCTCGACCTTCACATCGATGACCGGGAAGCCTGCCAGGATGCCGGTGTCCAGGGCCTCTTTCATGCCCTTCTCCACGGAGCCGATGTACTCCCGCGGGATGGCGCCACCGACGATCTTGTCCTCGAAGACGAAGCCGGAGCCCGTCTCGCCGGGCTCGATGTTGATGACCACGTGACCGTACTGCCCGCGACCACCGGTCTGCCGGACGAACTTGGCCTCGACCTTCTCGGCGCGGCGCCGGATGGTCTCCCGGTACGCGACCTGGGGACGGCCGATGTTCGCCTCGACGCCGAACTCTCGCTTCAAGCGATCGATGATGATCTCGAGATGGAGCTCGCCCATCCCGGAGATGATGGTCTGGTTGGTTTCCTCGTCCGTGTGGACCCGGAAGGTCGGGTCCTCGTCGGCGAGCCGGACCAGCCCGTTGGTGAGCTTGTCCTGGTCGGCCTTGGTCTTGGGCTCCACCGCCACCGAGATCACCGGCTCGGGGAACTCCATGGCCTCGAGGATGATGGGGTGGTCGGCGTCGCAGAGGGTGTCCCCGGTCTTCACATCTTTCAGACCGATGGCAGCCGCGATGTCGCCGGCGTAGACCTCTTCGCGCTCCTCCCGCTTGTTGGCGTGCATCTGGAGGATCCGCCCCACCCGCTCCCGCTGGTCCTTCGTGGCGTTGTGCACGTAGGACCCGGCCGGAAGCGAACCCGAGTAGACCCGGAAGAAGGTGAGCTTCCCGACGTAGGGATCGCTCATGATCTTGAAGGCCAGCGCCGAGAAGGGCGCGTCGTCGGATGCCTGGCGGGTGTCCTTCGTCTCGTCCTTGTGGGGGAGGTGCCCTTCGATGGCGGGCACGTCCACCGGAGCCGGCAGGTAATCGATGATGCCGTCCAGAAGGGCCTGAACGCCCTTGTTCTTGAAGGCCGAGCCGCAGAAGACCGGGAAGAGCTCACCCTTGATGGTGGCCGTCCGGATGGCCTGCCGGAGCTCCTCGTCGGTGAGCTCTTCGCCCTCGAAGTACTTCTCGATGAGCTCGTCGTCGTGCTCCACGGCAGCCTCGAGCAGCTCGTGCCGCAGCTCCTCGACCTTCTCCTGCAGGCTCTCGGGGACCTCTTCCTCGGTGAACTGCGCACCCATCTCGTCTTCGAAGACGATGGCCTTCCGCCGGACGATGTCGATCATACCGGTGAAGAGCTCGCCCTCGCCCAGGGGGTACTGGACGGCGTAGGCGTTGGCACCCAGGCGGTCCCGCATCATGTCGACGACGTTCATGAAGTCGGCGCCGACCCGATCCATCTTGTTGACGAACGCGATGCGCGGAACGCTGTAGCGATCCGCCTGGCGCCAGACCGTCTCGGACTGGGGCTCCACGCCACCCACAGCGCAGAAGACCGCCACCGAACCGTCGAGTACCCGCAGGGACCGCTCCACCTCGGCGGTGAAGTCCACGTGCCCGGGGGTGTCGATGATGTTGATGCGGTAGTCGGTGTCGAACCGCTTCCACTCACAGGTCGTCGCAGCGGAGGTGATGGTGATTCCCCGCTCCTGCTCCTGCTCCATCCAGTCCATGGTCGCCGCACCATCGTGGACCTCGCCCACACGATGCACGCGCCCCGTGTAGAAGAGGATGCGCTCGGTGGTGGTGGTCTTTCCGGCATCGATGTGCGCCATGATGCCGATGTTCCGCAGGAGCGGCAGTGGCGTAAGTCTGGGCATCTATCTCGTCCTGGATCTAAATCGCTGCGCAAAGAAAAAGAGCGCGGTCTGCTGCCGCCGCATGTTCGCCTGGGCGAACCGCGGACTCCGCGCTCCCGTGACCGGAGAGGGCCCCGAAGGGCCATCGCGCGTCTCTGATTGGTCCTGCATGTTGCCGGCGGTCGAGCCACCGGGTCCTACGAGGAGGTCCGAACTACCAGCGGTAGTGGGCGAACGCCTTGTTGGCTTCGGCCATCCGATGCGTGTCTTCCTTCTTCTTCACCGTCGAACCCTCTCCGCGGCTGGCGGCCAGAAGTTCTCCGGCGAGGCGTTCCGCCATGGTTTTCTCGGGGCGTCCGCGAGCGAAGGAGATGATCCACCGGGTCGCCAGCGCGGTCCGCCGGACAGGCCGGACCTCCACGGGCACCTGATAGGTGGCACCACCCACGCGGCGGCTCTTCACCTCGAGGGCCGGGCGGGCGTTGCTCAACGCCTGCTCGAAGACCTCGACGCCCGGTTGCCCGGAGCGATCCTCGAGAATCTCCATGGCCCCGTAGAAAATCTTCTCCGCCTTGGACTTCCGACCGTCGTACATCAACGCATTGATGAACTTGGCGACGGTCTCGGATCCGAATTGCGGATCGGCCGGGGTCTCTCGTTTGTCGGCGCGTGAACGACGGCTCATGACTCGATTCCAGCCTTACCGAGGCCTCTTGGCCCCGTACTTGGAACGCCCCTGCCGGCGGTCATCGACCCCCGACGTATCCAGCGTCCCCCGAACGATGTGATACCGAACTCCAGGAAGGTCCTTCACACGACCACCGCGGATGAGGACGATGGAGTGCTCCTGGAGGTTGTGCCCTTCTCCGCCGATGTAGGCCGTGACTTCGAAGCCGTTCGTGAGGCGCACACGAGCCACCTTCCGAAGCGCCGAATTGGGCTTCTTGGGAGTGACAGTGTACACCCGGGTGCACACCCCACGCTTCTGGGGGCTGCCCTGGAGAGCCGGAGACTTG
>JGI12048J13642_10229312_pt1 | contig 18659 bp, 17 predicted proteins | sample ElkSlonscriptome_16_FD_13642 | JGI IMG/M metagenome (IMG submission 13642)
TCGAATCCCCGTCGCCTCCGTGAAAGGGAGGTGTCCTAGGCCTCTAGACGATGGGGGCCTGTTCGCGACATCTCCTAATGTAATGAAGAACGTCATCTTCTGTCAACAGTTGAAGAACTTTTTTTTGAAAATCTCTAAATGATTGACAATTCTAGCTTTCAAGTGTTCACCTAGCATCGATCTCACCCTCAGGCGATCGCTTCTGTGCCCAGCCGATATACATCACCGACAAGTCATCATCAATGCCGATTTGAAAGGCGCGGCGGGTCTGGTAGTGCCACAGGGTTTGTACATAGCCCCAAGGCGATCGCCCGAACAGGTCAAAGCCATTCATTGTTACCGAGGAAAATCCTGTCTGAGCAAGACATTCACTCAGCTCATCAGGGGAGACGAACTGATTCCAGTCATGAACTCCAGCAGGAATCTTCCGCAGAATGTTTTCTAGGAGAGTAATTAGAATCAAACGCGAGGTCGCGGTTTTGTTGATGGTGTCGAAGCAAAAAATGCCGCCCGATTTGAGTACCCGAAAAATTTCCCTGACAGTCTGCTGCCAGTCGCTGACATGCTCCAGCACATCGACACACACCACCACATCAAATTGATCGTCGGCAAAAGGCAGATGCTCAGCGTAACCTTGCTGATAAGTGATCGGCAAATCCATCTGTATGGCATGATGTTGAGCCGCTTCGATACAGGCGTGGGACTGGTCGATCCCGGTGGCGATCGCCCCCTGCTTGGCTATATTCTCGCAAGAGTACCCACCACCGCACCCCACATCTAGCACCCGCAATCCCGTCCAGTCTTTAATCACCCGCTCGAAGTAGTGGAATCGGGCCGGATTCAATTTACTGAGAGCATAGATATCAGCCGCCTCATCCCACCATTCAGAGGCAGTGCGATCGTAGAATTCGAGATCGTTCTTCACAGAGCTGCGGTGAGTTATCTGACGAATGAAAGGGTTGATCATCCACACAGGGCGTTGACATAGAGATCTCTAATTGGCAGGCTGAGGTTCGGGAGGCGCAACAGGAGCGGCCTCCTCTGCTGGAGGTGCAGCCTCGGGCGCAGGAGGTGCCGGAAATGTATCTTGAGCAGGTTCGGCGGGTGGGTCAGTCACTTCAGCGTCGGGATCTGGTGATTCCTCAGTCGCTGGAGCTTCAGGCACAACTTCGGTCTCTCCTTCTGTCGGTACAGGTTCAGAAAGTTCCTCCAGGACTGGAGCCGTTTCCTCTACGGCATCTTCAGAAATGCCTAGGATGCCTGGAGTTCCGTCGTCAAACACACCTGCTACGCAGGAAATCATCAACGTTGCCAACGTGCCAACAAACAGAGCTTTCCAGCCTAGTTCCGAAATATCTTTGCGCCGGGAGGGAATAAGGGCAGCAGTGCCTCCCACAAAAATACCGACAGATGCTAGATGGGCAAAGCCGGAAAGAGCGTAGCTGACAATGAGAATCGCGCGATCGCTCACCAGTCCTTCTTGTCCAAGCTGCCCCAACATGCCATAAGACGGAATCGCGGTTTCAAACAAACGCCGCCCAATCAACACCGAAGCAGTCCACAGTTCTTGCCACTCCAGGGAAACTCCTGTCAGCGCGGTCAGCGGCAGAAACAGCGCTCCCATAAGATTTTGTAGCGTAAGGGATTCCAAAACGAGCTTAACCATTGCAGGAACGACAATGGAGGTGTTTTCTTCCAACATCGTTGGAATCAAGGCAAAGACTCCAAAAAGCAGGTCAATCAGATAAACAAAGCCAAGGATCAGAATCAACACGGCTGCAATGCCAACTGCCATCTTGACCCCATCCAGCGCTCCGGCGATCGCCGCATCCAATGGACTCACTTTTTGAATTGTTTCTCCCGACACCGAGTCTTCGACCACGTCATGGTCAGAATCGTCAGCAATCTCTAGAGCAGACTCTTCTGGAAGTCCCCCTGCCGTCAACGGCACTTCCGTCTCAGGCACCAAAATTTTCGACAAAACAAAGCACGCCGGAATGCCAATAATCGAAGCCGAAATCAAGTGAACCAGAATATTGGGAAAAACAGGGCGAAGGAAGCCAACGTAAATCGCCAATACCGATGAGGCCGATGTTCCAAAGCAACAAGACAAAATCGCGCACAGCTCACTGCGCGTCATCCTGGCGAGAAACGGCTTGACCACAATAGCCGCTTCAATCCCCACAAAAATATTGGCGGCTCCACTCAGTGACTCTGCTCCACTCAAGCGCATGGTGCTGTAAAACAGCTTGGCAAAAACGTTTGTGATGAGCTGAATCACCCCGACGTTGTAGAGCAGCGCCATCAATCCCCCAAAGAAAACCACGGTTGGCAGCGCTCTAAAAGCAAAGATGTAGCCGAGTTCAACCGTTGCAGGTCTATCCGCCAAGGGAACTATATTAGAGCCAAAAACAAAGTTGGCTCCGTAGTCAGCCGCGTCAAATAAGAAATTGAGTAAGTTGCTAAAAACTTGTAGGGCATCGCGAGACCCCGGAACCCGAAAGACCAACGCTCCGATGATGAGCTGAAGCAAAATGCCGCCGACCATGACGCGCCAAGGGAAATATTTGAGGCGTCGATTTTCTGAAAAGACCCAGGCGACTGCACATAGCCCGAAAATACCCCCAAGTGAAATGAGGTTCAAGATAGATCCGTTGGCAAACACGTTCATAACGCCCCCATAACCTAATTTCCCCCTGGGATATCTCGCTAAAATGAACTAAAGCAAACTATAGAGGCAGATCCAAAATTCAACAATCTTGCTTGCAAGTGATTTTGCGCCTAAAAATCCAACGGACAGCGAAGTCCGAACAAGATCGAGCTACATCAAATTGAGCTAAATTGGGTTCGCCCCCCGATCATTCACGAATGCGCCTACATCCTAACTCGCAAAGCCCCTATCTTCCTCAAGGCGTTATGCTCCGCAACGATTGTCTGCAACGTCAGTTGAGTCGAAAACACAAAATATTACGCTGTATCAGGATGTCTTGAAAATTTCGGCGCTACTCACGAGGTCTTCGACCGTTTATTCTGAACATTGCCTCGCGTTAACATCACCAATGGATAGGTAAGATATGGATGCGTTTGCTCTCACTCCGCCACCTTGGACTGAACCTGCGCTACACGCCTTTGAGTTTCGCTGTCCCAAATGTGGCGAAACGTCTCAAGAAGCTGAAGCGGTTTGGATCAATCGACGATCGCCCGTCTTTACCCTTGACCATCGTCGCAAGTGGCAAGAGTTTTACAAATGTAACTGTGGCGCGGCATGGTGGGCTTGGAGTAGCGATCGCCCCCCCAACCCATTTGAGTCTCCTGAGTCAGATTCTGAAAATGAAGGCGATGACGCAAGCCCAGATTCTGATCTGTTGTTTTAGGTCTGAGGTAAAAGTTTAGAATTGCGCTTCACTTTATCCTCAGACATCATTCTGAAACGTTAAAGTTCTACTTCTGATCGCTTGAGATTGAGCGATCGCTGAAGCTCTGAAAGCTCATCTCGATGGCCTTTGACCCAAATGCTCGTCTGCGGCGAGTGAGAGGAAGCGGTTCCGTCAGGTTGAGCCATCTTGTCTTCGTCCGTTACTGACTCAGCATTCCCATCTAACGTATCGACCCGCAGCGACACTTGCTCAGGACGCGCCGAACGCTTCCAGTAAAACACACCTGCCGCCGGAGAAAGCACGACGATCGCCAACAGCGCAGGCGACGTACTGGGAAAAAGAAACGTCAGGATCAGCCCAAGGCACAAGAGCCCCGTCGCTGCTAAAAAAGTCAGAAAAATAGCTAGAAACAGACTCGGGCTGACAAACCCTTCAAATGTCACAACGTCGCGTTCGGCATCGACATTGGTGAGTCGATAGGCACGCTGAGAAAAGTAGCGCTGGAGCCGTTCGAGCACCTGCTCTCGCTGCTGTTGAGTCGTAAGCTGAGCCACTTCGATTCGATCTTTTGTAGAAGCTCGAATAAAGAACATCAGCCCAATCAACATGAGCACGGTGAGAAAGAATGTAGAAGATAAGACAGGAGTTTGCATCGATTCTGGATGATTTAGGCGCAGGCAGGGCTAAAGCTTTTGTCCGTAATCGCTAGATTCTATAGCTAAACCGATTAGGCGATCGCCATTTCAGTCCCTATTCCGACAGTAGCGCAGATATTAACAAATTGTAACACTCAACCTTGAGCATTTCAGTTGAGCAGTCGGTATCCACAACGGTGCTTCCACCAAACAGCTTTTATAGAGTTCTGTAAGCCTTTATCATAGGAATGGCTCACAGAACCGCTCAGGTGTCTTCCGCACCTATGAGACACTGATGGGTAGACAACGTAATTTCAGGTTTAGTCAACGGTTATGAAGCATTCGATATGGCGATCGCTCCTCTCTTGTCTTCAGTTGCGAAGACGATGGACAAATAGATTTTGGAACAAGAGCGATCCTCACAGCGATCGGGGCTCTCGATTTTTCTCCTGCTTGGTTCTATGCTTCTTGTCCGCGACGCTGCTGAGTCCGATGCTCTTTGGAGGACAAGCTGAAGCCGCTATCCTAGACGACGTTGATTTGCTTCTCGAAACCAAAGACTGTCCTGTATGTATCTTGACGGATGCAGATTTGAGTGGAGAAGATCTAGCTGGAGCCAATCTCAAAGTTTCGGATCTGAGCGGCGCAAACTTGCAGGGAACAAACCTATCCGAAGCCGACTTTACGTCAGCTAACTTGTTTCGAGCCAATCTAGATGGTGCCAATCTCTCCGATGCCAATCTGTCTCGGGTTGACCTCAGTAGTGCAACATTGCGAAATGCAGATTTGAGCGGGGCAAACCTGGCTAGCTCTGTCTTTGTGAAAACTGACCTGACGGGCGCTAACCTCGAAAATGTCTATTGGGCTGGCGCGGATTTCAAGGGTACTAATCTATCCCAAGCCAACTTGACCGGAGTAGAACTACGTGGAGTTGACCTGGCGAAGGCTGTGTTGTGCCAAACCACAATGCCGAGAGGCGATATCGCTAACCGCAACTGCGATTAATCCAGAGCGTCAATCAGCCAACGGCCAAGAACTTGACGGTAGGCTCACTGGGAGCTTCTCTAAAATTTGACTTTATACGAATGGAAAAGCTCTCCAGACTGCTGCTTGATGATGCGCCCACCCTTCTCTTTGATCAGGGCTTTCCAAGTCGTCAGCGGTTCTAGAAACACTTCCGCTCCGAGATAGGTTTCCAAAATAGCCCAGTTCTCAGCCAGTTCAGCATCCGGGTCAATCACGTCAAACACAAACACCCCATCTGGCTTCAGCACACGCTGCACCTCATCGAGAACGATGCTCCAATAGTTAACTGGGTAATAGCAGCTCACCCCAGTGGCGATCGCCAAATCGAAATGGTTGGCTTCATAGGAGAGTTGATGGGCTGGAGCCAACTGCACCCCCTTAAACAACTTGGAGTTTAGCTGCGGGGCACGAGCAACCAGCGCATCTCTGGCTACAGCACTAATGTCCTGGCCGTAAAAAAAAGCTCCCCATTCTCGCCACGGGTAAATTAAGAAGCTGACTCCGCAGCCAAGATCCAAGCAATGTTGCTGTTTTTTCGGCTTAGCAATTTCCCAAAAGGGAGAAGCAATCCGAGACGTTAGCAATCCCGATGCCCAATCTCGAAAGATTGGCATGGCCTCCACTTCTTCCGGCAACGAAAACGTCTCTCCGCGATACTCCTGATTGAAACGAGCAGCAACCGCCACCAATGGATCATGCCACTGGTCAGACGATTGGCTCAACACACTAGCTAAGCCGGAATGGTTCGAAGCCTGAGAATTTTTCTTTGCCATAGTTCTCGAGTCGGCATTGCCTGCGAAACAACCTACAGAGATGTAATCCTCCATAGGCACAGCATATCTATCGCAACCGAGGCTTAAGGACAATCTCTAGGTTTTCTGAGGATTTCTTATTCCCGCAGAGAGGTGACCGGACAAGTCACAAAGATTACAATTTAGCCCTTAAGAGCGCGATTAAAGTTTTGCCGATAGGCTCGGTTGGTCAATAACAAAACAGGCCACAAAAACGCTAATGGCAAACGACCGCTTTCGAAGTTTGTTTTATTAAATCCAGAGATAAATTTCCAAACGCCGCCGGCGTATACCGCAACAAGGACAATCGTAAGCAACTGAAGCATTGAACACCTCCCAGATGAGTCAATATCCTACGTCAATTATGACTGCAACCACAGCGATTGTGGGAATCCCTAATGTATTTCTCTAGCGAAACGACATTAAGCACCTTAATTTATCGGTAAAAACAATCTTTCAGCACATCAAGCGATTCGCTATCCGGCTGCCTAGAAAATAGAAAACAGGAAGGATGCCAAAACCGCTCAAGAGAACAACAGCTACTTGCGTTGCTGTAAATAGTGTTGAACTGCACAGCATGACACGACTCAACTGCGTCACAGTGATATGGCTGAACTGAAAGCATGGGAGAATACAGAATTAAGTCGAGCTGTTGAAAAAATACTTCATTTTTTAGTCGTTATTTAGAGAAAAGTTCATTTTTTAGAGGCGGTGTAGCAGGCGCATCACGTTGACGGGGTGCGGGTGCTTCAAAATATAGCAGCAGCTCACTAATTTACTCATAAGAGCTACCGCTAAATGACAAGCAGTGACAAACCCCAAAAATTTGATTCGAAGCTCAATTCAGCAACAAATTTTGTTGTCTGAGTTCACCATCCCTTGGAGGTGACGATAGCAAATGTTGCTTGACGCAAATAAGAAGGAGGATTTATGCGAGCTGTGTTGATGGCCGGAGGTTCAGGGACACGATTACGACCCCTGACCTGCGATTTGCCCAAACCAATGGTACCTATCCTCAATCGCCCCATTTCTGAACATATTATTAATCTGCTCAAACGTCACAATGTCAATGAAGTCATCGCGACGCTGTATTATCTTCCAGATGTCATGCGGGACTACTTTCAGGATGGTCAAGAGTTCGGCGTACAGATGACATACGCCGTCGAGGAAGATCAACCCCTCGGAACGGCTGGCTGTGTCCGCAATGTGGCTGAACTGTTAGACGACACCTTCATTGTGATCAGCGGAGACAGCATTACTGACTTTGACCTGACAGCAGCAATTCAATTTCACAAAGAGCGAGGTTCAAAAGCGACTCTAGTCTTGACCCACGTGCCCAATCCAGTGGAATTTGGCGTGGTCATTACCGATGCAGAACAGCGGATCGTCCGCTTTTTAGAAAAACCGTCTACAAGCGAAATTTTTTCAGACACCGTCAACACAGGCACCTACATTCTGGAACCAGAAGTGCTGGGATATCTGCCAGAAAACCAGGAGTCCGACTTTTCCAAAGATTTGTTTCCCATGTTGCTTGAAAAAGGAGAGCCGATGTACGGCTATATTGCCGATGGATACTGGTGCGACGTGGGAAATCTCAACGCCTATCGAGAGGCTCAGTATGACGCGCTAGAACGTAAGGTGAAGCTTGATTTAGACTACTACGAAGAGCGATCGCCCGGTCTGTGGATTGGTCAAAACACAGCCATTGACCCTTCAGCAACCATCGAACCCCCTGTCATGATTGGCAACAACTGCCGCATCGGAGCAAGGGCAACCCTCAGCGCCGGAACAGTGATTGGCGACAACGTGAATATAGGCTCTGATGCAGACTTAAAACGGCCTATCGTTTGGAATGGTTGTGTGGTGGGTGACGAGTCTCATTTGAGAGCCTGTGTGACCTCAAGGGGCACACGGGTCGATCGACGCGCTCACATTCTCGAAGGAGCCGTTGTTGGTTCTCTCTCGACTGTGGGAGAAGAGGCGCAGATTTGTCCAGAGGTGAGAGTGTGGCCCAGCAAAAAAATTGAACCCGGTGCAACACTCAATATGAACTTAATCTGGGGGCAGGTCGCGCGACGCAACTTGTTTGGGCAGCGGGGCGTTTCAGGCTTGGCAAACATTGACATTACTCCTGAGTTTGCGGTGCGTTTGGGCGCGGCATTTGGCTCAACGCTAAAACCTGCCTCTCAAGTAACGGTATCTCGTGACCAACGCAGCATTTCTCGGATGGTGTCGCGATCGCTCATTGCTGGATTGATGTCGGTGGGTATTGATGTCCAAAACTTAGAAGCAACAGCCATTCCCGTCGCGCGGGTCATGGTTCCGACCCTGCCAGTCGTGGCAGGCATTCATGTACGGATTCATCCCGATCGCTCTGATCATATTCTGATTGAATTTTTTAACAAAAATGGCATTGATTTCTCCAAAAGTCGTGAGAAAAAGATCGAGGGTGCTTTCTTCAAAGAAGACTTTCGGCGCGTTCCGATTCAAGAGATCGGCAGTATGGTCTACGCAACTCAAACGGTAGACACATACGGAACCACCTTTGAACAGCATCTCAACGTCGGAGCAATTCGCAATAGCAATTCGAGAGTCGTGATTGACTATGTCTATGCCGTCTCAGGAGCGGTGTTACCTCTATTGCTCAACAAGTTTGGCTGCGACGCCGTTGTGCTCAACGCTAGCCTCAGTCAAGTCATGCCGTCTGTGGAAGAACGGGAAGTGATGTTGGGTCAGCTGGGCAGTGTAGTAGAAGCCCTAAAAGCAAGTCTTGGGGTACAGGTTTCTGCAAATGGAGAACAGCTCATCCTAGTAGACGAAGCGGGTAGCGCTATTCGGGGGGAACAGCTCACCGCCCTCATGACCAACATGCTTTTGACCGCGCACCCTCGCGGTACGGTAGTGGTTCCTGTCAATGCATCGAGTGCAGTCGAACAAATTGCTTATCGCCACGATGCCCAGGTTATTCGAACCAAAGCAAATCCTACTGCACTGATGGAAGCATGCCACACCAACTCCAATGTGGTGTTGGGTGGAAGTGGAGAAATGGGATTTATCTTTCCTCAGCTTCATCCTGGATTTGATGCGATGTTCTGCATTGCCAAGCTCATCGAAATGCTCACGATTCAAGAGCGATCGCTCGTTCAAATGCGCTCAGAGCTACCTCGCATCTGCCACCGAGCCGTGACAGTTCGCTGCCCGTGGATTGTGAAAGGGGCATTGATGCGGTATATGGTGGAAACGCATCCCAGTGAACTTCTTGACCTGACCGATGGAGTCAAAGTCTACCGACAGGGAACGTCTGATAGTTGGATTCTAGTTTTGCCTGATGCAGGCGAACCCCTCGTTCATCTTTATGTCAATAGCAAAAACCGGGCATGGGTTGAAAGAACGTTGCGAGAATATCGCAGCCGAGTTCAAGAATTTGTAGAGCAAGAGCAGGGCATCACCGAAAACGGTGATCTCAGTTTTGAGTCGCTTTTGTCTGAGGGCTCTACAAACACTTAGAGAATTGGAGATAGCACAACCGACATCCCGAAGAAGGTCAGCTGTAAATCATGCAGTTGTTTCCCTCTCTTTGGGGAATCGTTTAGACAAAGTCTGCTCTGGACAAATCGGTAGCATCAACATTTCTGAGAACAGCCAACGTTTGATTGCGCAGCTCTATTTCCGTAGAGCGTCCAACTTGATTGGTCTCTAGAGCCCCCAGCCGGACAGTATCTGGTAATTCGATGCGATCGCGTCCGTCTTGGTAATCTCGAATAATGCTAGTGCCGCGACGATGAAGGCTAAAAACATCGCGTCCTGCCCTACCTATTACAACATTTTCACCTTTGCCGCCCTCTAGCCTATCGTTGCCGCGACCGCCAAGCAGTCTATCGTCACCGTTTTGACCCAGCAGATGATCATCTCCTCTACCGCCCTTGAGCTTATCCGCTCCGGCTGCACCCTTAAGCAGATCATCACCATTGGCACCGATCGCCCGATCGTTTCCACGCCCGCAAACCAGCAGATCATCGCCAGCAAGCCCCAAGAGCTTGTCATTTCCCCCTTGTCCTCGAATCTGATCTGCTGATGCTGTACCCGAGAGGCGATCGCCCGAAGAGCTGCCTACAATGGGATACGTCAAGTCTGACTCAGGCTGCGGACGAACCACGACGTAATCTGGCTCTACTGGATGAATAAGAACTGGGTCATTGCCTATCAGATTAGGATCAGGTTGTGCCGGATGCCCAAGTCTTGTAGGCCTAGAATCAGGCTGTATTGTGTGCTCAGGATCGATGAGCAGAGTAGGTTCAATCACTGTAGATGATGGTGTGATGTAAAGCTGCGGCACGCTAGATACATAGATTAGAGTCATGGATTGACCCCCAAGCGAAACAAAATTTCTAGAATGGCTATTCAAATTGAAAAGAATAACTTCTTAAACCACGATGTGCTCAATAAAAACTTTCAACAAAAGCCCTGCGACTTTTCTAAATTTAAGGAAACATTACTTGTGTCTATAAAACATCATTTATGAAAAAGATAAGACCGTAAAAGCCGCATACCTCAGTAAATAGAAATTCGTGTCAACTGATATAGCGTAACGGACAGACACTCACCAATAGACTGGGATGACTAGCTCTGAACACCACTCACACAAAAGATTTAGAGATGCTAATGCCAAATGAATATGAAGCTGCGCAAAATCAATGCGACGAAATACCTGATATTAAAAGATTTCGACTTTTGAATTGTGCCTGTCCTCATAGAAAATTGGTATAAGTTCACAATAAAATGGATAAATCTCAGCAAAATTACTGACATACAAAAAACTGACATACAAAAATCAATTTTTCTGGAATTCAATACCTCGAAGCCCAGAAAGACGCGTCTTGCGTCCTACTAAATAATTCAGAAACAATTATTGCTCTCTTAAGCCCAATTGTTCAGCGGAAAAACCTGTAGATGCAGTTATGTGAAGTAGCACCCTGAAAATTGTTCTTCTTAATACAAAGTATCGAAGATTTACTGATTTTGCAGGGGCTTCGGGTAGTCCTTCACTGTTACTTTGTCGTAAGCTTCGGAGACTTCATGAAAACAACACAATGCGGTTTCTGTATATTTACTCCATCATCAGAATTGATTTAACCCTCGCCTAATTTGCATATTGGTTCGTTTCGGGCGCTTTTCTTCCCAACCTAAACTCTGCTTGCACCCACAGTTCACGATGCCAAGTCCATTGACCCAAAAATTTGGAGGCAAAAACCGAAACCATGTCTTACCGACTAACTTCCGTCAAAATATCAGTCTCAGCTCATCGATTTCTGCCTGCCACAGGTGTTGGAACATCCATTTTGGGATTCATGGTCGGATTCCTTTGCTTTAGCTCGCAAGAGGCGATCGCCGCATCCTATGCCGTTGAAGAAACGACTTCGGCAGGCGTTGTTCGAGCTGAGTATTCGGATGAAGAAGACGAATTTTGCGGCGTCAATCCTCGCTTGCGCATCACCCGCGACGGAGAGGTTGTCTTTGATCAAGAGTTAATGACAGAAGTTGGCTTTTGCAAGCAAGACCCAGAAAAATTCGAAATTCGAGATTTGGACGGCGATAATGAGCCTGAAGTGATTCTGGACTTCTATAGCGGAGGTGCTCACTGCTGTTGGTTCAGCCAAATCTTCGCTTACGATCCAGAACAAGGGCAATATTCCAGCATCGAACATTTCTGGGGGAATGTGGGGGGTTTTCGGCTAGACGATCTAGACAGCGACGGTGTCCCAGAATTCATCAGCAACGACGATCGCTTTGCCTATGCATTCACCAGTTTTGCGGACTCGGCGTTTCCACCTCAATTTTGGCAATATCGTGACGGCGAAATGGTGGATGTCACAAGGGAGTTTCCCTCCGAGGTCTATGCAGAGGCTGTCCGCCTATGGAACCGCTACACCGCGATTCGAGATGGGGACAGCGATCGCGACATGAAAGGGGTGCTGGCAGCCTATCTCGCCACCAAATATCTCCTGGATCAGTCGGCTGAAGGCTGGGATCTGGTAAGGCAAATTTACCAAGAGAGCGATCGCGCTCAATATTTTGCAACCTTGCAAGAGTTTTTGCAGACGAACGGATATGCCCTAGCCCAGCAGGTTCCAGCTTTTTCTCCCGCCATCGGTTCAACCTCAGTTCTCTTCGAAACAGCAGGTGTGCTTGAGTCTGGCGATTCTGTGTTGCCCAGCGATAGCAGCCTGTATGATGAACACCCCTTCGAAGGACGCCAAGGACAGCCCGTGTTGATTACGTTGGAAAGTGCAGAGTTTGACACTTATCTGGTGCTGGTGGGCCCTGACGGTAGCCTGATTAGCCAGAACGACGATATTAGTGACAACAACCGCAACTCTTCAATGACGGTGATTTTGCCTGAAACAGGGACTTATCTGGCGATCGCCAATGCCTATGATGCAACAGGTCGGGGCAGCTATCAGCTCACTATCCGAGAAATTATCGAGGCCGCCCAACAGGCCACGCCATAACTCGCGCTCGATGTTGAGAGAAGTTTGGTCGAGCCGCTGAGAGGAGTTGGCAAAGCACCTCTGAAAAATTTCCTCAAATTACTCTGTGCTGAGACGGGCGATCGCCCCGCCATCAACAACAATATGCTGCCCGGTCATGAATGCCGAGCGCTGATTGTCGGCTAAGAACAAAATGGTTTCAGCAATCTCGTGGGGCTGTCCGACTCGTCCCATGACCGTTTTGCGCCCTAGCTCAGACAACAGTTCTTCGGTGCGATCGCCCGCCAGATGACCACGTTGCAAACCGTCTCGCAGCATGGTCGTATCGACAGCTCCCGGCAACACCGCATTGACACGAATTTGATCGGCAGCAAATTCGATCGCCAAGGCACGGGTCATCGCTAACAGCGCTCCTTTGCTGGTTGCGTAAGCCGCAATATTAGCAGAGGTAGCGATCGCATGAACAGAACTAACATTCACGATGCTGCCCTGAGCCGCTTTTAGTGCAGGATGCAGTCCTTGAACCAGAAAAAAGGCAGCTCGCACATTTACTGCCATGACTTTGTCCCATTCAGCCCAAGCCATCTCTACCGCAGGCTGACAAACTTGATAGGCGGCATTGTTGACGAGAGTGTGAATTTCAGAATGGGTCTGCTGGATTTGGGCGATCGCCTGCTGAACTGCCGCTGCATCTGCTAAATCTACTTGTAAGTAGTGATCCACTCCGTCTAGTTCGATTTCAGAATGACAGTCGAGACCGACAACTTTCCAGCCAGCTTGCTGAAACATCAAAGCCGCCGCGTGACCAATGCCTCCTGCCACACCCGTAATCACAGCCACTCGGCTCATGGCGTTTCTCCCGCCGCTGCCCGATTGAGATCGCGCACAAGATTATCGACGGCGAGCTGGTTCACTCGCAACACCGCCTCTCGGGTATTAGAACTGTTGTGACTACCGCAAATGACCTGCTCAAACTGGGTTAAAGGATGTCCGACGGCTAAAGGTTCGTGCTCAAACACATCGAGAGCCGCAGCCCCTACTTTGCCGGAAGTGAGCGCTTCTACCAAAGCGGATTCATCAATAATTGGCCCCCGCGCCACATTCACAATCCACACTCCATCCTTCATTTGACCAAAGGCATCAGGGTTGAGTAAATGGTGATTCTCCGGAGTGAGATTGCAAGCTAATGTGATGCAATCTGAGTTTTGAAATACGGTTTGCAAGTCCACGGACTGTACCCCCGTCTCTTCACAGAAGGCAGAGTCAATTGGAAACACGTCATAGCCCAAAACCTCCATGCCTAAGACTCGATAGCGGCGAGCGATCGCTTTACCAATGCTTCCCACGCCGATAACTCCAGCGGTCTTTCCTCGTAGAGACGTACCCTGAATCTTGAGCCACTGCCCATGACGCACAGCAGCATCCATCCGATGAAGCTGACGGGCAATCAGAATCGTATAGCCCAAGGCAACGTCTGCAACTTCATCGCCAAAGACATTAGGAGTGTTTGAGGTAAAGATGCCCAGTTCTTTTGCTGCATCTAGGGCGATCGCATCCACGCCAATTCCCCATTTTGCTAAGGCTTTTAGCTTTCCTTGCCGTCCAATCTTCAAAACCTTGGCAGAAAAAGGATCATCTCCGGCAATGACTCCATCAAAATCAGCAATTAGGTTGCACAAGTCGGCCTCACTCATCTGCTGTTCAAACTGAGGCACATGCACATCGAAGCCCTCTTGTTGGAAACGCTCCTGGCACTCATCCAAGGTCATGATCATGGGAGGACAGGTGACCAAAACTCGCCAATTCATAGATTCACCGAAAGGTATTCATCGAAGAACTTCAAAAACATAGCACTTAAAACAGTCACTGTGCGCAAACTATTTTATCAACTGAGTTCTTCACAGGCAGGTGCAACAAGCCATTGCAAAGATATTAAGAAATAAAGAAGTTTTGAGTCACCTCAATATCTATCAAACGCTTGCACCTGTTAAAACGCTTGCACCTGTTAATGAGCGATCGTTTTTTTCCCAGGCTCGGGAATTCTAGCCTTAGAGTCTTTTCGTGACGAAGGATTTAAAGATATGCCTCGCGATCGCGCCGGAAATAGCAGAGCTAATGCTCGCAAAATTAACTTTAAATCAGGGAAAGGAACGCTCAGAGATTGGGTTGGACAAGCAGATACCGAAGACTTCTATTCGTTTCGGGTCAAGAGTAGTAGCAAAGTCAAACTGAAGCTGAAGGGATTAAAAGCAAATGCAGATCTAGAATTTCTCGACCGCAGAGGCAACGTCATAGCGAGTTCGAGTCGGCTAGGGCGTCGTAGAGAAAAAGTGAAGCTGAACAATCTAGATGCAGGCAAGTATTTTGTCCGCGTTCATCAAAAGCAAGGCAACACCCAATACAAGCTTCGATTTGTTTCTAAATCTCGCCCAGATAGCAATCCAATCGACGATACGTCTATTAATAACGATGGCGCGAATCCGTTTATCCAAGAAGTTCTTGCTCTGACCAACCAAGAACGTGCTGGAGCTGGTCTTCAACCCTTGACCCTCAATCTTCGACTCATCCGAGCAGCCCAAGGTCATTCTGAAAGTATGGCTGTCGATGATTTCTTCGGACACACTGGAGCTGACGGCTCAACCATGGCCGAGCGCGTTAGTTCAGAAGGCTATGTCTATCGGTTTGCCGCAGAAAACGTCGGAGCCGGATACTCATCTCCAGCAGCAGTCGTTGAAGGTTGGATGAACAGCCCAGGGCATCGAGCCAATATTCTCAGCAGCAATCCCACAGAGTTAGGCATCGGATATTACTACCTCGCCAATGACACGGGCAGCATCAATTACAATCACTATTGGACTCAAGTCTTTGGTGCACCCTTAAGTTAAAGAACGCCTTTGACTGATTCTAAACCGAAGGCTCTTATGCTAATTGGCGATCGCGTCAGAGTTATAGGAGTCTTCTTGATTGGTTTCGTCACTGCGATTTAGACGACCATGAATTTGAGAAAGTCGATCGCGGCTGTTGATGGGCGATCGCGGCTGAGGAATCTCATTGTTGGGCCACGTCGGCAGATCGTTACAGGGACACCCCAGAGAACTAACACCAAGCGCAACTATTGGAATCGGCATTTCACATCGAGCGCAGGGTGTGATGTCCCAACGAGGGGAAAGCAATTCGTGAACCGTTTGGTCAGTTCCTTCAAGAAAACAATCGCCTGAGTTTTCACTCAACAGATACGTCCAGCACCTTTGAAATTCATCACTGTAGCGATCGCCTTGAATGACACAAGATGGGCGATAAGCTTCTTGCCCGCCGTTCAGCATGACGTGCTTTCCAGCCTGGAACCAATATGCTAAGTATTTCTGAACCTCTTTCGTTTCAGCCATAAAGCCTTATCAAAACCAAATAATTAGCCGTTGACCTGAGTCTTAATGCTGATTAGATAGCGACAATTCAATGTCGCAACTTTCTATCGTCTCTACACCCACTACATCGACTGTATCGCCCCAGAGAAGCTAGAGACCTCTACGTTTATGAACTCTTAAGCTCAACAGTGTCGAAAAGAAACAAATCGCAAGAGTGACAGCGAGCGAGAATACTGATGTCTAGCATTCTGTGAATCGCTCACGAATATTGCTGATCCGCGAAAATATTCGGAGTGCAACTTGCTGCTTGTTGTTGCTTTGGGGCTACTCACCAAGAGCCACAAAGTGATAAGGCGGCAGCGCATCGCTAAGGCTCAGCTCCCAACACGTGCATTCTTTGCTCCAAGATTGATAGTGGCTTTGCAAAAGGGATTCCTCTTGGCGATCGCACAATAAATTAATTCTACGCACGTCTGAATCAAGACTGTTGCCAGACTGAAAGGTATATTTCTCGTCAATGTGACACAGCAACTGGTCAAACTCATCTTGTTGCCGTTGCTGATAAGAGGTCTGAGCCTGATACTGCTTCTTTTTCTGGAGCAAATAGTCTTTTCCTTTCGCCTGTGTCGCTGAAGGTTCCGCTGAAAGTTCAAGGGGAGAAGCTTTGAGCGTGTATTCTGCTTTGCCTGCGAAATCAGAGAGAAATTGTTGGTAAACGGGCGATCGCTGCTTCAGATGCTCCAGCAAGCGCTCTTGACTCGTAAAGCATGTTCCAAACCGTAAGGGTAAAACAACCGTCTGCTCAAAGATATTCTGGATCGCTCGGTCATGCGCAAAGACAGCCTGCATGAGATGTTCATCATCCGCCTGCAATCGTTCTATATCCAAATCTGGCTCTACTAAAGCAGACAATTCGTCTGTTTTGAAAAGCTGAGTTTGCTGCTGAATACCCATCGGTAGGACAAAAGGCTGCTCAGACTGACGAACAAACGCGTAGGTGTAGAGTGTCATAGAAAGAAATCATAAGTAACAAGTGACAATGCACCTGTTTAACCCTAGCGCACAATCCTCGACACTGGCTCAATCACAGTGACACGGCGGAACGGTGCCGCCAACAACTGACCAGCTGTCCAGCGTTGCGAAATTGACGAATGATATAGAATCTACCAACCTATCAATTGCCTGCTGTACGGGCATGGCAATGCCATGCTCCTCCCAAACATCATTCGCCAGTTGGCAATTTCGCTGTTCCATAAACAAATTGCCGAATATGGATACTATCCACATCCGACAATTTGCTCGTGCTATCTGAAATTTGAGTGAAGTTAAACTGAGTCTGGAACGCTTGAATGGCAAGCACTTCTCATACTCTAAGCTTCAATATATTCTGAAGAGTGAGAATGGTCATGCTGAGCCATTTCTCCTAGCTTTCCGTTCACGTGACCGTTGCCATTGCGAGGTTGGATGACTCCAAACCCACCATGATTTCGCTCATAGATGACGTTGATTTCTCCCGTGTCGGCGTTACGGAACATATAGAAATCATGATCGACCAGTTCAAGTTGTTCTAATGCCTCCTCTATGCTCATCGCAGGCATTGCAAAATACTTGGTGCGAACAACCTCTTTGGGCAGTTCCGGTGTCCGGTTCTGTATCAAGTCATCAGCGATCGCGCTTGGCTTCAAAAAGTCGGAGGTCTTCGCATGCGAATGCTTGTGATTACGCTGCTTTTCTTTGTACTTACGCAGTTGGCGAGCAATTTTATTGGCAACGAGGTCAATGCTAGCGTAGAGGTTTTCGCTACTCTCCTCAGCTCGAACAACAGAGCCATTCGTAAAAATCGTAACCTCAGCAATCTGCTTTGGATTTATCCGGGGGTTGCGAGCCACCGAAAGGGTGATATCGACTTCGGTCGTAAAGCTCTCGAAATGGCTCACTGCTTTTTCAATCTTTTGATGCGTGTACTCATGGATTGCATCAGTGATTTCAATGTTTTTACCCTGGATAACGAGCTTCATAAAGCTGCCTCCCATATGAGAATCTGGCTTATACGTACACCCTATCACTTTGTTTTCTGCATAACTTTCCCCTTTAGAATGCTTTGCATCCCTTGATAATTCTTGACTACGATTATGAATAGATATGAGGAAATTCGGTTGACAGCAATTTATATTTTATTAAGTTTCATCTCAGAATAAGCACAAACACGATAGCGCCACGAGCAAAAATAACTTTCAATGCAGCAACCAGAGCAGCAACGACTATGCCAGGTCTATTGTCCAGGGCAGGTGGAGTATAAAACGGCGTGGCAATGGCAGCGATCGCTCGTTGCTGCTCGTCGCACTTGTCCGCAGTTAGATGATGTTTTGCTCTTGCTAGAACATCCTCCGGTTTACACCCTTGGTCAAGGGGCAAGTTTAGAATTTCTAAAGTTTTCTCCGCAAGAGTCTGATGTGTCGGTACACCGCATCGAGCGAGGAGGAGAAGTGACGTATCACGCTCCAGGACAGATTGTTGGCTATCCGATCTTGAACCTGCGGCACTATCGCCAAGATTTGCACTGGTACTTGCGTCAGCTTGAAGAGGTGATCATTCGGGTTCTGGCTCGATATGGCCTGCGTGGAGAACGGATTGAAGGACTGACTGGCGTATGGGTGAAAGGGTGCAAAGTTGCAGCAATCGGCATCAAAGTTAGTCGCTGGATTACCATGCATGGGTTTTCGCTCAACGTATGTCCTGAGATGGCAGGATTCCAAAACATTGTGCCCTGCGGCATTGGCGATCGCCCCGTAGGTCGCCTCATCGATTTTGAGCCAGAGATTGATATCCTCAACGTGCGAGCAGACCTTCTAAATGTCTTTGCAGAAATTTTTGACGTGGACTTGACTCTAGTAACACATCTCGACATGCAGCCTGATAAACATACTGGAATTCAGTAAATTCAAAAGTTCTAACGTTTGAATTTTGAGCCCCCAAA
>JGI12048J13642_11273217_pt1 | contig 18621 bp, 15 predicted proteins | sample ElkSlonscriptome_16_FD_13642 | JGI IMG/M metagenome (IMG submission 13642)
AGCTGCCATTCAAGCTGTTTTAGTCACTTGCCTTTCCGAATCCTGCAATTAGGAAGACTGGTATAGTGCTACGCGCTGATATAAAACCAATAGTTAATGTAGAAGCCGCGCGGTGCGCGGCTTCTACATCAATATCTGTCCTAACCTATCTGCGCATTGCTATATCTGAGGGTTGAACCCAGTCAAGAGGGTTGCCTGAGATGATGAAGTGCTTTGCTCATCATTTGGCTCGTCATCCGTCAAAAGGTAACTACTCGACAACAACGATGATGATATTGTCGGTGTGCAAAACGTTTTGGAACACTAAACCATACATGCGCTTGAGTGCTGGATGTCATCTCTCATATGCGGCGATCGCCCCGACTCCGGTGATCTTGATGCTCAGACCTCGCAGCGGTTGGGGGCAGTGGGTCGTCAAAGAAGAATATGTCCTAACGCCTTCGATTCCGGTGGTGGAATATACCGATATCTATGGCAACTTGTGTCAGAGGCTCGTCGTTCCAGAAGGGGAACTTGAAGTTAACACAACGGTTGAAGTTGAAGCCCCCGATCAAATCGACGCCAGCCCCGGTGCTCCCTTCATGCCTGTACAAGACCTGCCAGATTCAGTGCTGCAGTTTTTGCTGCCTAGTCGTTACTGCCAAGCCGATCGTTTGGGTGATCTTGCCATTGAAGTTGTAGCGGATGCAAAACCCGGTTATGACCAAGTCGAGGCAATTCGGCGGTGGATACAAGAAAGCATTCGATATGAATATGGGACGAGCAATCCGTCTACTTCTGCGGTAGAAACGGCAGAAAATAAGGCTGGGGTTTGCCGTGACTTTGCTCATCTAGGTATTGCTCTATGCCGAAGTTTGAGCATCCCAGCTCGGATGGTGGTGGGCTATCTGTATCAGCTAGATCCGATGGATTTACATGCCTGGTTCGAAGCATATATTGGCGATCACTGGTACACCTTTGATGCAACCCAAAGCGAACGTCGTGGTAATCGAATTGCGATCGCCTATGGTCGTGATGCGGCAGATGTGGCGCTCGCAACCCAGTTTGGATCTCTTGACCTGAAAGAGATGACCGTCTGGGTCGATGCGGCAAACGGCAAATAAGACTGAGTTCCCGTCGGTATTTGCTAGTCTTCAACACAGACAACTAAACAAACCACTAGAAGGAGCCAATGTTGTTAAAGCGAGAGAGCACGACTACCCCAATCAGCCCAACCAGTAAGCCAATCCAAATGACATAGGCTGTTCCGGTCAAGAGTTCCGCCTTTGGCCTATCTCTCCAGCTCTGAGGCCGTAAATCTTGAACCAAAAATGTTGTCACTGCGGCTAGATTGAGACAAATGATGTTGGCAACGACGAGCAATGTCGTTCCCAATGCCAGCCCCCAATAGCCCTCGCCAACCAACAAGCCAAGGACAACGATCGGAGGCAACAGCGCTACAGATACCATGACGCCGACCAAGCCGCTGCGCTCTTCAGTGGTTAGGGCGATCGCCCCTGCGGCTCCAGATGCAAATGCCAAAATTCCGTCGGGCCAACCCACCCGAAGACGACTGGCAATCTCTGAGGAATCCAAATCAACTACTGGAGCCGCAACTCCAATCAGTACGGAGAGCACAAGGGAAATTGAAATTCCCACTATGCCTGCCCAAAGCGTGCGCAGAGCAAACGACCTATCCCCTAATGTCGTCGCAACGGCCAGAGCCATATTGGGTTTGAGAAGAGGCGCAATCACCATCGCTCCGATGACGACGGCCTGGTTATCTCGCAAAATACCAATGGCTGCGATCGCCGTAGATAGTAACACCATGACGATCTGCACCAGCGACAACTGAGACCCTTCAGCGACTCGGTCATAGATTTCGATGCGGTTGATCCGAGTAGATTTGGGATCAAGGTCAGTATCGATATCAGGAGTGAGCTGATCAGATAAAGATGTTGATATCGAAGACTGATGAGACGAATCATCAGAGCCTTCTTTCTCTTCGGCTTCTGAGGTAGGAACTGAAGCTTCAATATCTAGAATCAACAACCTAAAGCCTTCAACTTTATCAAATTTTTGAGAAAACCGATCGACAAGCTCTTCAACATCATCCTGATCAACAAAAACTCTGATCCAGAGCATCTGTTGAGACAGTGCTTCCCACCATGTTTCAAACTCAGGATTGTTAATCAACAAGTCTTTTGCTTGCTGATGCTGATCGTCAGGCAGAAATATTTCAATCAACCGTGAGCTCATACAACTGCCTTTATTTTTCTCATCGCCAACGTAAGCAAGTAAGCAACCTGATGCTGTTGATATCGCCTCGTGAGTGTGGCTAAGGGATGGCAATTAAGATAAGGCTCAATGTTTAAGTCTTGAATAGAAGATGACACTCAAGTCTCAAACATCAGGCCAGAAAATGTCTCTCGCTCAAAATCATTCATGCCGCTGATAGTTTCAAGAATATTTCAAGAGCCATGATTTTCGGCGTCTACTATATGACTTCAGTTTGTTTGCCTAGCTGACGATCAATCTCCCAATTTGATCGTCTCACATGATGAGCTAAACCCAATCGCTCTAAGAGCACTATTGCCCACCACGTAACATCGATCTCCCACCATCGCAATCCCGCTTGCGCGATAGAAGGATGGGCGTGATGGTTGTTGTGCCAACCTTCTCCATAGGTCAACAGTGCTGCCCACCATAGGTTTTTGGCATTGTCACCGGAATCAAAATTACGATAACCCCAGAGATGAGTAGCGGAGTTGATTAGCCAAGTACTGTGCCACAGCACAACGACACGAACCGCGATGCCGTAAACGACGTATGACCATCCACCTAACATGTAAAGAACTACGCCTAGGGGGATTTGAAGCAATGGATAATATTGATTCAACCAAGAATAGTAAGGATTTTTTGCCAGCTTAGGGACTAAGGATTTGTGAACCTCAGGATCGAATGTTTGACCTCGTGGAAGTACCAGCCAAAGCATGTGACTCCACCAAAAACCTCGATTGGATGAGTATGGATCTCGCTCATTGTCTTCTGTGAATGCATGGTGCATACGATGAGTTGCGACCCAGAACAAAGGCCCTCCTTGAAGAGCCAGCGCACCAATCGTGACGATGACGTACTCTACCCACTTGGGAGTTTGAAAGCTGCGATGGGTTAGGAGTCGATGATACCCCAAACAGATTCCAATACTACCGCCAAGCCAGTGCATGAAGACGGCCACGCCTAATGCGTCCCAAGAGAAAAACCACGGAGCGAGTAGTGCCATTAAATGAAGAAAAGCTAATCCCGCAGCTCGACTCCAATTGATAGACATATAGTCGTTCTCGGAATCAGGTAAGTAGTTATATGTTTCGCTCACGAAAAATTTCCTTTTTCCTCTTTTTTCCAAAAAGTGAAGTGGGGTATATCACTGAAATAGATTGCGAAGAAAGATTCGAAGACAGACTCCCTCATAATCTTCCCTCACAATCTATTGTCTGATTATTGATTCTTTTAGAATCTATTGCCGATTGATCCTTTTTTGAAAACAGAACCAACTTGTACTCAGATACTAAAAAAAAGCTACTTCTCTTTGGCTTCAAATTATTAGCCATTAAGAGTGTTTATTTGCCTAGGAGACACTGGGCTCGCCGACTCTGTAAGGCTTAAATTGTGATTTCTTAGCTCCACACTGTGGGCACTGCCAGTCATCGGGAATTGCGGAAAATGGAGTGCCGGGTTCAATTCCTGAATCAGGATCTCCTTTTGCAGGATCATAAACGTAGTTGCATTCTTCGCAAATGTATTTTTCCATTTGACTCTCCTACTATTTAACAATAAGCTTCTTATAAAATCTCTCATGCGGCTCGACTAGAGGCATCATCCTAAGGGAGTGTGGTTATTTCTATCCATCGTTTGAAGTTAACCTGCTACTGAGCGACACACCCTATCCCATAAGGGAACGCGTAATAGGAAAGAAGTAAACTACGACTTTTCCTGGCGTAGGATCCAGAAATTGACGACTTGAGCCCCAAAATGAACTAAGGCCAAGCCACTGTTGACCAGAATGACTAACACGTCTAGCACTCGCAAGGTGCTCTCAGCGGTAGGCAGAGCTGCTCCTTGGGGATTAGAAAAAGTTTTAGCCAATAGCGATACAGTACTCAATTCAGCACCAAGTAGACCTAAAGCTAGGCCAACTGTGCTGACCAAAAGCGCTAAGGTGGCTTGGTTATTAATGTTGCTAGGGGAAGGGGTAGGAGTTAGCTGGGGCACCATCAGGTAGCGAGCCAGACGAGTGAGACGAAAAGCTAGATAGACGCTGATGAGCAAAGTCACCAGGCTAGCGATCGCCAACACAATCGACAGTCCCACCCAAATAGTGCGATCGCCATCATCTATCCATCGACTGATCACGGCTAATCCGAGCAGAACTAGAGTGACTGCCCCCACCAAGAGCTGCCCCCAAAAGGTGAGCCAGCTCCCCCAACCCACTCGTTTTGCAGCTCGTTCTGCTGCAATAGGAATTCCCTGGGGACTTTCAGGAGGTAGTGTTGGAATAGAAGACTTGGGAACGTTTGTCATAAAGCAAGAAGGTGTGGGTAACTGTGGATAACAACGATGGGTCAAGGAAGCCTAAGAAGTTTTTGAAGCTGTCAGAACGATATGGGCGTTGAAGCTGTTGCCCGATGCACCGAGGCGTGTTGAAGCAAAGAGACGCTCGCGGAATTCTGCCTATGTTAAAGAAGCGCCAGCGCCATCTGAAAAACTTTAGCGATTGCTTTGGTCTGAGTCTTCCTTTTATCTCGGTCAAATTATCTCGGTCAAAACCAGCCGAAACTGTAGCACAAAGGCTTTTCCTTGACACTATCTATCAAAGGATATTAAAGCTCGAATATACATCTAGCTCGCGGAAGATCCTTTGAGGAAAGGGCGATCGCCCTGAGGCCAGTGTTTCTCAATTCGCCTCTTCGAAGGGAAAGGCTGCACAATCGTAAATCAGGGCAGACCATAACTCGCCACGCGAATCAGCAGTTCTCCCTCTTGGGGGTTATGAGCGAAGACAAAGCTACCTGATTTGCGCTCATTGCCCGAGAGGAAATCGATTTGCTGTTCTCCTGACTCACTCTCTCCGTCGCTCAATAAAAGCTCTGCGGTTACTTGCACAGTTCTAGCAATTCGCCCTCCTGTATTTCGAACCGAGAACGGCACGTAGTACCGACCGTCCGTGATCCGAGCTGACTCAGTCACTTCGACCTGAAAGGCTGGCGGACGATTTTGGTTGGCTTGCCAATCGTAAATGATGAGTCCAATCAAGGTGCTCAAGATCAATGCAGCAATCGTGAACGTGACCCATTCCGCGAGCGATCGCTCTGTGCGTGGTTCTAAAAGAGTTTTTGGAGTTTTTACCTCTTCTGAATTGTTTTGCGAAGCCGCTGATGGGTCTGTCGGTGAATCTGCAGGATTATTCTGGGACATGCATCGTCCTTCGACCTTCTAGATGAGAATGCGTCCAGCCGCTCCCCCAATCGTAGCGGGAAACGTAAGTACAATAGCATCGCCTACCCACTCTTGCCATGGATCGGATGGAGAGAGCTGTTGAAAGAAAATGAGCATCATGACAGATGCAGCGAGTGCAACAATGTAGGCCATCAAAGTTTCGGTAACAGGACTTAGTAAAAGACCACGCTGCTGACGTTCTGTGCGATCGCCAAATCCTGAAGCGAACACGATGATGTATGACGAAAATAGAGAAGCGGCCATCACAATCAGCAACCACAAGGGCGGCAATGAAGCAGATAGCAGTCTCACTTCTTCTGTAGGAGCAATGCTGAACGCAATGATGATAGCGCCGATGAGAGTTGCGTCTAAGTCAATTAGAGTATCCTGTAAGTTAAACAGATCTGGAGCAGCAAAGCGTCGGGACGAGTTGACATGACGGCGATCGCGCTGTCGAGGCTGGCTCAGCGTTGATCGGGCTAGGGCGACTCCTAAGGAAAAGGGAACCCCTTCGAACACAAGCTTTCCCAGCGTTTCGGTGAAGGGGGTATCGAGATTGATGCGGCGCAGAATAATTAGGGCGATCGCGGCACAAACCATGCCTAGACTCAGAGCTTCGACACTCTCCATCAACGCCTCTGCAGGTCGCAGGCTCAATGTCCGCCGAAATCCCTCGGTTTGAGTGAGTAGCCACACCATAACAAAGGTTACTCCCAAGATTGCCAGCAGCATGGGTCCACTTGCTGAAGAGCCAATAGACCAGACTTCAACGGTATAGAGCAGCGGAATGCCAAACAAAAAGCTACCGGCGGATCCTCGCAACAAGTCTTGCAACTCCTGACCCCATCCATAGGTTGCACCCGCTGACGGAGTTAGGTCAGACGCAGAAGTCGATGAGAGTGTTTCCTGGTGTTCTGACATTGGCATATTGAATCACTTTGGTTCACTCACCGTGAATCACATGGAAAAAGGAATACCTGAGAGGATATCTGAAAAGGATTGAATGGCACATCAGGGCTTTTCGATCTCTCTAATATTCCCCTGTGCTGCGCCGACAACGCTATAGAAAATGGAGAGCTGATAGCATTAATGACTTCTCAAACATCCTCTTTAAACTCTAATCAGTAAACTCTAATCAGTTTCTTCCGACGACAAATTAGAGGGGCTAGTGGTCAAAATCATTCGATTGGCAGCATGGTTGGCAACGCTGGCATTCTCAGAATTGTCTTGTTCTTGAGGTTTAGCACCATCATCTTTAGCGCCATCATCTAATGAAAGTAGCGCCTCGAATGAAGGAGCTTCTGGCTTATAGATCGCCAAATCAAACCAGAATGTGGTTCCAATACCGACCTCGCTAATGAGATGAACCATACTATGGTGCTTTTCGACAATGTTGCGAACGATAGATAAGCCTAGACCTGTCCCCTCCAGCGTATGAACCCGGTTTTCGACTCGGAAGAACCGATCGAAAATAGCTCTTTGATCGTCTGGATCAATGCCAATCCCAGTATCCGAGACTTCCACTCGCACGTGGCTGTGGGTTTGCGGGTTCTCCTCTTCTACCAGATAAGCGCGAATAGCGACTTGCCCCCCCGCTTTGGTAAATTTCAGAGCATTTCCAACCAGATTCGCGAAGACTTGCAAAAGCAAATCGTAGTTGCCTAAAACAGAAGGGAGTTCGGGCTGAATTTCATGCAATAGCTCAATCTCTTTGTCTTTAGCGTTGAGCTGGTAAGTGCGCAGGATTTGTTCGATGGGCTGAATCAGTTCCACCTGCTCGAATCGATAGCGGCGGTTCGATTCCAATCGAGAGAGATCAAGCACATCGTTGACTAGGCGAGTTAGACGATCGGTCTCTCGATTGGCGGTGTCAAGAAACTCGCGTCGCTCGACTTCGGTTAGGTCTTCCCCGTATTCATGCAGAGTCTCGATAAAAGACTTGATATTGAACAATGGTGTCCTTAATTCGTGAGAGACATTGCTGATGAACTGACTTTTGGCTTCATTCAGCTCAACCTCACGGGTGATGTCTTGTAGGGTGATGGCAATGCCTTTAAGGTGTTCTTTAGCCTGGTCTAGAACTGTGGTGAGCAGCACCCGGACAGTGCGACGAGGCGGTTCTGGCATTGTGATTCGGAACTCAGCTCCCTCTCGCTCCCGTGACAACGAAGTATGAGAAAACCGTCCCGTCGCAATCTGGTAAAGGGGACGAGTCAGCTCGACCTTGATGGATTCTGGTAAATAGTGCAGCACATTCGCACCAATCACCTCTACTTTGTCCTCCCAGCTAAGAATGCGACAAGCTGTTGGATTTGTGAGCACGACTCGCATTTCGGAGTCTAAAAGTACGGCTCCATCAGCGATTGTGGAGACGAGGGTATCTAGCTTTGCCTTTTCTGCGGTCAGTTCTTCAATATTTTGCTCTTCGTAGCGTTCTAACCGCTCGGCCATCTCATTGAAGCTGAGAATCAGCTCTCCCAACTCTCCACCCAATGGCAGATCGATTCGTTGCTTGAAGTTTCCAGCAGCAATGTTTTTGACTCCGACTAATAGCTCCTTGATAGGCTGAGTGATTGTCAGAGCATTAAATACGGCTCCCAAGATAACCATGACCCAAATGGAGACAAATACTGCGATCGTGACATCGCGAGTTAAATGGGACGAGGCGACCACCGTCGGGTTGGGATTAATCCCAATGGCGAGGACGCCCAAGTAGCGGCTGTCTTGAACTAGGGGCACAAAAACATCAGTCACTTCACCATCGGGAGTGACATGCTGGCGCACCATCGGTTGCTCCAAGTCGCGTCGATAGCTTTCGGGCAGCTGCATTCGACGTTGAAGAGTCAGAGAATTCTGCACCTCTGATTCTGAAAAGGGAATGCCAAAGAAGATGTCGCCATCTTCATCAGCGTAAAGAATGTAGCGGATGCTGGAGGTGCTGCCATAAAACCGATGGGAAAATTGAGCTAGTTCTGACCGTTCATTCTCACTGACGAGGGGAGCAACATTGGCTGCAAGCAAAAGCCCTAAGTCACGACCGAAGCGAGTGTCGTTGACGCGAGCATCTTGTTGAATGGTGTTGACTGCCCAGAAGGTAAGCCCACTCATCAAAAGCGAGACAACGAGTGTCGCAGCCGCCATCAGCCGAGTCTGAAGCGTAAATTCAGACCACCAATGATGAATAGTTTCGCGGATTTGTCTCAAAAACGACAGCAAGGCTAACAGACCACTCTTATTGCAAAACGCTAGGAGAACACCTAATCAACCACAGTGACTTGGGATGAGACAAGTTTTTACGATGTCTTTCTCAAGAAAGGTGGGGATGATAATCTTTTCCACTGTTATTCTGACACGGCTTTTCACAAAACAGGATGAACCTGTCAGAATCTAAAGCTTCGATCGCCACTAAGACTTGAATTTAATCGCGAGATGATTCGAGCCAAGCGGTGATGCCATCTGCTAGGGCGATCGCCAAAGCCTCCTGTTCCTCCGGATCGACAATCCACTCGAACTCGTTGGGATTAATCATAAAACCTAGCTCTAGCAGCACCGATGGAGCGATGGACGGACGAGTCAGTGCCAAGTTGTTCCAAAACACGCCGTAAGAAGGGCGATCGCGCGTTTCAACTAGATAGTCGTGGAGAAACACAGCCAGGTCGTGGGCTTGGGCATCGTACCAAAAAGCCCCAATTCCGGCAGTGTTGACGGCATCTCCGTTGTCGGGAAGGGCGTTGTAGTGGATGCTCAGAGCAATGGTGGGCGCAAGTTGGTTGATGAGGTCGATGCGATCGCCCAATGAAACAGCCATATCTTCATTGCGGGTCATATAAACAGTTGCGCCCCGTGCGATCAGTTCATCTCGCAACAATCTCGACACCACCAAGTTGACTGATTTCTCTGGATAGCCTGTTGGCCCCCGCGCCCCCAATTCTTCGCCGCCATGTCCGGGGTCAAGCAGCACCGATATTCCCTGCAACGGTTGATCGGCAGTTAGGCGTACAACTGGTGCATGGCGCAGAGTTAGGACTAATGTTGTGCCTTCATAGCGAAGGTCGTAGCCCCACTGCTGATCGGTTTTGAGATGAAAGGTGTAACGAATCTCGTCGGGACGAGGCTGAGTCCAATCAACGCGTCGGATGAGTGGGTCATCGTCGATGAAAATGGTGTCTGTCTGAGCCGTTGTGTTGTGCAAGATCAGCGTGAAAGTATCGCTTCCCTGTTCCACACTGACAGGAACTGGAACCTGAAGCGGGAAGAAGATTTCTGTTTGGGTCGGCTGGGGTTGCGATCGCACACTCCGAATCAGCGATCGCGGTGGCACCGTTCCCGGACGCACTGTGACATCTGTATTGCGAATCCAGGCTCCATAGTCCAGTCGATACCAAATGTCGTCTCGTCCAGTGACGGCTGCTTGGGTGCCCGTGGGAAGAGGCGTGAGGCGAGAATAGCTCGTGCTCGGCCCGGTTCGAGCAGCTCCGTATGAGCCAGTGACTTCTGCAACCTGAATTTGAGTTGGGGAAAGAATCTCGACGGTTCCCGCAGCGGATTGAGTAATGGATTGTTCGTTTGTCGCCAATTCGTAAACCGGAGTTCCTAAATTTCCAGGCGTTGCAAAGCTACCGCATCCTTGGTAAGTCGCTGTGGAAGAGGAAGACGTGTCGGAGTTGATGTCGATGGGCTGGTTTTGCAGGGTTAGAACCGCTGAATTGGGCGGCAACACGACACTGTTGTCCTGAGGCATCAACGCAATTCGCTGGTTTCCCAAACTGACAAAAGCTTCGCTGCCAAATGGAGCGATCGCCTCGAAACAAATCAGTTCTCCAGGTTGACGGGCAATATCGATGGGGGGATAGAGGCTTTCGCTGACGAAGTCGCTTCCTTCAGGCACAGGAGGTGCGAGGGACAGCCGCTGAACCTGCATTTCTAGCGTCTGGTCGCCATAGGTCAACGTAAAGCGATTCTCGCCAACGTCTAGTGGAAAGCTCGGGGCAAAGTGTCCTGCCGGACTGCGCTCGATCTCCTGACCGTTTATAATGACAGTGCCCTCTGGCGGAGCAGAGCCGATCAGGAAAATTTGCTCTGCGGTGGTTTCGTGATTCTCCGGCGGGTAGACAACGGCAAGCGAAGACGACTCTTCAACGACTGGCTGATCCGCATAGGCCACAGATGAAATGCTCCACGCATCCTTTCCCAGCAGATAACTCCCCGCTGGTGACTCCTCTGGTTCCACAACCACATCAATCAAACCTAGGCTAGTCGCCCCTAATAATGCTAGTCCCAGCCGCTTTAGCATGGCGATCGCCCTTCTTTTACAAACTACAGTCAAACTACGGTTTTGCAAGGACTGTCAACCTCGCTATGTAAAGCCTATGCAATCCCCTAGCTGTTTATACGTCGTAGTCCTGCACCCCGTAAAGCCTGCGATTAGATTTTTGCTTCAGAGAATCAACAGCACAGGTCAATATGCAGTTTGAATACAGGTTTTGAAAATAGTTTAGAACTAATGATCTCGTCTTCTATTCAGAAGACAAATCCGTCAAATAATCCGTCAAGCCAACAATCCGTCAAGATGGTGTAGATCCCTTCTCCGGGATTGTTTAATATAGAGACAGGGATGTAAAAATACACTCACGGCAATTTTTGACGCTTGTTGATCCGCACAAACAATTTATGGCTTCTCAAACTTCTCAAATCACTGTTGAAAAGAAAAAGCTAGAACAAGCTCCTCTTCAACTCCACTACTTGGGCGATCGCATGTTGCGACAGCCCTGCAAGCGCGTCACCAAGATCGACAACGACATTCGCCAGCTTGCAAAAGAAATGCTGGAAACGATGTATACCGAAGACGGAATCGGCCTTGCCGCTCCTCAAATCGGAGTCAACAAGCAAATGCTAGTGGTCGATAGCGACCCAGAAGATTCTACAAATCCTCCCCTAGTGTTGATCAACCCTGTGATCAAGCGCTTTGGCAAAGAGCTTTGTGTGACTCAAGAAGGCTGTCTGAGTATTCCTAAGGTTTTCCTCGACGTGGTACGTCCCAAAGCCATTGAGGTGACATTCAAAGACGAAAATGGGCGTCCCCAGAAGCTAATGGCTGACGGATTGCTTTCCCGCGTGATTCAACATGAGATGGATCATCTTAACGGCGTTATGTTTGTCGATCGGGTCGATAATGCGATCGCCCTTACCCAGGAACTACAAAAGCAAGGCTTTGCAGTAGACGCCGTTCAGCCCATTCGTTAGCGTGAATCGGCTGAGTTAAGGATCAAATTGGCAACAGAAATTACCGATCGCCCATTACACTACGTCTAAGTCGGGAGACTAGAGTTCAAAAACTCTAGGTTTTAGGTCGTGAGTCCAAAATTTTGATTCACTACCCAAACCGAGACTTTACGGCCTTGTTTCGACCTAAATCATTACCACCGTCAAGGAGCATTGAAAGAACTGTGACACCCAAAAGTGGCGTTTTTTTAGCAGGGTCTTGTGTCGCGGCGATCGCCGCTGTGGGCAGCATTTTTGAGCTATCTTCTGGTGTTCCCGACCTAGGAACGACTGTGACAGGTGTGATTCTGGCCTTTAGTGTGCCAGCGTCGGCGTTGCTGTTCTACGCTGCGGTTCTTGATGCACGCGCAAATCAGCAATAGTTTAATTCTGGCAAAGATTCAAAAGCCAGCGAGGTTTTTCCATCGAAAGCCTCGCTTTAAGCTTTCTCTTTCAATTCATGTTTCATCCGTTCTTACTCAGCGCGGATGTGCAGTTATAAGTTCATCCAGGTCTTGCTGCATCTGGTCGATCACGGTGTTACAGCAGGTCTGAACATAGTCTTGGTTTTTGAGAGCGTCTCGCCCAGAATGTTCGAAATAGATTGGCTTACCAACCCGTAAGTGAATGGGCGCTGGTAAGGGCAAGTTGGGCAATGGGCCAATGCCCAAGCCCCAAGGGAGGCCAAAATAGATAGGAAACACTTCTGGATCGACGCCTTTGAACCAAGGCATTCCCCATTCATGGAGCTGTTTAACCTGTTTGTAGCAGTCGTCTACGATGTACAAGGTGTCATGGGCTCCCCAAGATACGATGGGCACGATGGGTACGTTTTCTCGCATTGCCAGCTTGATGAACCCAGTACGACCTGCAAAATAGATGCGATCGCGCTGGGTATGAGGTCGAAATGCATCCTGGGCTCCCCCCGGATAGACCAAGACACTCGCTTGATGCTGCAATGCGGCGATTGCCATTTTGGGATGAGCCCGAATTGCCCCTGTGCGAGCGGCTATTGCGGCGAGTTCGGGAAAGACAGTCCACGCTTTCGGATGCATCAATCCGTAGGTGAGGCGATCGCACCCAGCTCGTCGAAACCAGTCATACATCGCCATGTGCGTGTCGGGTGCGGCTAATCCCCCATTGTGGGAGCCGACAAAAAGCACGTTTCGATCTGGAATGTGTTCCCACCCTTCACTTTGTACCTGAAAGTAATGAGTATACAGCCAATCCCACAGAGGAAATAGCGATCGAATAAACTGGGGATCGCGGTCGTCTAGCGACCATCCCTGGTAGGGGTTTGCCATGAAGTCCGTTACGAGTAAAACAAAGATGACTGAACGAAGATGAATGAATAAATGGAACGAATCTACAACATCCTATCTTTCAATTGATCCTTGCTCAGTCATGATATTTCTCATATCTGTCTCAGGTGCGATCGCTATAGTCAGGAAATGCTCCAGGAACGCTCGACAGCTTGTCAGGTCAGGGTTTAGCCCGTCGAGTGATAGATGTCACCGAGAAACGTGCGATCGTGTCTATCCCCATTGATATTGCTCAAGTCCGAACGAGTCTTCAAGCTCAGCTCCAGAAAAAGCCTCGGTATGCTCAAAACTGCAATCTGCACCTGTTGGCTCACGGCGAAGCAAACCTAATTTTTCGACTCAATCAACATGAACTAGTGCGGGTTGCTGTAAATACCCCCAATAAACGGTTTGGCGGTAATTTCAGCCGAGTCACGCAGTTTGAGAAAACGATTTTGCTCTACCTTCAAGGCACAGACATCGGCCATCAGCTTCACGATGCTCAAACTGAGCCAACTGACGATTTTCCCTACACATTTCTGATTACCAACTATTTAGAAGGGCGATCGCTCAACTACAGCCATTCTGATTTGGAAAAAGCTGCTGCCACCTTGGCGCAACTTCATCGGCTGCCCCTCAATTCTGACTATGATCCCCAAGTCCTGATTCCGACCGTGCCGAAGGTTGATGCACCCTTGACGCTGTTTTATCAGGAAGCGAAGGACTATGCTCAGCCCTACTTAGATTCGCCAAATGCAGAATCTGAAATAGTGGCAATGATTCGCGCGGTGCTCGAAAAAGCAGAGGATCATCTCTCAGCAGAACGATTGCTAAGTGACTATCCTCATGTTTGTCTGGTTCACAGCGACCATACCTATGAAAACTGGGTCGTCGGTGAAAAGCAGGCATTTTTGGTGGACTGGGAATGGGCCGAAGTAGGGTCGCCTGCGGGAGATCTGGGACATTTCTTATCTCCTGTGACCGTGCGACGACGACAAGACTATCGCCTACCTGAGAGCGATCGCGCGTTTTTTCTCGATCGCTACTATCAGGCACTGGATGATCCTGAATTAGCTCGACGAATTGAGCGTCATTTTGCGGCTTTTGGCCCCTTTCCAGCCCTGCGCTCGTTTTGTTGGACAGCGGGATATTGGATTACCGCCAATCGCTGGTATGAGGATGCAGAAGACAGTCCCAGTGCAGCAGAACGACTGCGACGGCTGAATCACAGTCGTCAACTCTTTCCAGAGTTTTATGAGGAATTGATGGCGTGGTTTGATGAGGGAGGATAGGAACGATCTTGTGGCTAGACGTATGGCTGAATTTCCGACGGGGCGATCGCTCTCAGCTTCATTTTTTCGTTTAACTCAAGCGTTGCCAGATGGATGGCATGCTTACCTATTGCTGCTGCCTGCGGTGGGCATCATCGGGCTGCTCTACGGCGGCGGGCTGATATTGGCAGTCTTGCAAAGTGTTGGGCTAATTGGGGTACTTGGAGATCCGCAGTTTTCCCTAGACGCTTATGGGGCAGCGTTGAGCAATCCTGAATTTGGGCGATCGCTGGGGCTCAGCTTTTTCATCGCGTTTTTGGCGACAGGACTCTCTACCATTCTCAGTGTGGGGCTAGCACTGTTGCTACGATCTGCGGGGCGGTGGGCCAGTGTTGCCTGCCAGATTACATTACCGATTCCCCATCTGGTGGGCGTAGCGGGAATCATCATGCTGTTGGCTCCCAGTGGGTTGATTTCAAGACTGCTACTCGCTCTGGGCTGGATTCAGACCGATCAAGACTTCCCCTTGTTGGTTAACGACAATGCCAATATTGGCGTGATGATTCACTTTTTGTGGAAAGAAATTCCGTTCATTACTCTCGTATTGCTGGCGGTGTTGCGCGGCATCAACCCAGCTTATGAAATGCAGGCAAGAGCATTAGGAGCAAGTCCTTGGAAGTGTTTTTGGAACGTGACGCTGCCCATGATGAAGCCGGGAATTCTCTCGGCTAGCCTAATTGTGTTTGGGTTTGTTTTTGCGTCATTTGAAGTGCCGTTTTTGCTAGGGGCAACTCGACCTCGCACGTTGCCTGTGTTGGTGTATCAGGCGTTTACTGACACGGACTTGGCGCGGCGTCCTGAAGCGGTTGCACTAGGACTGATTTTGTCAGCGATCTCTATTGTTTTGCTGGCTGGATACATGTGGATCACATCTCGCAGTCGTTACCAACCATGAGATGCTTTGAGCCCAAGAAACATGGGCTGAAGTTGATTAACTGAAGTTGATTGACTGACTGACAAAAGATTTGGAGGCTGGCGGTCAAAACCGCCCCTATGCTTGAAAAGTTGGCCTACTCCAACTATAGTGCTATGCGCTGATATAAAACCAATAGTTTATGGAGAAGCCGCGCGGTGCGCGGCTTCTCCATAAATGTCTGTCCTAACCTATCTGCGCATTGCTATATCCCTAATCCGCGCAGGTTTTGCCTATATATCAGCAGTTTCAACTGCCACTACATGACGTTTTATCAGTCAAGCAGTTAACGCTCTCTTGTCTCTGTAGTATTTTAAGTACGGCTTTCAAGGATTACCAAAGAATTTGATCCAACGTCGATTTGGAAATCCAGCCTTGTTTTGCCGCATGATGGGCTGCCTTCATCGTATGAGGAAACGCTAAAAACTCAATTCCCTGCTGGTGCAAAGATGCCCCAAGAGATTCGAGATACTTCTGGCGATCGCCATCTTGGGGAGTCACATCACGTAGATAAATTGCCAAGATCCGACCTGGGTACTCTTGAGCAACTCGATGATAAATTTCTGCATCTTTCTGACCCGTATCTCCAATCAAAACAAAGTTGAGATCGGGAAACCGCTCTAAGATAGGTCGAATATGCTCTAATTTGTGGCTTTCGTGGTCGAACGATAGCAGATTAGAAAGCGATAGTTCAATGCCTCGCAGCAGAATCGGCCCCTGAGGAATCTGATTCAGATTCATAAACTTGGCGAACAAGTCATACATGTTCCAAGCACTGCTAGAGACATAAAAAATGGGATTACCTGCCTCACCTGAAGCTCCTTGCTGTAATCCTTCATAGAACTGGGAGACACCCGCAAAAGGACGACGAGTCCGCTCGTTGCCCAAGTACGCTAGATAAATCATCTTGAAAAGTTGATTCGCAGCGGTGTGGACAATCGTGTCATCAATGTCGCTAATAATGCCGAACTCAGCTTGCTCTGAAACAACGATGACCTCTCCTATCGTCGTTTCAAATCGATGAGAATACTTATCTGACGACAGCTCTACCTGTACAGGATGCCATAAGCGATCGCTTCCCAAATGCTGATCCAGCTGAAGTTCTGTCTTGAAAAACCCTTTTTGATCTGTCGTCACAAGATGCTGTTGTTCACCCACCGAAAGCCGAACTTCTACACCAGGCAACTCGTCCGTTTCAAACCGACGATACATGTTCAAAATGTTCTCCCACAGGGGCGCATTTTCTTCTTGTAGTGCAATGCCCTCATCTTTCAAAACTCTTCCCTGAAGATAGAGCGTATCGGGTGTCCCGTAGCTCCAAAAAGGCATAATACTAATAGAATTTTGAATACCTAGCTTCTTTTTAATGTAAGTCTTGGCGGCGCTCCATTGAGCATGCATTGTGCTCATCGCCTTAGATATATCCTTATCCCAGTTTGGCATAACCTCCTCTCGATGCTTGTTCTACGGGCATACTAAGCTTAAAAACTTCATGAATACGACTTCCTCAAGGTAGAAATCGGCAACATGCTGGCGCTAGCTCTACTGTTAAAACTAGCGCCAGTAGCCTTCCAGTAGCCTTTTAGAGACTATTCGTTTTTGCTGAGCTTTTCGAGCTGAATACTCTTGCAGATTCCTTCTACGGCTAACAACAGAGATTGCATCATTTCTGAATCTTCGCTGTAGTCGGCCGGAGCTAAGTTGTCGACTCGTTGACTTTGAGTCGGCTGATATTCGCTGGCCCAGTCTTCCGGAGATTCGCTTTTGAAGATGCCAATAGAAGTTCCTCCTTCTTGGTTCAGCATCGCAAAACAAGGAATATCGGATGTGCCATCACCCACATAGATAATATGGGACATCGGAACTGCTAAATCTTCATGAGGAACATCTTTGTAAACGAACAAGAGATCTTGTTCGCTAGACTGATCAACCCCTCTAGAGATGTGGTAAAGATAACGAGGTTTTTCGGCATGGGTGAGCGATCGCTTCAGTCGATCAACTTCGCCATTCTCTTTGTAATGAAATTCGCATCCCCACATTGCTTTGAAATGTTTGGCAATGGATGTATGACGCGCAATCTCCACAAACCCGCTCGTAATTAAGTAAAACTCTAACTCCACATCTGGAATCAGCGAGTGAGCCCTCTGCCGCAGCCGATCAAACATTTGTTCAACGCCGTCAAAGGGACGCAGGTTGCGGCCAAATTCCGCTAAGTAATCCCGAGTAATAGAGATATCTTTCTCTTCCTCAGACTCAGATATCTCAACGAGGCTAAAGAAACGAGCTGGGATTGAATCCCAACCGGAAGCTTTGAGGGCTTCATATTTTTCTTCTCTAAATTGTTTAAAGTCCAACCCTAAGCTTTCTAAAAGCCCATCGTAGGTATCTGGAACTAAGGTGTCATCAAAATCAAATGCTAACGCAATCTTTTTGGAAACTCTTTGAGTTGCTTTAACCATATGTCGTAAAAAGAGAAAGAACATTGAGCTGAAAAAGCTCAGGCAAGAAATGTGGCTCACGTCAAACCATAGAGTTTCAAGTTTTACTTCGAGATCAGAGGTCTTGAAACTTAGGGTATATATTGAGAGACACCACAATTAAATAAGTCACACCCACTAAAATCGAATATCTCTCGCTATACTAGCAAGGAAATATGCTGACCCTAGCTTGCGAAAATAACACTTAGAAGCAAACAAAATATTCGTATCAATTCTGTATCAGTTGGATATAAATATCAGTAAGCTAATCAATAACCGCAAACCGCGCCTACTAACTTAAGTGCGATCGTATAGGCGACCCCAGTCTATCACCAACTGCAAAGTGAGTGTCTTGAACATCGGCACTGTGTATCATATAGCTTGCTGAGCTTACCCATTCACAACTCATTAAGACACTGAAGAACGATGATTAGTCTCTGCCTAAAGAGGTAAAAAAGAAATAACTCCTGAAAAGCTTAAAGCCGGATCTTTCTCACTTGTGAAGTAATCAGAAAATGCGGCGTAGACTTAGGTAATATACAAAATCATACGGCAAATATTGAGGAAAACAATTTTATCGCTACGTCAGACTTGTTTCATCAAGTTGTTGTCTTCAGACAAGCCTCATTCCATCCAGAGACAGATGAATTGTTCATCGACGCCCAGTATCATGTATGTGTAGTTAACATCTACGTCGCCAAGGAGACTATATCAATATGTCTATCGAAGAACGCGCTGAAGCCACAGCAAAAAATATCGAAGGTAAAACCCAGGAAATGATTGGGGAAGTAACCGGCGACCCTAAAGATAAAGCTGAAGGCAGATCAAAGCAGGTTGAAGCCGAAACACAACACGCAAAAGAA
>JGI12048J13642_10276127_pt1 | contig 18620 bp, 10 predicted proteins | sample ElkSlonscriptome_16_FD_13642 | JGI IMG/M metagenome (IMG submission 13642)
GCCCTTGAGGGGTGTCATAAAGCTGTCGCTGAATAACCTCAAAGAAGAAAGTGGGCTGCCCAAACAGCGGTTGTGTAAATGTTTGCAGCAACAGAGCGTCGGGATTGTGTGTCGGCCAATCGACGAGAATCTTGAGGCGGGCAATTGCCTCAAAGTTTTCTAAGCCGGATGAGAATTCGTTGCGTTTTTGGATCTGATCGTAATAAGTCGGCGGTACATCCAAAAATAATACGCCTTGGTCGCGCATATGGGCGATCGCCTCTAGGATGTTCTCTGTTCTCAAGGCGATGTGTTGAATTCCAGCGCCTCCATAGGCGTCTAAAAACTCTTGGATTTGAGAGTGAGGAGAGGCGGGTTCATTGATTGGAAACTGAACATTGCCCTCAGGATGCTTTAATACCTGACTGTGGAGTGCTGAGCGATTGGTTTGAATCGAAAAGCGCTGCTGCCGCTCCATGCCAAACGCTTTTTCATACCAGGCTACGGCGGGCTCTATCTCCCCTACTGGAACATTGAGAACCACGTGGTCTATGGCAGAAATGAGAGGAGTTTGTGCAGTTGGTATCTCTTGATGCTGGGGACGCAACAGAGTCGAGCTAGGTGCTGTTGTTTTAGTCTTAGAGTGGGGCTCAACCGCTGAATTAGCGTAGGATCGGGTCGAATATTTTAGATCTGAACATTCGAGTTCAGAGAAAAGTACTTCTTGCTGTAGTTTCGCCTGGGATAGCGCTTGGGTTCGGGTCATCTGCTCTGGAGAAGTGTCGGTGGAGCTGAAATCATCACTCTCAATCAGAGTATGATGCAGCCCTCCCCAGCCTAGTACGGTGGCCTGATTTTGCGTCCCTGATGAGGTCGAGAGCGATCGCACAGGATGCACTAATGTTCCACCTGCATCCAACACTTGGGCGATCGCCTGATTGAGACGAGCCACTCGAAACGCTACATCTTTTACCCCTGGGCAACGAGTCGCTCTGGGGTTTGGCCGTTTGTTGCTTTGAGTTTTGCGGGGCAGCGCAAGTGAATTAGAACTGGGAAGCGAGGAAAGTCGGATTTTCACTCCGCCTCGCGTTGTCATTTCAACCGTAGAAGAGCGCCCACTCTCTGAAGACAGCGCATTTTGGAACTGAAACTTGAGTGTGTCAGCGAACCATTTGCGCCAGTATTCAACATTGTCAACCTGAAAATGAACGTGGTCAAAATCCATAAATTGAGACTATCCAATGGGCAATCGGAGCGTTAAGCGGCTCGGCCACGACTCTTATCCCTATCAAATGAGTCGAATGAGTCTAAGCGCACTGGGGAAGGTCTGGCCGCCGCCAAGGCCAGATGAGGATGCTACAGAAGACAGTACAGAGTTATAGAACAGCACCCGTCAATCAGACTCTATCTTTATTCGACGATAAAATTTACAGAATTGACTCTATCAGGGTGAACAATTTGTGCAGCGAAGCACGAAATTGTCACAGGACGTTTTGTTAATGCTCGTATCAATCCTCAACTCAGATCGTGAATTTCATCGATATCTACGCTAGATTCAGTGGCAATGCCTAATGCTTGCCTCTGAATCTAGCGATTTCTCCGTAGGGTCTCGTTTCGTCACAGAAACAGTGATGAGAAGGGGGCAGCTTTACTTAAGTCGGCATAATCATAGGTTAAAAACAATATGTAAGTATTGTTAACGGCATTATTGCTTGCCTTCATCAATGTTCGAGGTGTCCGTGCATGGTTCAAAATCCGGTCTTTCAAACCTATGGCGATCGCCTCCCTCCCCAAAATATTGACGCAGAAGAGGCGATTCTTGGCGGCATTTTGCTTGATCCCGAAGCCATTGGCCGAGTTGCTGAAGTCCTTCAAAGCGAAGCGTTTTACATCAGCGCTCATCAAGATATCTATCGAGCTGCTCTGACTCTTTACAGTCAAGGTCAGCCCACTGATTTGATGAGCGTCACGGCTTGGTTGGGCGATCGCGGCTTGCTGCAAAAGATTGGAGGGCAAAACCGTCTAGCTCAGCTTGTCGATCGCACCGTTACAGCGGTAAACGTTGATCAGTATGCCCATCTGGTCATGGACAAATACCTGCGGCGCAAGCTGATTCAAGCAGGGACAGAAATTGCTCAGATGGGCTACGAAACCAGTAGTCCCCTGGAAACCACGCTCGACCGAGCTGAGCAAACGGTCTTTGCTATTACTCAAGATCGTCCCAAGCAAGGACTTTCTGCAACATCAGACATTCTTATCTCCACCTTTGCCGACATTGAGAATCGAGCAGAGGGAACGGTTCTCCCTGGTATTCCTTGTGGGTTTTACGATTTGGACGCCATGACACAGGGATTTCAGCGATCGGACTTGATCATCACCGCAGGCCGGCCGTCTATGGGGAAGACCGCATTGGTCTTGAATATCGCTCGCAATATTGCCGGGGGGCGCGAAAAACTGCCCCTCGCCATTTTTAGCCTTGAGATGTCGAAGGAACAGCTTGTCTATCGGTTACTATCCAGCGAAGCCAAAATTGAAAGCGGCAGACTGCGAAGCGGGCGGATTAGCCAGCAAGAGTGGGGGCCGTTGGGACATGCCATCAATAGTTTGTCTCAGCTTCCCGTTTTCATTGACGATACGCCGAACATTTCCGTGAATGAAATGCGCTCCAAGGCTCGACGCCTCCAAGCTGAACAAGGCGGAGCACTAGGTCTAATTCTGATTGACTACCTTCAGCTAATGGAGGGCAGCGGTAGCGACAATCGTGTTCAAGAACTTTCTAAAGTGACGCGATCGCTCAAAGGGTTAGCCCGTGAACTCAACGTTCCGGTGATGGCGCTGTCGCAGTTGAGTCGAGGCGTCGAGGCGCGCACAAACAAGCGTCCTATGATGAGCGACTTGCGGGAGAGTGGCTCCATTGAGCAAGATGCCGATTTGATTTTGATGCTCTATCGTGATGAATACTACAATCCGGATACGCCGGATCGGGGAATTGCAGAAATTATCATCACCAAGCATCGAAATGGCCCCGTCGGTACGGTCAAAATGCTGTTCGATCCCCAATTTACGCAGTTCCGTAATTTGGCTACTCCACCTGAGACGTATTAGCTTTTGAGCCGATTGTCGTTATCGTAAAATCATAGTCTAGAACTTCCCATCTCAACTGGGAATATCAACCAGTCCCACTGGTTTTGACCTACCGATGGGAATTAGGGGAGCGCGATCGCCATGAACTTTGGCAAATGGGTAGGTCTCATCTGCTTCATCATTACACTGGTCATTCTTTGGAAAATTCGGCAGATGTTGCTGCTATTTTTCTTGGCTGTAGTGGTGGCGACGGCATTGAATAGCCTGACTCAGCGTTTTCAAAAAGGAGGAGTCAAGCGTCCCATCGCGGTTGTTCTCACGCTCGGGCTAGTGGCGTTGTCTATGACTCTGTTTATTGGACTGGTCATGCCGCCATTTATTGACCAGTTTCGCAGTCTTATTCAGCGGCTTCCCATCGGTTTTAATCAAGTTGCGCGTCAGGTCGAATTGTTCATCGAAAATCCACCCGCTTGGATGCCCGAAATTGAACTGGACGTGCCTGAGATTTCAGCCCTGTCTCAACAACTTCAGCCGATACTTCAGAATTTAATTCAAAACTTTTTAGAGTTTTTCAACTCGTCTCTTTTCTTAGTTCTGAAAACGCTGCTCGTGTTTGCCCTGACGCTTATGATGTTGGCCGATCCCCGTTCTTACCGACAGGGATTTATTAAGCTGTTTCCTTCCTTCTATCGACGGCGAACCGATGAAATTTTGACTTACTGTGAGATCGCCCTAGGAAACTGGCTCGGCGGTATTTTGATCAATTCTATTTTTGTGGCAGTGGCGAGCGGTATTGGCCTTTCTTTGCTTCAGGTAGACTTTGTTTTGGCCCATTCGCTGTTAGCAGGAATGCTCAACTTTGTTCCAAACATTGGGCCAGTGCTGAGTGTCATTTTTCCGTTGTCGATTGCTCTGCTAGGGCCACCCTGGAAAGCGATCGCCGTTTTGATTCTGTATGTCGTGATTCAAAATCTTGAAAGCTACTGGGTCAGTCCTCTCGTCATGGCGAAGAAAGTTTCTTTGCTGCCTGCCATCACGCTCAGTGCCCAAGTTGTGTTCACCACTTTCTTTGGCATTTTGGGGCTGCTTCTTGCGTTGCCGTTGACGGTCGTCGCCAAAACCTGGATTGATGAAGCTCTCATCTGCGACATCCTAGATCGGTGCGATCGCCCAAAAAGCCCCTATTCTTCGACTTATCCGAGTCTGGCTCATTCAGAACCTTCTTATGCTGAAGTTTTGCCATCTGCTTCGCCGATGCCTTCTTCTCGTACCGTCTACACGTCCGGTACTCCAGAGTCCTCCACTCCAGACTCGCCAACTTGATACCGGATCAAGGTACTGACCAACAAAAGGATAACGGCGACATTTAATCTCTTCTGTCTCAATGGCATTGCCCTGAATGATGGGTTCAAATCGTTTTATTGAGTGTAAAAAGAATTTTAGTATTTACTTCTAAAGATTTCATGTGTAGTATGTGAAAGGGTTCTCAAAAATGATGACCTGGGTCAACGCTAAAACGCTGAAAGTTAAGAGTTAAGTTGCACTTATGTAGAGTGTGTCAGTTAGTCAAGAGCGGGTCTATATATCTTGACGGTTTAACGTTGACACTGCGAACGTAGGTTCAATCGGTACTGAGAGAGATTTCGTGAAGTCGGCAAAGAGACTTGAGCCGACTACGGTAGTTAAACGCTAACAGTTACACATTTTTGAGGCAGCTTGCTTCGAGTTCCTTTTTCTAAACAGTTGAGTTCTTTGTTGTGACTGTCGTTCTGTCGTTCTGGCGATCGCTAGGGTATATAGCGACCTATATCGCTCAGGCTCCGCTTCGGAGGTCGTTGAGTACTGTGCATATGTTTGTGACGATGGGTCTGTACCTTTCGACATGTCTCTCATGACCGTGCTACAAAGCCTACACAGTGCATGGCTTTTTGTTTGGTTATGAGCATTCTGTATGCTGTCATTGGCATTCACAAATCGGTTAAAACTCCGATTGAAAAAAGTGCATGACGGGCTGAGTGTCAGAGCTACAGACTGATGTAGAGAATTGATAGAAGCAGAGTGTCAACACTGAATGTAATGAGTCAGCCTATTCTGGCTAAATCTGTTGTGTGAGCTGCACTGGTTTTGCAATAACTTAGCTTTCAATGATTCAGTCTAATAGGTGAATGTTCCTGGATTTCACGCTACGTGTGAGGGTATCTACCGTGATGGATTCTTGGTCAAATTATTTAGAGCGTCCTGAGACGCCCGCTGAAAGTCGTCTATTTGCTCATCTACAACGGCAAGCAAAAGAGGCACATCCTACTGAGGCGATCGCCCTATTTCGTCAGCTTTTCATGGATGGCAACCACTATCCGGTTGCGTCAATCCTAAGTGATTTGGATTTCATCGTCGATGCTGGGTTTGCTCAGAGCGATTACAAATACATCCTGAATCGAAGCTGCTACATTTTCATCAATGCTTGGTGGAGCTTCCCCAACCATCGCATTTTCATTCCCGAGTTAATTCGGGTATTTGAAGAACCAGCGACTTCACCTTTTCGCAGCCGGATGGTGATGCGACAGCGAGCCCTAGCTCAAGAGTTCACCCAAACGCAGCAGTACTATGCGCTTCAGCGCACCGCAATGGCGATCGAGGCTGAGTGGGATTACACTCGCTACAGTGAAAGCGAGAAGCCGCTCGAAACCATCGTTAGCCGCTATCCCTATATCTACGAATACAATTTGCTGACTCGTGATAGCAACCTAGATCAGCGGCACACGGTGCAAGCGGTGCGTAAAGAGGCTCAGCGCAAATTTGACGTTAGCTTAGCCCGATACGAGGCATTTCGAGCGACTCACCAGAGTGCGCCTGAGTCTGAGAAAGCCCAAAAAAATCCGACGCTCCTGCGCTCGGAACAGCTTGATTTTGCCATGCAACAGTTTAAGGGCAAGGTCGATGGTTCTAATACTCAGCGCGATCTTGCGCAGCACTTCCTGACCTACAGCCAATGGACTCGGTCTTATCGAGATTACAAACGGGACTTATATGATTATTTGGTGCCTGTGCTTCAAGGTCGGTTTAGCCAAGGAAAGCACCATTTCAATCAACGGCTGGCCGATCACCTACAGAAAACGCTAAGCCAACATGATTCACAATCGCCCAACCCAGCTCTGACTGAGTACACCTGCAAAAGACTGTTGAATTTTCTGGTAGTAGAAAGTGCGCAACGTCCAGATCATGCAAACTTTTTTGATTTGCTGGGAAACATCGGCTCTACTCTCACCATCAGCTTGCTGCTGAAAATCGTGTTGCTGTGCGGTAGTGCGAAACCTTGGCTTGAGAAGCGGTTGGCTATTTTGTTCAATCACTATGCAGATCGGCCTAAGCGAGATGTCATTTGGCTTGTCGAAGCACTGGAAAACACCAATATTGCCCTCAGCGTAAATTTCTCATGTTCCTCATAGGGAACTTCGTTAGGAGCTAAACTCAGCATGTGTCGCTATAGTCGGCTCGTTTAGAACAGTGGCATTTTTGTGAGCGCGCGCCGCGCGGCCACAAAAACAGACTATGGCTACTGGCTATAGTCCGTTAGAACAGTCGATTCGAAGTGATACCGACTTGCGTTCAAGCCCGGTCTGAGCATGAGTTGGTATAGTGCTACGCGCCGATATAAAACCAGATATTGATGGAGAAGCCGCGCACCGCGCGGCTTCTCCATCAATATCTGTCCTAACCTATCTGCGCATTGCTATATGTTTCTGGCTAGTTCATCAATAGTGATTGCCTGACTTGCGATGATGCACTGCTGTTTTGGCTTCCGAGTCCTGGACCTCGCCACCTTCTACCACGGAATACACCACCCAATGATCTCCGCATTCCATTCGGCTTTCGACTCGGCACTCCAGATACGCCGACGCGTCAGTGAGAATGGGACAGCCATTTTCACCTTCCTTTGTATCCACTCCCTGAAATCGGTCTTCTCCTGGCGCAAAGGGCTTAAGGAAGTGCTTCATCAGAGGGATATGGCTGCCGTCAGGCAAGATGTTAAGTACAAACTGACTGTCCGGGTAGAGGAGGGACTCAATGGCGCGATCGCGCGCTACGGCCACCGTAAATCCTGGTGGGGTGAACGTTGCCTGAGAAACCCAGGAGGCTAACATTGCACTGGAGGCGTCGCTTTTTTTAGCAGTGACAATGCAAAGAGACCCGACCAGCCGCCCGACAGCCTGCTCTACAGGAGAAATGCTGGAAACTCCTGGTTTTGCTGAAAGTTGAGTTGCCTTTTTCCGCTTCTTCGCTTTCTTGATCGTCTGCACGAAGTCGGTGCCCGCTTCTTCGCACATTTGTAACACTGCATCCGTAGGCTTGAATTTCACCCGGATCGGATCGAAGACAAAATTGTATCCTGCGTCTTTGAGCTTGTCTTCTAAGTAGTCAATAGCTTCGCCGCTCCAGCCAAAGGAGCCAAACACTCCCGCTAGCTTGTCGGTCGGCACATTCGAAAGTAGCGTGCCAAGAGCTGTCTGAACCTGGGTTGGTGCATGTCCGCCCAGAGTCGGAGAACCGATGACAAAGCCCTCACACTTTTCAGCGATCGCCTGAATGTCTTTTGGATCAGTTGCTTCACAGTTGATGGACTCTACTTGCGCTCCGGCTTTGGTCATTCCACGGGCGATCGCCTGAGCCAGTGTGGCCGTGTTTCCGTAGGCCGATGCATAGAGCAGTGCCACCATTAGCCCCTGACTCTTTTGCTGCTGACACCAAGCGGTATAGGCATTCGTCAACTCAATTATGCCGTAGCGTACCAGAGGGCCATGACCTGGTGCGTAGAGCCGAACGGGAGACAGATCGGCTATTTTTTCTAATGCGCTTTCAACCTGACGGGCGTGGGGAGCCATGAGGCAGTCGAAATAGTAGCGTCGATCGTCCTTCAACTTGTCCCAGCTTTCATCAAAAATATCATCGCCACAGACATGGGCCCCAAAAAATTTGTCTGTGTAAAGAATTTCCGTGTGGGGATCATAGGTGGCAAGTCCGTCTGGATAGCGAGGTGTGGGAATCGGAACAAACCGCAAGCGGTGACCGCCGCCTAAATCCAGGACTTCTCCTGTACTGCCCTTCATGACTTTGAGGTTGAGGGACATATCCGGCAGAGCTGACTTCAGGGTTTGAGCCGCCGGGTTTGAGCAAACGACAGTGAGCTGAGGAGCGATCGCTAATATCGCTTTCAGGGTTTCGGCTCGGTTGGGGTTGACGTGACCCAAAACGATATAGTCTAGTTCTTTCAAATCGAAGGAGGTGAGTTGAGACTCTTGATGTTGCTGCACCACCCACCGCAGTTGTTCCCACAGGTCGCTCCATAGAGGCAGTCGGGGTTTTGTCTCAGCATCAGGGGCTGGGTTATTGAGAGCGGTTAAGAAAATTTCAGTGAAGGATTCACCTGGCGGATCAATTAGAACCGACTTCTCTGCCCGAATCAGATAGGAGTTCGCTGTTGTCCCTTTTTCCCGCGCATATTCAATCTCAAACCGTAGACGATTCCAACTGCGCGATCGATAGATAGTAGTATCGGCAGCAATCGGGAGAATTTGAACATCGCGGGCTTTGGTATTCATGATTCCTTACGTCAAAAAATATTCGACAGAGAAGCTGATCTCGGGAAAAGATACAGGCCGGATCGTTCCCTGAGTGAATGTTTGCTTAAACTGGTAATCGTTGCTTTGGGGCGCTGAATTGCCTGGATGTCGCTCGTATCGCCACACCGTTAACTCAGACGCATTCAAATTCACCCGCCAATATTCAGGAATGCCAGCTTCGGCATAAATCTTGCGTTTCACATCCCGATCTTTGGCCAAACTCGTGTTGGCAAACTCAATCACCCACAACACCTGCTCTGGATAAGGGTGGTGCTCTCGGTACAAGATGGGCTGAACAATCGCAATGTCGGGCTCTGGTTCTGAGGCGTTCGGTAAAGTAATGGGCTTGGCTTCCCGAACTTTGACTCGGCTGCCCAGCTTTTGCCTCAAGTAATCAGCAGCATCGCCACTGAGATCGGCATGGATTGGCCCTTCAGGTGGCATTTCTATGATTTCTCCATGCAAAAGCTCTACATGGCGCTGCTGCAAAATGCCCACATCGACCATACGGTGATAGTCGTCTAAACTCCACTTAGCCGTTGTGATTGTCATAGGGATGACTCCGATGGCAAAAGATTACCACGCGTTCCCAGCACTACATTAATAATAGTTGCCGATCTTGCGGTGGTGAACTGCGGTGAGTGCGTCGGGGTTGGAGACTTTCCCGGCGTCCACTTTGCTGTAAACAATCCAGTGGTCGCTGCATTCCATCCGGCTCGACACTTCGCATTCCAAATAGGCCAAGGCATCGGCCAGAATGGGTGAGCCGTTCTCAGCCGTGCGGGTTTTGACGCCCGCAAAGCGGTCAGCACCAGGAGGAAACCGCTTCAGGAAGTGCTTCATGAGAGCCTGGTAGTTGCTCTCCTCAAGGATGTTGAGTACGAAGCGATCGCCCACCTGCATCAGCGACTCGATGGCTCGGTCTTTTGCCACGGCTACGGTGAAGCCTAGCGGTTCAAAACTTGCCTGAGAGACCCAAGACGCAAGCATGGCACCATTCAGCTCTCCTTTCTGAGCTGTGATAATGTAAAGGCCGCTGCTGATACGTCCTAGGGCTTTCTCCAGCTCGTTATCAATTGCCTTGATCTTTTTGGTCTTAGCGCGTTGAGTGAGCAACTGCCCCAAGTCAGTGCCTGACTCTTCGCAAAGCTGATAGGTCTGCTCGTTGGGGGTGTCCTTCACACGAATGGAGGGAAAACCCTGCTTCAGCCCCAAATTCATAAAGCGGTTGAGCAGCGGATCAATTGGCTCGTCGTCGCCGCCGTAGCACTCAAAGATACCGATCGCTTGTTTATCTTTTGCCGCAGCCAGCACGGTGTTGACCGCAGCCTGAGCCTGGTCAGAAAAGTAACCTGACGCAGGTGGCGTCGCCAAAACGATAGCGGCAGCATGGCTGACGAGTTCGTTCACCTCTTGGGGATCGGCAGATTTGAGATCCATCATGTCCACGGCGACCCCAGTTTTAGTGATGCCGCGAGCAATGGCCTGGGAGAGGCGATCGCTATAGCCATAGTCTGAAACGTAAAATACGGCTGCCGTGGTTTCAGCGGTTGCCTTTGCCTCGCTCCAAGCTCGATAGCGCCCGGTTAGCTCCATCAGGTTGTGCTTCAGCAGGGGGCCATGTCCTGTGGCGACTTGCTCGATCGTACCTAGCTTGTCCATGCGTTTCATGGCTCCTAGCACCGAGCGGGCATTGGGAGCCATGAGGCATTCGTAGTAAAACCGAAAATCGGCCTCGATAGACTTCAGATCCTCATCGTAGGTAGCGTCGCTGCAATAGTGCATGCCGAAGGCATCGCAGGTGAAGAGAATCTGGGTCTTTTGGTCGTAGGTAAAGATCGTGTCCGGCCAATGGAGATTGGGCGCGTTGACAAACTCCAGTATATGTCCGTTGCCTAAGTCGAGGGTTTCGCCACTTTTGACCTGAAGCCGCTCAAAGGGACGGTGAACTAGGTTTTCGAGGAAGGCGATCGCCACCTTTGCTCCCACGATTGTGGCGTTGGGGGCAAGTTCCAAGACATCTTTCACCAAGCCGCTGTGGTCAGGTTCGGTATGGCTGATGACAATGTAGTCGATGGTTGCGGGATCGATCTCGCCCTTGAGCGTGTCGAGGTAAAGCTGGCGAAATTTTTCGTGGGACGTGTCTACCAGAGCTGTTTTCTCACCGCGAATGATGAAGGAGTTATAGGTAGTGCCGTTTTGCAGCCCAAACTCGATATCGAAGCGATCGCGATCCCAGTCAAGGGAACGAATTGTGGTGGTGTCAGGCGCAATTTGCGCTGTTTGCATCGTTAATAGTTTTTCGGTGCGCTCGGCTGTAGCAACCATTAGCAACCTCCTTATCTCTGTTTCGCCGTGCTTGTCTCGTCGTGCAGACTTGATGTTGATCGAACTTTAGAAACATTTATGTTTCTTTAATTGTCTCTCAAAGTCGTAAGATTTGGGCACAGCAAATCTAATCAGAGATCTATAAAAACTTGATGATCCGTAATAGGTAGCCAGACAAAATGGAGGGGCGATCGTCTTCCTAATCCTTCGAAAACCTGGTTTTTGCGGGGCGTTATGATGCCAAATCTAGTTCTGGGGTCGAGAAAACTGAGACGGTGGTGGAAAATTCTCAACCGGAACTCCCTCTAGCGCCTGGTTCATAAAGCTGCGCCAGATGGGAGCTGCGTGCTGTCCCCCCGTTGTCCCTTGGGGAAGAGGTCGATAATCGTCGTTGCCTACCCATACGGCTGTCGCTAGCTGAGGGACATAGCCAACAAACCAAACATCTCGCTCAGAAGACGTTGTTCCTGTTTTTCCTGCTGCAGGTCGACCTATTTGTGCAGATTTGCCTGTCCCCTGGTTTACAACTCCTTGCATCATCTGATTCAGCGAAGCAACAGCCCAAGGATCGAGCAACAGTTGGGGATCAGGGGTGTTGTCCAGCAACACGTTGCCATGACTATCGGTCACCTGCACAATCATGGTGGGATCGGAGTGCCAACCCCCACTGGCAAACGTCGCAAACGCTCCGGCCATCTCAAACGGTGACAGATCGACCGCACCCAGAGGCAGGGAAGTTACAGGTTCGATTGGGCTTGTAATGCCCAAAGTACGACAGATTTCGATGACCTTATCTAGACCAATCTCCTGGCCTAATTTGATCGCAGGCACATTGCGAGAATATTCCAGTGCTCGCTGCAAGCTCATTGGCCCATAAAAGCTTCCGTCGTAATTACGTGGAGAATAAGTTTTGTAGCCATCAGGGTAAGACACAGGAGCGTCGTTAATCGAAGATTGAGGACTATATTTCCCAGACGCTAATGCCGCATAGTAAACAAATGGCTTAAAAGCTGAGCCAGGCTGACGCTTTGACTGAATCGCTCGGTTGTATTGACTTGCACTGTAGTCAACGCCGCCCACTAGCGCTTTCACATAATGGGTACGGGGATCAACCGCAACAAGCGCGATTTGGTCAGCATAGAGTCCTCGTCGTCGGAGATTTTGATAGGAGGCTCGAACGTTCTCTTCTGCTCGACGCTGGAAGTTCACGTCGATCGTCGTCTGGACTCTCATTCCCCCTTTGCGAACTGCATCTTGGCCAAACCGATTCGATAGCTCTTGAATCACCGCATCAGTTATGTATGGTGACAGGCTTTCGCGAAAGGAGGTGACTTGGCCGAGACGAATCGGTTCACTTTTTGCCGCTTCAAGCTCTGCATCGGAGATCCATTCGAGACGGTGCATGCGATCGAGTACAATCGCCTGTCGCTGTTTCGATAGTTGATAATTCACAAACGGGCTGTAGTTTTCAGGAGCTTGAATTAGCCCTGCCATCATTGCTGACTCGGCAATAGACAGTTCCTGTGCTGACTTGTTGAAATAGCTCTGTGCGGCTGTTTCTGCACCGTAAGTATTGTGTCCCCAATACACCTGGTTGAGGTACATTTCCAAAATCTCTTCTTTCCCGAAGATTTGCTCGACCCTCAGAGAAAGAACAGCCTCTGCCGTTTTACGGCTGATCGTACGCTCTGGTGAGAGAAACAGATTTTTGACGAGCTGCATCGTCACGGTTGAGCCTCCCTCTACCGTGCTACCTTGCTCGATGTTGGCGAGGAGAGCACGGGCGATGCTGGTGGGATTGATGCCCCGGTGCGTGAAGAAATTGCTGTCCTCAATCGCCAACACTGCTCGTTTGAGGTGAGGTGACATTTCATCGAGTTCAACCATGTCGCGGTTGGCTTCATCGTGAATGCTGCTCAGCAGCGTTCCGTTCACGTCGTAAATATAAGAGGTTTCGGTGGGGATATAGTCTCGCAACACTCGCACGTCAGGCAAATTACGAAAGCTAATGGCGAGTCCCATAAGTCCGCCCGCGACGACAGAACTTCCGAGCATTGTTACTGTCAAGATAGTTCCAGCCGTTACTTTGCCAACGGCCTGAACAAACTGAAACACCGCCACCACAGGACGCTGTTTGCGTTGAGGTACGGGCTTTTTGATAGCGCGACGGTTTCTTTTTCCACGTTTGTAAGCGTTTGGGGCCACGATGACCTTCCTATCTGACTGTAATCTGCTGTGGAACTCTATCTGAAACTCACGATCTCTAAATCTTCGAGACGCTTATCGAGTTCTCAAGACAAATGTTGAGGGGGCTGAGCGATCGCTCTCACGTTTGCACCAGTATACGGTTCCTAGAGAAACATGCCCATGTCTTTGTGGCCGAATATAAAAGTGGGAGCCGAGGCAAGGGCAAAACGACTGAATGCCAGTTGCTGTGATCAACACGGTGGTGGAATAAGGTTGCTCAGATTGGGGCATTGCGGAAATGGAACTGTCCAAGTTTTTGCCAGAGATTGCTTTTTGTTGTCTACGATGGAAGCTTAGATTTCAGTCCACTGTTCAATCCATAAGGAGGCATCTCCGGACGGATGATGCAAAAATCAGCATCCTCTACAGCAATTGTCTCGTAGCTTGAGCGGGCATCTATTGCCTGTCTTGTATCGAACCTAGGGTTAAATCTTCTCAATAAATTTTCGTGTCCGCTCGTTGAAATGACTATAGAAGACCAGTAAATACGCTTAAATCCTCAGCGTCGTCTCACAAGTATTGTTTTAGATGACGTTCTTTGAATTAGCGATGAAAGTGATCTCTGTCTCAGCTCAATGCTTCTTACTTCTTTATGCTGGTAGAGTTACTTTTGCCGAAACCCGGATCCGAGAGAACATCAGAACCAAATGTTGATGAAACACGCTATAACCTGATTTAGAGTCAATCTTAAGAATAAATGCACGATTTCAGCGGTAAGTCGATGTCTGAGGTTTTGTTTGGTAGTGGGTCAGATCATTCTCGAAGATCGATTTCCGTTCTCCAACGTGCGAGGAAAAAGCTGTTTAGGTTTTGGGAACGTTTTATCTTGTAGCTGTTCTGCAAGTTTTCTATCTTTCAATTTGCCATAGGAACAAGCGAATATGAAAACGAAGAATTCCACCTATATTCTGTAGTTTAGTTAGCGATAAGTTGCTCATTTTTTTTCAGCGACGAATGAATCCTGAACGGATCCAGCAGATTAAATCATGTTGTCGGGATGACGAAGCGTTTGAGCATCTCAAACGACTGCTCAACCTTGATGATGCCACTGCTTCAACTAACGCTCCTTCAAGTACTACCGCTTTTGATACCATCGCTGTAGACGATGGGCGATCGCCCATTTCTAACGTTTCAGCTAGCACCGATCTCGCGCATTCTCCATCGGCAGAGTGCTATAAAGCATTCTTTCAAGTTATTGCTCATATCCGTGATTCTCTTGATCCCGATACGATTGTCAGGACAACGGCTGCAAAAATTCGACAGTTTCTCCAAGCGGATCGAGCTGGTATTGTTCGATTCAGCACCGATCCCTTTAATGTGGGCTCTCTAGAGCAGGGAGAATGGCAGCCGAGAGAACTTGTTTCAGAAGATCTGATGTCTGGGGTTTCTCCGACCCCAGAACAGGCCACAACTCTTCTGATCAAAGTCGCTGGAAATTTTCAAACGAATGGGTCTTTTCAGCCTCATGTGGTTGCAGATGTTGATGTCTGTGACCTTCCAGAGACCTATAAACAAACGTTGAAGCGCTCCAACGTTCAGGCTTATCTGCTTTTGCCATTGCTGCGAGATGGAACGCTATGGGGCACGTTGTATGTGCATCAGTGTGACCAGTCTCGTCCATGGCATCCGTGGGAAATCACGTTTTTAGAGCAGGTTCTAACACATTTAGATGCTGCACTCACTCAGGCTGAGCTGTTGCAGCAGGTGCAGCTTCAAAGAGAACAGCAAGAAGCTCTCTTCAAAGTTGTTACCAACATTCGCAAATCCCTAGAGCTTGAGCAAATTTTTAAGCTTGCTGCGATAGAGGTGCGACAACTTTTGAATGCAGATCGCACAGCTATCTATAAATTTGACGAAGGCTCTGGCTATGAATGGGGACAATTTGTGTCAGAGGATGTTGTCGATGGATATGATTCGGCGCTGGATGCCCCAGTGGAAGACCGCTGTTTTGGAGAAGATTACGCCAGTCGATACCATCTAGGTGATATTCAGGCGATCGCCGACATTCATCATGCGAATTTGCAGAGTTGCCATGTTGATATCTTGGCTCAGTTTCAGGTGATTGCAAATTTGGTGGTACCGATCAGACAGAGCGATCGCCTTTGGGGATTGCTCTGTATTCATCAATGTGCGACCCCGCGAGAGTGGAAAAGTTGGGAGGTGGAATTTGTTCGTCAGATTGCAGTGCATCTAGGCGTAGCACTGAACCAAGTTGAACTCTTGGAGCAAACTCGACAACAATCGCAAGAACTCACCCACGTCATAGAAGATTTGAAGAGTACTCAGACTCAGCTTGTTCAGACAGAGAAGATGTCGAGCTTGGGGCAGTTAGTGGCAGGGATTGCCCATGAGATCAACAATCCGGTGAACTTTATCTACGGCAACTTGGTCTATGTCGATGGTTATACCCAAGATTTGCTCAACTTAATGCGTCTTTACCAAAAAGCCTATCCTCATCAAAACGAAGACGTTGAAGAACTTTCTGAAGAAATAGAACTAGAGTTTTTGCTAGAAGATTTGCCCAAAACCATGAACTCTATGCGGGTGGGTGCGGAGCGAATTCGTGAAATTGTGCTGTCGTTACGCAATTTTGCTCGGGTGGACGAAGCCGAAATGAAATTTGCTGATATCCACGATGGGCTAGAAAGCACTCTCTTAATTTTGCAGCATCGTTTCAAGGCGAGCCCCAGTCGTCCTGCCGTAGAGATTGTGCGCGACTACGACACACTCCCTCCAATCGAGTGCTATCCTGGGCAGCTCAATCAGGTGTTCATGAATATTTTGGCCAATGCGTTGGATGCTTCAGAAGATCGATACAGCAAATTGAAAGAAGCAACTCGTAACAAGCCAACCGAACCGCCCAAAATTCAAGTCGTGACTCGGCTCGATGGCGATCGCCATGTGCTGATCAGCATTAGAGACAACGGATCAGGAATTCCACAAGAAAATCAACGTCGTCTCTTTGATCCTTTCTTTACCACAAAGCCCGTTGGCAAAGGCACGGGTTTAGGCCTCTCGATCAGCCTTCAGATTGTGTCCGAGTGGCATAACGGAACTCTACAATGTTGCTCTGATGGTCAGCATGGAACTGAGTTTCGTATTCGTATTCCCCTTGTGCATGACAAAGGTTTGGACGCTACACCATAGAGGTGCGATCGCACTTTTATCACACCGACTTTAATCACACCGACTGTGTGGTGCTAACTGTCATCTGACGAAGAGATTCTTATCGAAGCTGTTTATAGATCTTCAAGAACCTCATCAATACGGGTGATGCCAGCGCGATCGCCCTGTTGGCGAAATAGCTCTCGTGCCCGTTCATAGGACTCGGATGCTTCTTGGATGCGATTTCGCTGTTGTAAAGCGCCTGCCAAACGGATATGCGCTTCTGGATTGTCGGGCAGCAAATAGACCAGTCGGCGATAGGACACAATTGCCTGCAAATGGTCGCCAGCCTCAGACCAGGTGTCTCCAAGCAGAGCGTGAGCTTCCACCATACTCGGCTCAACTGAGGCGGCACGTTGGTAGGCGGCGATCGCTTCTTCAAAATTACCCTGGGATCTAGCAATGTCACCGATCTGAAGAAACGCATCGGCTCGTTGAGGTTCTAACTCAGCGGCTCGTCGAAATGCTGCAAGCGCTGCTGTGACGTCCCCTTGCCTTGATTCTGCGACGCCTAGATTCAGGTAAGCGCTGCCTCGCCGGGGAGCAACTTCGATCGCTCGTTGAGCCATCTCAATGGCCTCTGCATAGCGCCCCTGCTCGACATACATAGCGCTGGTGAAGTCGTAGACGTTGGCGTCTCCCGGACGCAGATCTGTCACTTGACGGTAGACTTCCAATGCTTCTTCGTAGCGCTGTTGACGGGTCAGTACAACCCCAAGTCCTAAGAATGCATCGACATTATCGGGACTGATTTCTGTGGCGCGGCGGTATTCGTTGGCGGCTGTCTCGTAATCTCCAATCTGCGCCAGACTGTAGGCGAGTGCATAGTGAAAGTTGGCGTTGTTGTCTTCAAGGGCGATCGCCCGCTCATAGGCGTCGATGGCTGCCCCAAAGTTGCCCTGTTGTGCTTGTAGATAGCCAATTCCAGAAAAAATTCGAGCGTTGTCTGGTTCTAGAGTGGCGGCTTCTTGGTAGACCCCAAGCGCTTGAGTGTAGTTTTCTTGCTCGACGAGTTCTTGTCCGGTTTCTAGCAGATCGTTGAGGCGAGCGTCGGCTTGACTTGCTGCGACCTGTGCGATCGCCCGCTGTTCGCCCAACATTGGCGGAACGAGGACGGTCAATCCGCTACAGATGAGCGCACTAGCCCAACGAATCGCATGTGCTTTGAATTGCTTGTGCATCTTGTCTTCGACCCACATCATCAACAGTTTGAAAACACCCACGGATGAAATGCTTGTGCGATCGATAGCCACATCATTCATCCTTCACCCATATGTTCGATATCGTGAAAACGACCAGGCACGATCTTCTATCATGGTCAAACTCGACCTTCAAGGGATCATAACGGTTCGTTGCACAATTTGACTATCCGTAATGGTGAGTTTGTTCCGCAGCAGGACTTCCTGATTGATTAGAAAAAGGACAGAAACCTTTTCTGCCGCTGGCTCCCATTATCTCTTGCGCGCTTCGATGAAGAGGCTGGACTTCGCGAACTAAAGCAAGGTGTAATCTCCTTCCAAATCTTGACTTATGGGAAAACATACTCAAACAATCGTGTCAGCTCAGGATGGCATGAAGTTCAGAGAATGATAGGGTCAAGATGGTTCATCTCATTTAGTGTTCCCAAGCCATGATCCTATCCACAACTTCAGCCCTAGAAGGGAAAGAAATCACGAGCTATCTCGGCGTCGTTACTGCCGAGGTCGTGTACGGCAGCAATGCCCTACGAGACTTTTTTGCAGGTATTCGTGACATGATTGGAGGCCGCACCGGAGCCTATGAGCGGGTATTTGAGCGGGGTCAGAAAGACGCCTTAGACGAGCTGGAAAAGCGAGCCAGAAAGCTCGGAGCTGACGCGGTCGTCGGCATCAAGATAGACACCGGAACGATTAATATTGACGAAACGGGCGTACTGCTTCTGATCACAGCCTCAGGAACAGCGATAACTTTTGGATGAAAACGATTAGCGCTTTCCTTTCATGACTCGGCAGCATTGAAAGCCATTTGCCAAAACGCCTGTTCGAGTCGAGCGATTTGGGCGAAGGCGTCTTCAGCCTGTTGCTGCACGGTACTGGATGCGTTTGCTAATGCAGCATCTGCCTGCTGAGCCAGGAGATCGACATACGCTGTGAAGTCTGGGTTGCCCCACCGGTTGGCAAATTCGTCGTAAGGTGCAGGGATGTTACCAGGTTGCTGCCA
>JGI12048J13642_10284601_pt1 | contig 18608 bp, 16 predicted proteins | sample ElkSlonscriptome_16_FD_13642 | JGI IMG/M metagenome (IMG submission 13642)
TCGCCCGGTCGGAATCCGTGAGTGTGGACCCAGGACTCCAGGGGGCCGGAGACCTGCTCGTCCACGAACTGTCGGTTCTCCTGGAAGTCGCGGTGGCGGAGCTCCCAGGTGAAGGAGGCCGGGCCGCCGTGCACGCGCAGCTTGATGCGGGCACCGTCCCGGATCCCCCCTGAGCGCTCCAGAACCTCCACCTCTCCCCAGGGAGGGGTGAGGCGTTCCAGCGCGCCGGGGCGTTCGTGCCAGGCGAAGACGGTCTCGACGTCGTGATCGGTCAGGTGGCCGCGATAGCGGACGTTCATGGGCGCCAGGGGCGGAGGGAAGAGGGGCGTGCGGAGGTCACAGCGGGAGGGTCGGGGCGTCGCCCCAGCGCTCCAGATAGCGGTCCAGATCCACCTTCCGTCGGGTGGAGCGGGAGGTCATGGACCGCACCTTCCCGAAGACCTCCCGTTCGGGCCACCCCCGGTCGAAGCGCCCCAGCGTCCAGAAGATCCCCGAATAGCTGTTGGGGTCCCGGCCGTCCACGGCGAAGCGGTTGTTGAGCTCGATCATGATCTCCAGAGCCTTCCGCGGCGACTCGCTCCACTCCAGGATCTTCTTCCCCCAGAGCATCCGCAGATAGTTGTGGATGACGCCTTCGTGGAGGAGCTGTCGCTGGGCGGCGTTCCACAGCTCGTCGTGGGTGCGGGCATCCCGGAACTCCTCCAGCGTGTAGCAGGGGTCCCGGGGGTCGTCGGCGTGGTCCGCCAGCGTCTCACGGGCCCACTCGGGAAGGGTCTCGTAGTCGGTGTGATCCGGCTCCAGCCAGCAGTAGCTGTGGCCGATCTCCCGCCAGGTGACGAGCTCGTCCAGGAAGGCCTCCGCGGCTTCGCTCATCCCCCACCAGCCGTGGCGCTTCCCATCGGCCTCGTTGGCCAGGCGGCCGGGGCTCCACTCCTCGTGCTTCGCCACGGCGTCGAAGACCTCGTGGGCAGAGAGGTGTCCCCAGTGCAGCCACGGGGAGAGGCCGCTCTGCGCGTCGGCGTCCGGGTCGTTTCGTTCGTCCGGGTAGCGGGCCAGCTTCTCGTCCAGGAAGGTCGCCATGCGGTCCCGGCCCGCCTCCGTGCCACCCTGGGCCTCCACCGGAGGCACCTCGTGGTCGATGGGGAGCTCGGCCAGAGCGTCCTCGTCGCCGTCCAGCAACTCCTGGGAGGCGGCGGGCCAGCGGGCCAGCACCTCGTCGGGGATCCCTCCGGCAGCCGGGAGGGGTCGGTCGGGAAGCGCCCGCGCCACCGGCATCTCGGTAAGGTGCTCCCCCAGCGTCTTCTGAAGGAAGCGACGGAAGTGGTAGGCGGCGGAGTAGGTCGTTTCGGCGGCCCGCAGGGGGAGGATCCCCAGGGAGTCCACCGCCTCGAGGCGCACGTCCAGCTTCTGGGCTGCCGCCTCCTGCATCCGGGGCACGAAGAAGGTGGGATAGACGTCGGTGACCACCCACGCCGCTCGCGCCGCCAACGCTTCCAGGAGTCCCTTCCCCGCTCCTGCTTCGGGCTCCACGTAGGCGTGGTAGCCCACGTCACCGCCCTCCAGCTCCCTCCGATGCTCCCGCATGCCGTCCAGGGCGAACCGATGGTGGCGGTCCGAAGCCCACCGGTAGCCCACCCGGAGGGCTTCCAGGATCAGGAGCGGCTTCTCCAGCTCCCGGGCGAGCTCCACGGCCCGGTCCAGCGCGAAGTTCCAGGAGAGGCGTCGACCGGTGACCATCCAGTAGAGGACGAACTCGCCCTCCGGTCGGAGGTCACGCTCGTTGAGGGGGTGGAGTCGGATCTCGGGGACGGGCATGGGTGGGGCTACCCGGCCCCGCCGCCGCCGTTTCCCGACCTGTACGGAGCCGGGTCCGGGTCAGGGTGACACCTCGGTCTCGTCCAGCCGGAAGATGGCCCCCAGCATACGCTTGAGCTCGCCACGCAGGTCGCCCTCTCCCTTCTGGAGGACGCCGGAGGCCATGTCCAGGAGGTCGACCTCCTCCGTTCCGGTGAGTTCCTTGTCGGTGAGGGCGATGACCGGAAGCCCGGAATGGAGGGGGTTGTCCCGAAGGCGCTCCAGGACCGACAGTCCGTTGAGGCCCGGGAGGCCCAGGTCCAGGAGGACCGCATCGGGTGCCTCGGTCCGGACCATCTCCAGCGTCTCGGGTCCGTCCTCCGCCACCACGGTCTTCAGGCCCAGCGATTCCAGATAGCTGCGGAGCATCTCGCGAACCCCCGGATCTTCGTCGGCAATGAGAATCCGTCCCCCCCGCTTCCGCACCAGGTTGCGCCAGAGGACGCGGAGGAGATCCTCCCGCTCGAACGGCTTGGTGATGAGGTCCACGGCACCCAGGAGGCGTCCCCGCCCCTCTCCGGCGACGATGCTCACCACCACCACCGGGATGTCCCGGAGCTCCGTGTCGGCCTTCAGCGTCTTCAGAACCTCCCACCCCGTCATCCCCGGCATCATCAGGTCCAGGGTGATGAGGTCCGGCTGCTCGCTGCGCGCCAGGTCGATGCCCTCTTCGCCACCTTTGGCCTGGAGGACCTGGCAACCGAAGTCTTCCAGGTAGTGGGCCATGAGGTCGCGAGAATCCCGCTCGTCGTCCACCACCAGCACCTGGAAGTCGCGGAGGCCCGGGGAGGGTCTGGCATCGGACCCGTTCCCATCCGATCCCTGCGGCGGAAGGGCCGGCTCCACCTCGGCGGCACCCTCCACCTTCTGCCGGTCCTCCGTCCGAGCCGCCACCCGAGCCGCCACGGCCTCGGGATCGATCTCGGCGGGCTCGTCCTCCACGTCCCGCCGGACGGCACGTCGGGCTCGCTCGCCCATGACGATGGAGAAGGTCGAGCCCTCCCCCACCTCCGACTCCACGATGAGGTCGTAGCCCATGAGGAGGCAGATGGACCGGGAGATGGCGAGCCCCAATCCGGTGCCCCCGTACTTCCGGGAGGTACCCGCCTCCGCCTGCTGGAAGGCCTCGAAGATGGCCTCCAGACGATCGTCGGGGATCCCGATGCCGGTGTCCTGCACGGCGATGGCGGTAGGGGTCCGCCCATCGGGCCCCACGTCCAGGCGCACGGTCACCGCGCCCTCATGGGTGAACTTGAGGGCATTCCCCACCAGGTTGATGATGACCTGCTTGAGCTTCGCCGAGTCGGTCTCCACCAGGGTGGTCTCGTCGGGGACGTCGGCCACCAGCCGCACCCCGCCCTCCTTCACCTTCGCCTGGCCCTCGAGCTGCATCACCGTCTCGGTGATGAGTTCGCCCAGATCCACCTCCTCGATGACGAGCTCCATCCGCCCGGCCTCGACCTTGGCCAGGTCCAGCACCTCGTTGATGAGCTCCAGGAGGTGCTTCCCGTTGGCCAGGACCCGCTTGAGGAACCCCAGATCCTTGTCCCCCAGGTGGTCGTCCTTGTTCTTGAGGAGGATGTTGGTGAAACCGATGACCGAGTTGAGGGGCGTGCGCAGCTCGTGGCTCATGTTGGCCAGGAAGTCGCTCTTGGCCTTGTTGGCCGCCTCCGCCTCCTCCTTGGCGATCCGAAGGGCCTCCTCGGCCCGGACCCGGGGCGTGACGTCCTTGCCGAAGAAGACCGCCCCGGTGATGCCCAGCTCGCTCTGGATGGGGTTGGCGTAGAGCTCGAAGTACCGGGTCTGACCGTCCACGTCGTCGGTCCGAACGGCCACGTGGCGTTCCCCCGACAGCGCCCGGTGATAGATCTCCTCGTACCAGTCGGCGTCCTCCGGCGGGAAGGTCTCCTGGGGGAGCTGTTCGGTTTCGGGCTCGATGCCGGAGCGGGCCTCCATGGCCAGGGCGAAGGCCGAGTTGAAGGTGATGAGACGATGGCGCCGGTCGATGGACCAGATGGCGTCGCCGGTGTTCTCCACCAGGGCGGCGAGGTTCGCCCGGGACTCGGCGAGCTGCCGCTCCGCCAGGCGCTGCTCGGTGACGTCCCGGAAGATCCCCTGGGTGGCAAGGGCGTCTCCCTGCACCCGCTGGGCCTGGACGCTCCCGGAGAGGATCACCGTGCGCCCGTCGGCGGCGATGTATTCGACGTTGAACCGCCGCGCCTCCCCCCCGGTCAGGACCCGCTCGAACTCCTCCTCCAGCCACTCCTTGTGGTCGGGATGCACCAGCTCCATGAGCTTCAGACGCTCGAGCTGGGAATCGGTGTAGCCCAGAACCCGCTTCCAGGCACTGTTCACGTAGAGGAACTTGCCCTCCGGAGACACGCTCTGGATGAGGTCGTTGGCGTTGTCCAGGAAGTCCTGGAGCCGGGCCCGACCCTCCTTCACCGCCTGCTCCGTCTGGGCCCGGACCTCGATCTCCCGCGCCAGGGCCTCGTTGGTCTCGGTGAGAGCCCCCAGGACCTCGCCCTCCCGCCGGAAGGTCAGATAGACGCTGAAAAGGAGCCCGGTGAGGATGGCCAGGTAGCTCGTCACCTTCAGCAGGTGGGCCGCGTCGAACATGGCGTCGAAGCGTTCCTGCGACATCGACATGAACCCGGCATGGGTCATGAACGAGATGATGAGGAACATCAGAAGCCAGTGCTCGAAGGCGTCGCGCCGCCACCCTCCCTTGGCCAGGTACCCGACGAAGGCCAGCCCGAAGAAGGCAGCCGGGAGGAACTCCGCCGGTCGGGAGACGATGAAGTCCGGCCAATGCGCTCCGGTGAGGGGCACCCACTCGAAGAAGAAGAGGTTGGTGAGGGTCAGGACCAGCGCGGTGGCGTACACCGAGCCTTCGTGGACCGCCTCTCCCTCGCCCTCCCGGACCTCCTGGCGCCAGGCGAGGAGGGAGACGAAGAGGAAGAGCGAGAGGAAGACCCGCTCCGCCGTCCAGCTCCAGGCGAAGAGGTCCTCCGGGTTGGTGTCGCTGCGCAGGTACAGCAACCAGTCGCTGGTGATGAGCGCGTGGTTCAGGTCCAGCAGGCCGGCACCCAGGAACCCCGTGCCGATGAAGAGGAAGGTGGCCTGCTTCCGGCTGTAGAAGCGGACCAGAGCCAGCGCCCCCACCATGAAGGCGAGGAGCGTGGCCACCGACTCGGCCAGCGTGTGGAGCGTGGGTGAACTGAGCCCCGGGAGATCGCGGAGGATCCACGACCCCCCCACAAGCAGGAGGACGAGGGTCCAGTAGACCCGGGCGCGCTCTCCCGACCGATCCGGTCCGAGGTCGTCGCGGGCGGTGGAGAGCAGCTCCCGGGGCAGCCCGGACTCGCTCGGGGAATCCCCCCCCTGGGAGGTGAGTCGGCCCGGGGTCAGGAACGCTCGCTCAGACACTGTTCGATGGCTCCGATGAGGATGTCCTCATCCAGGATGGGCTTCGTCACGTATTCGTCGAAGCCCGCGGCCAGATACTTCTCCCGATCTCCGGCCATCGCGTGGGCCGTCAGGGCGATCACGGGGATCTCCTTGAGCTCGGGTTGCTGCCGCAGCCAGGCCAGTACCTCGGTGCCGTCCATCTCCGGAAGGGAGATGTCCAGGAGGACCAGGTCCGGGGGGTCGTCCCCCAGACCCGCTACCGCGGCCTTGCCGGTCTCGAACTCCTGCAGGTCGTAGCTGTCCTCCAGGAGAGCCTGCACCAGGAAGCGGTTGTCGGGGTTGTCCTCGATGACGGCGATCTTGGCACTCATTCCTACGATCCTCTCTCGATGGCCTCGAGCTCGGCCCGGGCCGCTTGGTAGGCGTCTTCGATCTGGGGAAGGAGCCCCTGGAGGGCCTCCAGGTTGTCGTCGATGGCCTTGGTTTCCATCTCGGCCGCGATGCGCCGGACCTCCGCAGCGCCGACGTTGGCCGCGCTGGACTTCAGCGAATGGGCCCCCATCTCGGCCTTGTCCAGCTCCTTCTCCGTCACGCCGGTACGGATCTGCTCCATCCGCACCAGTGAGTTCTCCAGGAAGAGGCGGAGCATCTGCCCCACCAACTTCTCTCCCCCCCAGTCCCGAAGCCGCTCGAGGGCGTCGCGATCGATGGCTACGGGGTCGGTCATGGACGACGGGGTTGAGATGGCTGCGTTCGGGCGGGAGGAAGGGATGGCGGGTAGGCCCTGGCGGAGTCTAGCCGTCCCGTCCCTCGCCAGCAATCGAAGTGCCGGTGGAATGAGCCGATGATCCGCGGCCTACGGGGCCGATCTCCTCCACCGGCCCCTGCCGGGAAGGATGCCCGTGCTCCAGGGCGTCGACGGCCGGGAGGAGGGCCTCCACCACCCCGGGACGCGTCTCCCAGGCGTCATGGACCTCGGCCCAAGCGAGTCCAAGGGGCTCGGCGGCGGAGCGCAGACGGTGCCGGAGCCAGCTCTCGTCGCCGAATCCGATCCGGTCGTGGTAGAACCGAGCCAGCTCGAGGATCCCGTCCAGCCAGGGCTCCACGTCCACCGCCACGGCCGGCAGACGGGAGTGGGCCCCGCGAATGCCGAACGGGGGACATGGGGCTCGGTGGGGCTCGGCGGGGGCCACCTGGGAGCGGATGCGGGCCAGCGTAAGGGCGTCCACGGCGGCCTGGCCCGTCGCCCGATGGTCGGGGTGGCGCATCCCCTTGAGCCAGGCCCGACCCCAGGTGATGAGGCCGTCGGGTCGGAGGTCCGCCAGGACCCGGGCGATGGCGCGGGCCGTCGCCGGATCGGCGGTGACGCCGCCGTCGGGAAAGTCCAGGAAGCGGTGCTCCACGTCCAGGATGTCGGCGGCCTCGGCGGCGAGGGCTCGCCTGCGGCGCGCCACCTCGGTGGGCTCCATCGGGCCGAAGGCGTCGGTGGCCTCTCCTTGGGTGAGGTAGAGGATCACCACCCGGTCCCCGCGGGCTCGCTGGGCCAGAAGCGTCCCGGCCACCAGGAGTTCGTCGTCGGGATGGGCCAGCACCGCCAGCAGCGTCCGTGCCCGCTCCTCCGGAGTCACTCCTCCAGCGCCGTCCGCAGGGCTCGCACTCCGGCGGCGGCTCCTTCGGCGTGCCCGTAGACCGCCGAGCCCGCCACCAGAACCGTGGCTCCGGCGTCCCGGAGGGCGGCGGCGTTGGAGGCGTCCACCCCGCCGTCCACCTCGATCTCCGCCGAGCCACCCACCCGGTCCAGAAGCGCTCGGGTCCGCGCGACCTTCTCCACCGATCCCGCGATGAAGCTCTGCCCCCCGAAGCCCGGGTTCACCGACATGATCAGGACCAGGCCGAGCTCCGGCGCAATCTCCTCCAGCGCCGCCACCGGAGTGGCGGGATTCAGGGCCACCCCCGGCTCCATCCCCAGGGCCCGGATCCGCTGGAGCGTGCGATGGAGGTGGGGACAGGCCTCCTGGTGGACCGTGAGGACCCGGGCACCGGCCTGGGCGAAGTCCTCCAGATAGTCGTCAGGGTTCTCGATCATCAGGTGGATGTCCAGCGGCAGGTCGGTGACGCCGTGGACCGCCGCCGCCACCGGAGCCCCGATGGTGAGGTTGGGGACGAAGTGGCCGTCCATGACGTCCACGTGGACCCAGTCGGCGCCGCCGTCCTCGATGGCCGCTACCTCTTCGCCCAGCCGGGCGAAGTCCGCGGAGAGGATGGAGGGAGCCAGCTTCATCGGTCCCGTTCCAGGCTCCGGACCCCGTCCGGGCCGGCGAGGACGGCACGATCCGCCATCCCCAGGAAGAGCCCGGTGACCACGACGCCGGCGCGACGCCTCAGGTCCTCGCCGAGGCCGGTGGGATCCGGGAGCCCGTCGGGGAAGACGCAGTCCAGGATGTAGTTGCCGTTGTCGCTCTTGAAGGGGAGTTCGTCGCGCTCCCGGAGGCGGACGTCGGCCCCGCGGGTCTCCAGCCAGCGAGCGTGCACCTGCCAGCCCCAATCCACCACCTCCACCGGGAGAGGCGAGCGGACGCCCAGGCGCTCCACGGCCTTGCCCTCATCGGCGATGACGACGAACCGGCGGGAGGCCTGCGCCACCATCTTCTCCCGAAGGAGCGCGCCACCCATTCCCTTGATGAGGTCCAGTTCGGGCGACACCTCGTCGGCGCCGTCCACCGTCAGGTCCAGCCTCTGGACGTCGTCGAGGGTCAGCAGGGGGATGCCCGCCGCCCGGGACTCGCGTCCGGTGCGAACCGAGGAGGGAACGCCCTTCACCCCGGTCAGGCGCCCGTCGGCGAGGGCCTCGCCCAGTAGCTCCAGGAAGTGGGCGACGGTGCTGCCCGTTCCGAGACCCAGGACCATGCCGTCCCGCACCTCGTCCAGGGCCGCTCGGGCGGCGTCACGCTTCAGGTGATCGGAGTCCTCGGTCATGCTCGCTGGGATGATGGGAGCGGTCGGGTGGCGTCCCGGATCGCGGGACCCGTCAAGCTACCCGGCCCGAGCCCCGCGTTCCAGCCGCCGGTTGACACCCCCCTCCCCCGCGGCGAGGGTGCGGACCCGCACGACACCAGGAGGAGATCGCCGTGATCATCGTCACCCGCAAAGGCGTCACCGACGCCGAGATCGACCACATCCGGGAGCGGGTGGAGCGCCTCGGGCTTCGCACCCACCTCTCCCGTGGCGAGGAGCGCACCATCATCGGGTGCGTCGGGGACGAGGAACGCCTCCGCTCCGTGCCGCTGGCCACCCTCCCCGGGGTGGAAGCCGTCCACGAGGTACAGCGCCCGTACAAGCTGGCCTCCCGGGACTTCGATGCCCGAGGGGCCTCCACGGTGGCGGTGGGAGACGGCACCATCGGAGATGGGGCCTTCCTGGTCATCGCCGGGCCCTGCTCCGTGGAGGGCCGGGAGATGATGCTGAAGACGGCCCGCCACGTCCGGGAGCAGGGCGCCCGGGCCCTCCGCGGCGGCGCCTTCAAGCCCCGGACCTCGCCCTACTCCTTCCGGGGCCTGGGCGAGGAGGGGCTGAAGATCCTGTCGGAGGTGAGGGCGGAGACGGGCCTGCCGGTGGTGACGGAGGTCATGGACACCCGACAGGTGGAGCTGGTGGCCTCCTACGCCGACGTCCTTCAGGTGGGGGCGCGCAACATGCAGAACTTCGCCCTCCTCACCGAGGTGGGTCGGGTACAGCGGCCCGTCCTCCTCAAGCGGGGAATGAGCGCGACGGTGAAGGACCTCCTCCTGGCCGCCGAGTACGTCATGGCCCAGGGCAATCCCGACGTCATCCTCTGCGAGCGAGGGATCCGGACCTTCGCGACGGCCACCCGGAACACCTTCGATCTGGCGGCCATCCCCGTGTTGAAGCGGGAGACGCACCTCCCGGTCCTCGCCGATCCCTCCCACGCCGGAGGCTCCCGTCCGCTGGTGCCGCCGCTGGCCTATGCCGCCGTCGCCGCCGGCGCCGACGGGCTCATGGTGGAGGTGCACCCCGAGCCGGAGACGGCCACGTCCGACGGGGAGCAGTCGCTGGATTTCCCGGAGTTCACCGAATTCATGAAGGGGCTGGCGCCCTTCCTGGAGGTGGTGGGGAAGCGGACGGCCACCGCCGGCTGAGGCCGGCTGAGGCCGGAATATCCGGGCGAAGGCGGGCCCGTCAGGCCAGAAGAGCGGAACGGACCTCGTCGAGCTGCTCGTCCACCGCGCGAAGGGAGCTCCCCCCGCGGCTGTCCCGGGACTCCAGAGAGGTGTCCCAGTCGAAGACCTCCACCACATCGGGCTCGAAGGCCGGGTGGATCTCGGCGAACTCCGCCGGGTCCAGGTCGGCCAGCGGCCGGTCCTCCTCCTCGGCGCGGCGCACCACCCGCCCCACCACCTCGTGACTCTCCCGGAAGGGGACGCCCCGCCGCACCAGATAGTCGGCCAGATCCGTGGCCATGAGCTGGGTGTCCAGCTTCGCCCGGATCCGCCGGGGGCGGAAGGTGGCCGTGTCCACTGCGCCTCGCATGGCGGGCAACACCACTCGGAGGGTGTCCACCGTGTCGAAGAGGGGCTCCTTGTCCTCCTGAAGGTCCCGGTTGTACCCGGTGGGGAGCCCCTTGAGAAGCATCAGGAGGGCCTGGAGGTTGCCGGCCAGGCGCCCGCTCTTCCCCCGAGCCAGCTCGGCGGCGTCGGGGTTCCGCTTCTGGGGCATCAGAGACGACCCGGTGGAATAGCCGTCAGCCATCCGGACGAAACCGAATTCGATGCTGGAAAAGAGGACCAGGTCCTCACCGAGCCGGGAAAGGTGCATGCCGGTGACGGCCCCGGCGTAGACCAGGTCGCAGATCCAGTCCCGGTCCGAGACCGCGTCGATGCTGTTGGCACTCACCGTCCGGAAGCCGAGCTCGCGTCGCAGTGCCTCCCGGTCCACCGGAAAGGGGCACCCGGCGATGGCCCCGGAGCCCAGGGGGAGGACCGCGGCGGCTTCCTGGGCGAGCCGGAGGCGGCGCCGGTCCCGGAGGAAGGCCTGCGCATGGGCCAGCGCCCACTGGGCGGCCCGCACCGGCTGACCCTGCTGGAGGTGGGTGTACCCGGGGAGGACCACCTCCCGCCCGGACTCCGCCAGCTCGGCCAGGGCCAGGACCAGCGCCTCCACCAACTCCACCAGTCCGTCCACCGCATCCATGCCCCAGAGCCGGACGTCGGTGGCCGACTGGTCGTTCCGGGAGCGGCCGGTGTGCAGCTTCCCGGCGACCTCCCCCACCTCTTCCCCGAGCATCCGCTCGACCAGGGAGTGGATGTCCTCCTCCGGGGCGCCGCTCCAGTCCTCGGTTCCCAGGCGCCGGGCTACGGCCTCCAGACCGTCCACCAGCCGCTGGACCTCCTCGGTGGTGAGGACGCCGGCGCCTCCCAGCGCCCGTGCCCAGGCCACGCTTCCCCGGACGTCCTGCCGCCAGAGCCGGCCGTCCACACCCAGGCAGCGGTTCAGCGGGACCATCTCCGGCGCCATCCCACCCTCGAAGCGGCCGCCCCAGAGGGCTCCGCCGTCAGCGGGGGTGTCGGGTCCGTCGGTGGAGCTCATGGGCCATCCGGGACCGAAGGGGAACTCGGCACAGCCGGCTGGGAGGTCGCCGGGGCTGGATACACAAACGCCTGGGGATGAAGAGACCAACGCTTCCCGCCGAAGCGTGGGGGGCCGAAGGCCCCGAACTCCCATCCCCAGGTCAGATGTGTCTCGCAGGGGCAACCCCCTGCGTACTTCTTATATTTATACACTGAGTGTGCATGATGTCAAGCCAGCGGGGTCCCGTGACTCGACGTGGACCACCGCCACCTCCTGACAGCTCCCCCGCCGAGTACAGAGCCGGCAGTCGGCGGCCTCCTTCTCCGGGAAGTCCGAGCGAGGCGTCGCCTGGAAGCCGCGCCCTGCGAAGAAATCCGGATCCAGCGTCAGCGCGAAGGTCCGACCCACCCCCAGCGCCTGGCTCCTCCGACGGAGCCGCCCTACCAATCGGCCTCCCAGACCTCGTCCCCGTTCCTTCGGGTCCACGGCCAGCGAGACGATCTCCGCCGTGTCGTCCGGGTAGAGACGCAGTCCCCCGCAGCCCACGATCGAACCGTCCGGCCGGGTGGCCACCAGGAGCTCCGCCAGGCCGGCGCGGATCTCCGTCTCGCTCCGGGGGAGCATCAGCCCCTGGCGGGCGTAGGGCGCGATCAGCTGCAGGATCGCCTCCACGTCCTTGCCCAGAGCCGGCCGGATCCAGTAGCCGCCCGTGCCACCCCGCGGGGCGATCACGCCACCACCTCCCGGAGGATGTCGACGGCCTCGTCGATCTCCTCGTCGGACACGGTCAGCGGCGGGACGAAGCGGACCACCCTGGCCCCGGCCCCCACCAGGAGCAGGCCTGCCTCCCGCGCCGCGGACGTCACCGCCCCCGCCCGCTCCTCCTCCAGGACCAGCCCGAGCATCAGGCCCCGCCCCCGCACGCCGAGGACGCCGGGTCCCTCCAGGGACTCCAACCCCTTCCGGAGACGGGCGCCGGCCTCCCGCACCCGGCCCAGGAACGACGGCTCCGCCACGGTCTGCGCGACGGCCAGCGCCACCGAGGCCACCAGCGGTCCTCCGCCGAAGGTGGTGGCATGGTCTCCAGGGTGGAGGGTGGCGGCCACGGCCTCGCTGGCCACCACGGCGCCCATGGGGAGGCCGCCGGCCAAAGGCTTCGCCAGGGTGAGGATGTCCGGAACCACCTTGTGGTGCTGCCATGCGAAGAGATCCCCGGTCCGCCCCAGGCCGCACTGGACCTCGTCGAAGACCAGGAGGGTGCCATGCTCCCGGCAAAGCTCTCGGAGCTCGCACAAGAAGGCCCCCTCCACCGGCACGATCCCGCCCTCGCCCTGGACCGGCTCCAGAAGGACGGCGCAGGGCCGCTCCTCTTCCAGAAGCTGGGCCACCCCGTCCAGATCCCCCAGCTCGGCGAAGTGGACGCCGGGCATGAGGGGACGGAAGGGGTCCTGGTACCTGGGCCGGTCGGTGGCGGCCAGCGTTCCATAGAGCCGGCCATGGAAGGCCCCCCGGAAAGCCACCACGTCGGAGTGACCCTCACCGTGGACCGTCCGTGCCCAGCGCCGGGCGAACTTGATGGCGGCCTCGTTGGACTCCGCCCCGGAATTGCAGAAGAAGACCCCCCCGGGGAAGCTGTGCTGGACCAGGAACTCGGCCAGGGCCGCCGCCGGGCGCGTCCGATACAGGTTGGAGGTGTGCATGAGGCCGGTGTCCCAGGCCTCCTTCAGCGCCACCTCGATGACGGGGGATTTGTGCCCCAGCGCCGACACGGCGATCCCCGCGGTGAAGTCCAGGTACCTCCGCCCCTGGTCGTCCCAGACCCGGGTCCCCTCCCCCTTCACGAGTGTGAGGTCCCGGTGGCCGTAGAGCGCGAGAAGGGCGCCCTCCAGCCCGCTCCTCGGTTGGTCGCCGGCGCTCACGAGGCCACCTCGACGGCGCCGACGACGCCCTCCTTCGCCCCGTGGAGCACGGTGCCCGCCCGGAAGTCCCGGAGGATGCGGCCGTCCCCGATGGCCACCTCCACCCCGGCGCGCGCCGCCACCAGCGCCTGGCGCAGCTTCACGGCCATCCCACCCTGGGCCACGCCTTCCTCCACCAGCGCACGGGCACGGTCCAGGCTCAGCTCCCGCAGAACCTCCCCCTCGTCCAGCACCCCCGGGACATCGCTCACCAGATACATTCGATCGGCTCCTATCGCCGCCGCTACATGGAGGGCGGCCTCGTCGGCATTGACGTTGAGAGGATGCCCGTCGGGTCCCCGGGAGACCGGAGACACCACGGGATGGAATCCGGCACCCAGGAGGGCTTCCAGGAGATCCGGCCGGACACGGACCACCTCGCCTACGGCGCCCAGGGCGCCGCCCTGCGCCGGCACGGCCTGGATGAGGCTGCCGTCCTCCCCGGAGATGCCCACGGCGGTCACGCCTCGATCCTCGAAGGCCTGGACCACCCGCTTGTTCATCCAGCCGGAGAGGACCATGGCCGTCACCTGAAGCGCGTCCGGCCCGGTGACCCGCAGGCCGTCCCGCCACTCCACCGGAAGCTCCAGGCGCTCCTGCCAGGCGGAGATCTCCTTGCCGCCGCCGTGGACCACCACCGCATTGCCCGGCAGGGACGCCACATCCTGGACCAGGCGTTGGAGGCCCTCGGCATCCGAGACGGCGGCACCGCCCACCTTCACCACGCTCAGCACCGGATCCCCCGGGCCGGCGGTTGGCCGGTCATGAGGTTGAAGTTCTGCACTGCCTGACCGGCAGCGCCCTTCCCCAGGTTGTCCAGAGCCGCCACAACCGTGAGGAGCCCAGGGAGCCCAGCGTTGGCCACGACGCCCAGATCCAGCCGGTCGGTCCCCACCACATCGGCGAGGGCCGGCACGCCCTCGGTCCAGATCCGAAGCGCCGGTGCCTCGGCGTATCGCTCGGCCCAGGCGTCGCGGACATGGTCGGGCCCCACGCCAGGAGGCACCGGTAGGAAGATCGTCTCCAGGATGCCCCGCGGCACAGGAAGCAGGTGCGGCTGGAAGAGGATGGGGAGTCCCGGAAGCCCGACGCGCATCTCTTTGAGGTGCCGGTGCTCGTTCCCCAGGCCGTAGGCGCGGTAGTCCCCCGCCACCTCGGCGAAGAGCAGGGACCGCTTGGGCGTGCGCCCGGCCCCGGTGACGCCCGACGCGGCGTTCACCACGACGGTCTCGTCGGAGGCCAGGAGCCCGCCATCCAGGAGGGGCCGGAGAGCGAGCTGCACCCCGGTGGGATAGCAGCCGGGGTTCGCCACCAGATGCGCCCCGGCCACCGCGTCGCCCTGGAGCTCGGTCAGGCCGTAGACCGCCCCGGAGGCGTCCTCGCGACCCGAACCAGGTCGATGGTCGGCGGTAAGGTCCACCACGCGGGTTCCGGCAGACCGGGCCCGCTCCACCCATGGAACCGCAGCCCCGTGGGGAACGCAGAGGAAGACCACGTCCACCTCGTCCAGGGGTGCGTCGCCGGCGGGCGTGAGGGTGAGACCCGAGACGCCCGCGTCCTGCCCGGCCTCCGAGTCCGAGGTGGCGAACCGGACGTCGGCACCCGGGTGATGGGCCAGGAGACGGAGCACCTCCTGCCCCGTATAGCCGGCGGCCCCGACGACGCCCACCGCCGTCGAGGCAAAATTATTCGTTTCCATAGTATGAATATGCATCAGTGTCCAAAGGTGGTCAACTCTACAATCTCGCGCCGTGCCTGTCTGTTCAGCAGGTCAGCGAGGTCGGAGGTCCCCTCGGACATCATGCATATTCCTGAACGCGTGCCCCTGCGGCTTCATGCGTTCCCCACCCCGGCCATCTCCCGGATGCGATCCTCGAGCGCCTCGCGGGCGTCGGGGGAGCGGACGATGAGGAGGATGGTGTCATCCCCGGCCAGGGTGCCCAACACCTCGGGCCACTCTTCGAAGTCGATGCCGGCGGCCACGGTCTGCGCGGCTCCCTTGAGGGTCCGCACCACCAGTAGATGGCTCACGCCGTCCGCGCTGTGGAAGAGGGTGGGCAGGAGGTTCGCCAGCGACGGGGTGCTCTCCCACTCCTCCGGGATGGAGTAGTGGGCCGTACCGTCGGCCCCCGGCACCTTCACCAGCCGGAGCTCCCGAATGTCCCGAGACAGGGTGGCCTGAGTCACCTCGGTGCCTCGCTCCGCCAGGAACTCGCGAAGGGACTCCTGGCTGGTGACACGCTCATGCTTGATGAGGGTGAGGATCTGCGCCTGTCGCTCGCGCTTGCTCATGAATCGCGGGGCATGGGGTGAGACGACCGGGCGGGGCGGAACGGCCCGATCGACGACGCATCGTCGACCGGGCCGACTACTATGCGTGTCGGAGACCGATCAGAAAAGGTGGTACCGAAGGCGCAGCATGGCCATCCGACCGATGGTGGGCACCCCCACGAAGGAGCGGTACTCGGTGTCGAAGACGTTGTTCACTGCGAGCTGGACGGTGGCGCCGCTGTTCGGAATCCGGTAGCCCAGGGTGAGGTCCACGACCTCGTTGCTCGGCACCTCACCGTCGTACCCGGCGGAGATGGCGGGGAAGGAACTCGAAAACCGAAGGCGCGTCTCGGCGTTGAAGCCGCTCCGCACGTTCCGGTAGCCCACGGACACCGAACCCTTGTGCTTCGGCGCATTCAGGGCGATCGGCTCCCCGTCGTCGATGGGGAAGAGATCGTCGGAGACGTAGGAGTAGGTCCCGTTGAGCATCCACTCGTCGTCGAGGAACCACTGGATGGCGAGGTCGCTGCCCCAGAGGTCCAGGTCGCCGATGTTCCGGTAGGTCACCACCAGATCCGAACCGCCGCTGATCTCCGGCGACGAGGCCACGCCCACGGGGACGGTGGCGATCCCCTCGGCCAGCGCGGGCACCACCGCCTCGGTCTGCTCCTGGGCGAAGGTCTGGGCCTGCTCGTCCGAGGCGCCGTTCTGCTTGGCCTGCTGGAAGAAGGCCTGGAAGACCTCAGGCGTGATGAAGCTCGCCACGTCCTGACCGTTGAAGGTGACCAGCGGCGTCTGGATCAGGAGGGGCGAGACGAAGTTGTTCTTCCGGGTGAAGTACACGTCGGCGGTGATCTTCACCCGCTGGTCCAGGATCCCCGTCCATCCGAGCTCGAAGGTCTCGGTGTTGCTCTCCTGGATGGGGGCCACCGGATCGATCCGCGAGCTGGCCTCGCTGGCCGGGATCAGCCAGTTCTCCGTGGGGTGGGCGAGCATGGCCTGGATATCGCCCGCGCCTGGAGTGAGGCCTCCCAGCACCGGGAGCAGGGCGCCGAGCTCCGCCGGGAGGGCGCCGGAGGCCACCTGCGCCTGGAGCACCTGGATGGCCGCCGGCCAGAAGCCCGTGGCGGCCTGGATGGGGAGCGTCTGGGCCGGGCCGCCCGGATTGAAGGGCGACCGGAAGCCCTTCAGGCTCCCCGCGTCGTCCACGAGGCTCCATCCGTCCTCGCCGGTGCCGAAGGCGCGGAGACCGTAGCCCAAGGACGCGAGCCCCGGAGCGAAGCCGTTGGAGATGTCCAGGAAGTAGTTGAGGGTGGAGGGCGCCGAGTAGGCCTGGTTGAAGGAGAGCCGGAAGCTCTGGTTCTCGTCAGGGCGGTAGACCACGGCGGCCCGGGGCGAGAAGACGTTGTCGGCGAGGACCGAGTGGTAGTCCACCCGCGCCGCGCCCACGAGCTCCACCTGGTCGGAGAGGGCCAGCTTGGCCTGGGCGTATCCCCCGATCTCGTCCACGTCGTCCTGGTCCTCGTAGGTCCCGTTGATGTTGCCCTCGGTCTTCGGTCGGGTCCCGAACCAGTCGATGCCGTAGGTCACGTCGAGGCGATCGTCCGCCACCGCGAACCCGTGCTGGGCCTGCGCCACCACCAGACTGGACTGATCCACCAGCGGCACGCCGGAGTTGAGGAGGTAACTGCTCCCGGCGTCGCTGGTGTTCAGATAGGCCTGGGCAAAAAACCGGCCGACATTCACCCGGCCCTGGAAGAACTCAGAGACCCAGTCCTCGGTCTGGCCCGCTCCGAGCCCGGTGAGCTCGATCCCGGTGGAGGTGTTCCGGCCGTAGGTCGCAACGAACCGGCCGTCCTCGGAGAACTGCCAGTCGGCTCGGGCCTCGAGGGAGAAGCGCTCCGTGTCGTAGTCCCGGATGCCGATGCGGTCGCAGGCCTGCTGTGCCCCGACGGGGTCCAGACCTCGAATGAGCTTGTCCTGGATGCAGGCGTTCAGGTTCGCGTCGGCGGCGGCGCGGGCAGCGGCCTCCGTCGAGTCCTGGAAGGGCCACTCCTGCCCCTGCATGTACTGACCCGACACCTTCATCCCGACGTTCTCACTGAGCAGGAAGGCGGAGCGGAAGCTTCCCTGGAAGACGTCCTGCTCGCCCCCGGCCAGGGAGATCTGCGTGTCCTGCTCGTCCAGCGGCGACTTGGTGAGCATGTGGACCACACCGTTCGCCGTGTTCGGGCCGTAGAGGGCCGAGCCCGGCCCCAGGACGACCTCCACGCGCTCCAGATCCGCGGGTGTCGTCGGGATCCAGTGCATGAGGTTCACCCTCAGCGACGGCACCCCGGCGAGGCGATAGTCGGAGAGCATGTGGAGCGAGCCCGAGAAGATGTTGTTGAACCCCCGGACGACCACGTTGGAAGCCTGGACCCCGTGCTGGATGATGTCCACACCCGGCGCGCCTTTCAGATAGTCCGTGGGCTGGGTGGTGGGGCGCTCCGCGATCTCCACCGAGGAGATGCGGTAGGTGGTGGCCGGAGCTTCGGTGGATTTCTCCGGCGTGCCTCGGGAGGCGGAGACGATGAGGCCGTCCAGCTCCTGGGCCTGGGAGGTGAGGCGGAGATCGAAGGTCGTGGTCTGACCGTCCTGGATGTCGATCCCGTCGAAACGCTGGCCGCGGTACCCCACGACCTCCACCACGAGGTCGTAGCCACCGGGGGCCAACTGGATGCGGTATCGGCCCTGGGCGTCACTCAGGGTGCCCTGCGACGCCCCGCCCCCCAGGACCTGGATCTGGGCCTGGGCCACCGGTTGGCCGGTCTCCTGGTTGGTGACCTGGCCTGTCAGCGTGCCTCGTTGCTGCCCCAGCGCCTCCCCTGCCAACACCCCCGCCGCCACGAGAACGACGGTGGCGACTCCGACCCAATTACGAGCACATCGCATGATGACCTCACCCCAACGTGAGTTGTGAATCCGGCGGGAATTCCTGCCGAAAATACTCGAACCGAGGCGGGGGTAGCAAATCCCCGGACCTCCCGAAGGCACGCGGGATCACGGGCGAACCGACCCTCGGAGGTCACCGCTCGGGGGCGGCGCGCTCCCCCGCCGTGGCTCGACGCCCGGGTCTGGCGCGCCACGGGTGGGGGGGGCATCATCCGGCTCCCGCCGTCCCTCCCCTCCGTCGCTTCCGCCCAGGCCGTGGCCATCCCGACCTTCCACCGCGATCGCTTCGAGGACGCCCGGGCCCGGATCGCCGGCTCGGTGCACCGCACCCCCCTGCTCCGCTCCCGCACCCTCTCCGAGCGGGTGGGCGCACCCCTGTACCTCAAGTGCGAGAACCTCCAGAAGACCGGCGCCTTCAAGGTCCGTGGTGCCCTCCACCGCCTCCTCCGCCTCTCCGATGAGGAGCGGGACCGGGGCGTGGTCACCATCTCTGCCGGCAACCACGCGCAGGCGGTGGCCTGGTCCGCCAGCGCCGCCGGCGTGCCTTCGGTGGTGGTGATGCCGGAGCACGCCTCCCGCACCAAGGTGGAGGCC
>JGI12048J13642_10930231_pt1 | contig 18576 bp, 13 predicted proteins | sample ElkSlonscriptome_16_FD_13642 | JGI IMG/M metagenome (IMG submission 13642)
GTTGATGGAGAAGCCGCGCGGTGCGCGGCTTCTCCATCAATATCTGTTCTAACCTATCTGCGCATTGCTGTAGCAATCTCGTTTGATACAACCAGATGACTCAGTATCAAAACTGTGTGGCGATCGCCAGATTAGTTAGGGGCAAAGATTGAGCTTCGAGCTTGGCAAGGTCAACGACTTGACTGGCATAGTCAATATCAATGCCAATTAGTCTGCCCTGATTGTCAAAGTCAAGAACAATACCTTCAGCCACTTCTTGAGAATCAACAAAACATCTGACTACAGAGCAGTGAATAATGCAAGAACGCTGAAAGCGAAGTTGTTCACTCCCCGATCGCCTCAATCGTCAAAGTGGTCAATGATTGCCGTGGCAAACTCCGAACACTTCAGAGGAGTATCGACAGCAGGCGTCATCATCCGTGCCAGATCGTACGTCACTTCCCGATTAGAAATCGCAGCTCCGATGCCCTTTTTAATCAGGTCGGCGGCTTCTTGCCAACCCATAAATTCCAGCATCATCACCCCAGACAAAATCACCGAACCAGGATTGATTCGATCCAACCCAGCATGTTTAGGTGCCGTGCCGTGAGTCGCCTCAAACACTGCACAAGCGTCACCAATATTCGCTCCGGGCCCCATGCCTAAGCCGCCAACGATCGCCGCTGCCGCATCAGACAGGTAATCACCATTCAGGTTCATTGTCGCCAAGATCGAGTATTCATCAGGGCGCGTTTGAATTTGCTGAAAAATACTGTCAGCGATGCGATCGTTGACCATAATCTTTTCTTTCCACTGACCCTTGCCGTGGGTTGCCCAAATCGCATCTAACGTTGCCTTCACTTCGTCGCAGACTTCCGCTCGTTTTTCTGGCGTCAGAGAATCATATCCAGGCTCAATCTTGCGAGCATTGTCTTCAATAGAGATATCGGGGTTTGCCTCTTTGTTGCTCAAGATCCACGATTCGCGCTCGGTCACACACTCGTCGCGAAACTCAGTTTGCGCTAGCTCATAGCCCCAATCCCGAAAAGCGCCCTCGGTGTACTTCATGATGTTGCCCTTGTGCACCAACGTCACCTGCTGCTTTTCCTTGGGTAGACGCAGAGCGTGCTTGATGGCCCGACGGACGAGACGCTGAGAGCCAAACTTGCTGATCGGCTTGATGCCAATGCCTGAGTCAGCCCGAATCTGTTTTTTGCCATGTTCAGGAGTCGCAGGAATCAGCTCTGTATTGAGCAGCTTGATCAGGCGATCGCCCACCTCGCTACCTTGCTTCCATTCAATGCCGAGATAGATATCTTCTGTGTTCTCTCGATAAACAATGACATCTAGCTTCTCTGGACTCTTGTGGGGAGAAGGCGTACCCTCGTAAAACTTACAGGGACGGACACAGGCATACAAATCGTTGATCTGCCGTAGAGCAACATTGAGCGATCGAATGCCGCCCCCAATTGGCGTGGTCAATGGCCCTTTGATCGCGATGCCATATTCCTCGATTGCATTCAACGTGTCGTCAGGCAGGTATTGAAAAGTTCCGTACTGCTCACAGGCTTCATCTCCTGCATAAACCTTGAACCAAACAATTTCGCGCTGCCCACCATAGGCATGGTTCACCGCAGCATCAAAAACTCGCTGCGCCGCAGGCCAAATATCGACTCCCGTGCCGTCTCCCCGGATGTAGGGAACGATGGGATTGTCAGGAACAATCGGTTCCCCCTCTTTGAAGGTAATACGGCTGCCAACACTAGGAGGTTTGATTTTTTCGTACATAGCACTCAGATTTCTCAAAAAGGCAACAGGAGGTGACACGGAGCGACACGCCAAATTAAGAATAGGGTAATCTCATTCTCTACACCACTGTTAATTCAAAGTAAATCTCAAGATGTCATTTCATTCCGTGGTGTATTAGACGAACGCAGGGCATGAGCATAGCCAACCGAGTCATGCATCAAGCCGTCTTAGGTTGAACCGCACAATATTTAGCCGGGTTTATCCCTTTTCCCAAAAGCCCTACATAGCTTACTCCGCAAGAGAACGAACGCAAGAGGAGATTACGAAAGTTGCTCGTTGTTGGACGCAGATTTGCTGAGCGCATGATGAGTATGATGAACGACTCGCTAAAATCAGTAGTAAGGTAGCTCTCTTAGCAAAGAATAGTCGCTCACTTAATAGTCGCTCACTTATCGCTCAATTAAAGTACTGGCTCAGCTGAGTGATGGGGCGATCGCGCTTGTTTTAGAAAAGAAGCGATCGCCAGCATGGGTATATATGCTTCACCATTAGGGAATTATAGTTTTTACAGCCTCGGTTTTAGGATTCGAATCAAATTTTCACTTAAAATTCCATCGTTCAAACTTTAGAATTTGTTTAACTCAGTCTCAGACTGTGTTTTACAAAACGGCTGCCTGACGACTTATTGACGAAACTGCTCTGCACTCTAATGAAAAAAATTTTAGTTGTTGATGATGACGTAACTCTTAGAACAGCTTTGGCTCGTTACCTGGAAAAGCGTGGCTATCAAGTACAGCTTGCAGCTTCGGGTCGTGAGGCGTTCCTCAGCTTCCAAAACGACCCACCTGACTTGGTTGTGTCCGATGTGCTAATGCCTGAAATGAATGGGCTTGAGTTTTGCAAACAAGTTCGATCTACTCGTCAGGGTCAGCTCATGCCGTTCATCTTTTTATCGACCCGCGACAAAGTTGACGATCGCATTGAGGGTCATCAAACGGGTGCAGACGATTACCTAGTGAAGCCCTTTGAGCCGCGAGAACTGCTTGCAAAAATTGAGTCCTTACTAGAGCGATCGCGCCGAGTTCACTCTGAGATTGTCAATCTGATGCAGCAAGCAACTCCGGTAGCAGCTCCAGCCCCGGATGTTGAAGCTCCCCCACCTCTCCCTCTTACCCCCGCAGAAGAAAAAGTCTTTTGGGAAGTGGTGCAGGGTCACACCAACAAGCAAGTTGCCGATCGCTTATTTCTCAGTCCCCGTACGGTGCAGACACACCTTAGCAATATTCTCAACAAACTCCAGCTCGACAACCGATCTCAGCTTGTGCGCTTTGCCTTTGAGCAAGGCTATCAGCTACCCACTCCAGATGCACCTCCCGTCAACGACGCTCCATGCTGACCCCAAGCATCGAACAGCTGCAACAACTGTTGCGAGCAGGACAGCGGCCTCTCGCAGATTGGCAGGAAGGCGCACTGGCCGTGTCAGCCGTTCCAGGATCAGGCAAATCAACAGGTATGGCGATCGCCGCTGCGGTGTTGTTGGCAAAGCGCTATCAGATCCGCCAGACGGAATCTCAAGCAAGTGCCGAAAACACATCTTTAGGCAACCTAGCGAGTCCAGATTCTCAACTGATTTTGGTCACATTTACGCGATCGGCAGCCGCTAATTTGAGAGCAAAGGTTCGTCGCTATCTGCGAGATTTGTCAGTGCCCTCTGTGGGCTTTGCAGTCTATACCCTACACAGCCTCGCCCTCAATATTGCAACCCGTCATTCCGACCAGTCGGGCATCAACCTAGAGCAGATGACGCTGGTTTCACCAAACCAAGGTCATCGCATTGTACGCACCTGTGTCGAGCGGTGGATAATAGAAAATCCCGAGCTATATCAGCGATTGCTAGAAGGCCAGCAGCTCGATGATGAGCAGACTGAGCGCCTGCGGCGTGAATCTGTGTTGAGAACAGAAGTGCTGCCAGAATTGACCCACACTGTCATCCACGAGGCCAAAAGTTCAGGTCTCTCCCCAGCAGACTTGGAGCAGATCAACCAAGAGATTCTTGCGCTCAGAACTTCGTCCGTTCCTCCAGAACCCGAAGACCAGTATGAGGTGTTGGCGATCGCCGCCGGACTCTACCGCCACTATCAGCAGTTGTTGCAACAGCGTGGGTTTATCGACTACGACGACATGATCATCGCCGCCCTCAACGTACTGCACGATCCGGAAGTACGAGAGCTGTGGCAGTCCCAGGTCATGGCAGTCTTCGAGGATGAAGCCCAAGACTCCTCCCCACTGCAATCCCAGCTAATTCAGCTTTTAGCAGGCGGCAGTCCAGATGACCTGGGACAGATCAATCCATCCATTCTCACCTCAATGAATCTGGTGAGAGTGGGAGATCCCAACCAAGCTATCAACTCCACCTTTACCCCTGCGGATCCCATCTTTTTTCGACAGTTTTGCGATCATTGTCGAGAGCTAGAGCGTTTGACAGAGATGGACAGCGCAGGCCGCAGCTCTCCCATCATTCTCAATGCAGCCAACACCATGCTGGATTGGGTCAATCAAACCTATGGATTCACTCCACTGCCGTTTCGTCCACAAACGATTCACCCCGTCCCAGTCAGCGATCCTCAGCCTGACGCCAATCCCGCCCCGGAGGGTCGAGGTCTAGAGCTATACCGACCCGAGACCCCAGTTCACTCAATTCGCCAAATTGCTCAACGGGTCGCCCAGCTTTTCACGGCTCAATCTGAACGGAATGCCGTCGTCCTCGTTCGTGAAAACAAGCAAGCTCGCTACGTCGCCCATGTGTTGCGTCATCCTGAGGAGTATGACTTAGGTGTTGATTTAGAGGCGCTAGATATCACGGTCTACGATGTGGGACAGCGCGATCGCCACTCTCATATTCCCAATGAGCTGCTTCCTCTGCTTCAGTTTCTCAATCGGCCCCATTCTCCCGATCGCCTCAAGTCTGCCCTTCAGGTTCTCGTTCAACGGCGACTGGTACAGCCTCAAGACTTGAATGAGCTAGTCACCAGTCCAGAGCAGTTTCTCTATCCCAGCCCGATTGATCCACCTCAGAGCGAGGTCGTGCAACAAGCACGGCGCTACTGTGCCAACCTACTGCGAGCCCGCATTGAGCTGCCGCCCTATCAGCTCATTCCATTTTTGGCACTGACCCTCAAATACGACCAGACTGAACTGGCAACGGCAGATAAACTAGCCGAACGCATTGCTCGCCAGCTAGCAGGAGAACAATCGCTCGCAGCACTCATCGAAGTACTGAATGAAATCGTCCGTTCAGAGCGCTTTGAAGCTATTGATACCGACGATCCCGATACACGCTACACCCGCAATTGTCAGCTCACAATCATGACTATGCATAAGGCAAAAGGACTAGATTGGGATTTTGTGTTCTTACCTTTTTTGTATGACATTGTGATTCCTGGCTCCTTGAGAGTTCTGCCTCAGCGCCAGTTTCTTGGCTCTATGAACTTACCTGAAACCACGCGAGCGCAGATTCGAGCCAGCATTCACCACAAACAGCCCATTTCTAGCCTTGAGCAAGCCTGGAACCAAGCTGCCGACCTGAAAGTTGCAGAAGAATTTCGCCTCCTCTATGTCGCCATGACTCGTGCCAAGCGGCTCCTCTGGATGTCAGCAGAACAGCAAGGCCCCTTTACCTGGAACAAACCCGAATCACTATCAGGGCGATCGCCCTGTCCAGTCATTCCTATGCTGGTTCAATGGCGAGCCGCCCAGCAAGACCTGTTATAGTGCTACGCGCTGATATAAAACCAATAGTTTATAGAGAAGCCGCGCGGTGCGCGGCTTCTCTATAAATATCTTCCTAACCTATCTGCGCATTGCTATAGAAGCCTCCAGGTAGTCAATGAGAGGATCAATTCTGAGGCAGCAGCAGATCTGAACCAACTCCCATTAAGGATTCTCCTGCCTAACTCCAGCCTCGTAGCCATAAAAAAAACGCGAAAAATCCTTTGTGCATCCACGTGCCCACAGCACATCCCAACACAACCAAGCCAATCAGCATTCTGCCATAGACCCGTATTCCAGGGGCACAGGGCTGCAACACCGATCGCCCTGGATTTGCGCTGTCATAGTAAACAGGCAAAGGTTGATCCAGGAGTACAGATTCTGACCTGAGAGATTTATACGCAGCCCGCTTTTGGGACACATGGCAAAACGAAAACCGACTTGAACGATAGGTCACATCACTCACCACGAACTCGTAGATAAATGAATAATCTGTCGATGAGGGAACATTGCGAAACGGATCTCCTGGCCGATCGACCGCACCCAGCTCAACGACCTTGCCAGACGTTCTGTCCCAAGAACGCACATGATAGTATCCCAACACATTGCCGACCGTAGGGTAAAGAAACACGGTAGCTGCGGCAATCAAGAGCACACAGCCGGGAATCAGGCGCGGTCGAGGTACAGTCAGATCTGTTTGATTTGACATAGCGCCACTACCCCATTTTCATACAAGCTATTCCGCTGAATCCGGAGCTGAAGTTTGCGAATCCAATGTATCTAGAGTCGGCACGGAAGAGCTAGCAGAATCAGGGGCGAGATACCGCTCAATCCATTGCGTCATTTCCCAAAGTACGTGACCAATCGCCTCTCTCGACTCGTAGTTGTGGCCTTCGTGGGGCAGTTCTACCCAGCGCACCGTGCCTCCCAGCCCTTTCAATGCCTCAAACATTCGCTCACTCTGCATGGGATACGTTCCAGAGTTATTGTCCTCCGCACCGTGTAGCAGCAGTAGCGGCGTATCAATGGCACTGGCGTAACTAAAAGGCGACATTGAAAGATAAGTGTCGGGCGCGTCCCAGAAATTTCGCTGTTCTCCCTGGAAGCCAAAAGGCGTCAACGTGCGATTGTAGGCTCCGCTACGGGCAATGCCGACTTGAAACAAATCGGTGTGAGCTAGCAGATTAGCGACAGTGAACGCCCCATAAGAATGGCCTCCGATGACCAACTGATTGGGATCGGCAATTCCCTCGCTGACCAAGCAATCGACAGCAGCCTTGGCACTCATGACCAACTGTTCAACGTAGGAGTCGTTCGGCTCATCATCCCCTTCACCGACAATCGGCATTGACGGGTCGAGGAAAACCGCGTAGCCCTGAGTCAGCAGATACATGACCGAGGCGTAATAAGGACGGCTGAATCCGTAATCGCTGGTGGTCACTTGGCTTGCAGTTTCGCGGCTGCGGTGCTCTTCAGGATAGACCCAAAACACAGTCGGCAGGCGATCGCCCGCCTCAGTGCCTGGGGGCAAAAACAGCGTTCCCGACAACTCCAGACCATCAGCCCGCTGATAGCGAATCACTTGGCGATCGACTTCAGAAAACCAAGGCAACGGGTCTTCATATTGGCTGAGCTGCACCGCAGTTTCAGCAGACAAGTCCTGAAGAAAGTAGTTCGGGGGTTCCGCTGTGGACTGGCGACGAGTGATGATCTGCTGAGCCTCGGCATCAACGACAGCAGACACCTGTTCGTAGTAAGGAGATTGGGCTTGCCACAGGCGCTCCGTTTCCTGAGTCTCTAGGCTCAATCGATCGAGAAACGGAAAGACACCCTCTGGCGATGCCCCCCGTCCAGTGAGATAGATCGAGGTCTGGTCTGGAGCAAACAGCAGCGTTCTACGCCCATAGCCATTCTGAACCATGACTGGCGTACCGGGATGGTTGTAAGCATCCTGACTGTTGCGATCGCTCAACAACACCGGACTCTCACTCGAATCAGACGGATTGATGGCCCAAACCCGGAGCTGGCGAGTATCCGGCCAAAATTCATGGGCGATCGCCCGCGTCTCGTTGCCCCACATCAACCGACTCAAGCGAAATTCCGTTTGCCAAACTAGGGTTGGATTTTGGACAATATCAGCCAAGGTTTCTGCATCTGCACCAGTCGGCAAATCGACCGTGTACAACGCATCCCGAAGCGGCACTTCTTGACGGGCATCCCCTCCATCTAAAGCCTCTATCCAATACAGAGTGGCGGGTTGGTCGGATCTCCAGTTCACCCAACGCCGTCCTGCTCGCACAGAGCCAAATTCGATGGGGATACTGTCAGCAAGCGGTAGGTCTGCGATCGTCGAGACACGTTCACCTGCACCATTCAGCACTTCGACCCGTTTTGGAAAGCGTTGAATCGGGACACTATAGGAAAACGGGCGTTGCAGGGTTTTAAGCAAAAACCACTGACCATCGGGAGACGGAGTCACTTCATCAATCAGCAACGGTTCCGTCAGCGGGGTGTGGGTTCCGTCTAAGCTGATGTGATGCAATTCCGAAGTCAAATAATACTCAAACAGAGCCTCATCGTGAGGTGATTCCAACAGGTTGGTGTAAGTACGAGCGGGGGCTTGCCGACCCAGACTTTCTTCGACGCGTGGCGCAGGGATTTGAGCGGGCGCAGCGGGAGGTTCACCTAGATTTCCTGGAATCACCTTACAGACCAGTCCTTGTGTCGCAAATCCGTGGGGCGCTTCGGCATTGGGCAACACCCAATCGCACGGACTACCGTAGGTCGCATTCAGTACTGCCTCTGTAAGAGGGCGAGATGTTGCCGTCTCAACGTCTAATACCCATAGCTCCACTCCGTTCTCTCGGGTCAAAGTGAATGCTAGATAGTTGCCATCGGGCGACCAGTCAAAATGCCGAATGCGGGCATTGTCTGGTAGAGCGATCGGCTGAGGCGGTGAGACTCCTGCTTCGCTGATGGCTTGGAGAGTCATGCCGCGAAAGCTGTAAGCTTTGGCTGGACTATGAGTTTGAGGATCAATTTCGAGTCCGGCTAACCCCAGCACGGGCTTTGTGAGTTCTTCAATCGGTGGATAAGACGGACGCTCCACTCGAATCAGCCATCGAGAGTCGGGAGAAATAATCGTGCCGGGGAGTTGCGGCGCGTCAATCATCTCTGCAATGGGTTCAGGTGGGTCTTGCCAAGAAGACTGGGCGATCGCACGAGGAGCAGCAATAGCAGCCGCACCCTGAGTCAACCCAACAAAACCCAGCAGTCCCAGCAATGAACGCAGAAAAAGCATAGTGTCTAATTTTCAGGATTGTTGTCAAAATAGCAAATTGGAAGAGATTATGGTTTTTCAGGTTCCACACCTCGCTCGTCATCTGAAGTCTCTGGGGCAGGTGTCTCTCTAAAAGAAGATGTCTCAGGTGATGGGTCAAATGAAGCTGTACTCTCCACAGCTTCAGCTTCAATCGCAGCTTCACCGGAGACGGCAGGATAAGGAGCCGCATATTCGAGTTCTTCATCCTCTCCCTCAGCGCCTTCATCTGCCAAGGGGCCAATCCCCTGTTTTTCGCGCCACCAAGCAAGCAGAGTACTACCAATGAAAATACTGGAATAAGCTCCCAACACAAACCCAATAATCATTGCTAAGGCAAAGTACTTCAGAGTCTCGCCTCCAAACAAAACGATCGCCATCAAAGACAAAGTAGTGGTCAATGTGGTGTTGATCGAGCGAGTCAAAGTCTGACTGACAGCATCATCGACCACATCGCTAATGGGGCGATTGGGATTGTTCTTGCTGGTTTCTCGAATGCGATCGTAAATGACCACTGTATCGTTGACGGAGAATCCAACAATCGTTAGCAGCGCCACGATAAAGAGACTATCGACCTCTCGCCCAAGAACCAGTCCTAAAAACGAAAATACACCCAAGGTAATCAGAACATCGTGAGCCAGAGCAACGAGGGCAAAAACAGCATAATCAAAGCGAAAGCGAAAGCTGAGATAGGCGGTAATTCCAAAGAAAGAAACGAGTAGTGCGGTGATGCCTGAGGTGAAAATCTGGCGACCAATGGAAGGGCCAACGGTATCAATTTGGGTTGTTAGGGGATCAAGAGTACCGATTTCGTCTGCAAGAGCATCCACCAGAGTGGTTCGCTGCTCCACATCAAGCTGCGCCGTTCGAACCGCAAAAGCTTGGCGATCGCCCCCCAAAATTTGCACTGCACCGTTGGGATAGCCCTGCTCCGCCAAAATATCGCGCACATCCGACGACTCAATCGGTGCGTCACAGTTGCCCGCAACAGAACAGTCCCGTTCGAGCTGAATCCGCGTACCGCCCACAAAGTCAAGACTGGGGCGTAACGGTGCACCAATCTGCTGCCATGACACCAGCATCGAAATAATACTAGCGACAATGAGTGCGAGAGAAATTCCCCACCAGAGCGATCGCTGTTGATTGACTTTAAGTTTCATGGGCATTACAGAAGTGAACCTGACCTGAGATGAACTATCGCGATATCGTCGCTACGACTAAGACGGGTTTTGAGAAATAGAACCCTTCGGTGGCTGTTTGAAAGACTCAAGATTAGGGCAAAACCAGCTCGGCTTCCGCAAGCCCTGAAAACCAAGAGCCACTAGCAAAAGAGTGCGGCTACAGGTAAGCGCCGTAAACATGCTGAGCAGCACCCCGATCGCCAAGGTGACAGCAAAGCCTTTGACAAGGCCAGTGCCCAGCCAAAACAACGCACCACAGACAATCAACGTGGTGATGTTGCTATCAAAAATGCTGGAAAAGGCTCGGTAAAACCCAGACTCAACAGAACGATAGAGCGTCCGCCCCATGCGCAGTTCTTCTCGGGTTCGCTCAAAGATCAAAATGTTGGCATCTACGGCCATACCAATACTGAGAATAAACCCTGCAATTCCAGGAAGAGTGAGGGTGACTTGCAGTAGAACAAACACCGCAAACGTCAGCAGAGCATAAACAATTAAGGCAATGTCGGCGATCGCACCCGGCAGTCGATAGTAGACCACCATAAAAATAAGGACAAGGAGAATGCCGCCCAAACCCGCATAGAGGCTGCGTCGAATACTGTCTTGTCCTAACGTTGCTCCGACAGTGCGATTTTCAACAATAGTGACAGGGACGGGCAGCGATCCTCCTTCAAGCTGAATCGCTAATTCGTACGCTTCGTCTAGGTCAAATCCGCCGCTGATACTGGCACGTCCTCCAGTGATACCCGTTTCAGCATAGCGGGCGCTCACCGTTGGAGCACTGAGGAGTTCGTTATCCAGCACAATCCCTAGAGTCCGCCCCGTGCCAGCGATGTTTTTAGTCAGATCCGTAAACAGTCGTCCGCCCTCATTGGTAAATTCAAGACCAACCTCCCAGCCGCTTCCCTGAGGCAATGGTTGAGCCAAGGCACGGGTCAACATTTCTCCAGTAAGTCCGGTCTTGTCATAAAGGGCTGCAATCTGTTCATTAAGTGAGTCAATCTGCTGTCGTGTCTCTTCTGATAGCGGTTCTTCCGCATCCGTGACCAGACTTTCTCGCTGGGCAAGCAAGTTATAAACCACCTGGGCACTGGTTCCCTGCTTTTGCTCCCGAAAGTCAAGCTGAGCCGTACTGCCCAAAACGCGCTCCGCTTGGGCAGGATCACTTACCCCCGGAAGCTGCACCAAAAGTTGGTCTGTTCCAACAGTTTGCACCACAGACTCAGACACCCCCAACCCGTTGATCCGCTTTTCAACAATTTGTTGCACCGCCGTCAGCTTGTCAGGGGTAATTTGTGGGACAGCCTCCGTCGTCTCTACCTGAAGCGTTAGCTGAGATCCGCCCTGAAGGTCTAGCCCCAGCCGAATCGGAGCCTGAATAATCGTGAAGATGGCGACTCCCGCCAAAATGAAAATGATTGCCAGAAGACTACGCTGTCTGCCCATGATTTTGTGTGTAACACCAATGGTCTATGATAGCTGCATTTGAGAAGGCGATGCGGGCTACGCCCAGGCAAGCCAACGCCCCCTAGAAATTTATCCATATAAAATTGAATACGCTAGGCTAGAGACAAGTTTCCAGACATTTCTTCACGAGTTCTTTTGCAGTTTTTTAAGAAACAATTTGTAGGAAACAACGTAGAAACAACTGGTGCAAAAACGATTGGGTTAACTATGAGCCAGACTATTACTCCCCCTAAAAATTCTGAAAACGTTGCTTCAACTGGAGCAGGCGATGCGGCGATCGCCCTTCAAACTCCAGGGTTATTTTCAGGAGAATTTGTTCAGGAGACCCTAGCGCTGACCCGCCGTCTCTTCATTCAGCTCCAGCGTCGCCCCAGCACGTTGGTTGCAGGCATTATTCAGCCGCTCATGTGGCTGATTTTGTTTGGAGCTTTGTTTCAAAACGTGCCGGATGATCTGTTTGGCGCAGGCACCAATTACGGGCGGTTCTTGGGTGCAGGCATCATTGTTTTTACAGCCTTCGGTGGAGCGCTCAACGCCGGACTGCCCGTCATGTTTGACCGAGAGTTTGGCTTTCTCAACCGCTTATTGGTCGCGCCCCTAGCATCGCGGTTCTCAATCGTATTGGCGTCATCTATCTTTATCGCAGCCCTGAGCCTGGTGCAGACGGCTGCGATCGTAGCCGCCAGTGCAGCTCTAGGAGCAGGCATTCCTGGCATCAGTGGCCTGTTGTTGATGACTACGATCGTGCTTCTACTGGTGTTAGGAGTGACAGGATTGAGCCTAGGGCTTGCGTTTGCCCTCCCTGGCCATGTTGAACTCATCGCTGTAATCTTCGTGACGAACTTGCCATTGCTGTTTGCCAGCACAGCTCTTGCGCCTTTATCATTTATGCCAACTTGGCTACAGTGGGTCGCCTCTTTGAACCCGCTCAGCTATGCGATTGAGCCGATTCGCTATGTTTATACTCACGCCGACTGGACAATCGGTAGCATTGTGATGAACGCCCCTTTTGGTGAAGTTACCCTTTGGTCAGCGTTGCTCGTACTCATTGGATTTGATGTCATTGCCTTAGGCACGATCCGTTCTGTGCTGCGACGTACCTTGTCTTAGTTCGTTGCGATATATGAGCTGCTCCTGACTCGTTTTTCTCTGGGTTATCGTTTAAAAACGTGTAGATGAATAGAACGGGAGCATTTTTAAATTTGTTGCGTCAGTAGCATCAGCCCTTTTGCTCAGAAAAACTGGAGGTATACTTTTTTCTGGGTTCTATGGCGCTAGATCGTGTTGTTTTCGGAGATGTTGGTGTATGTCTAAATTAAGTCGCATCAGGCTTGGAGCAGTAGGAACTTCTCTGACGGTAATGGGAGCGATCGCCTGCATCAGCTCCGCGCCAGCCCGTGCTCAGAGTACGTCTGTCGATCCGCTAGAAGACTTTCGTTCGACTGACGATAGTTCTAATCCTTTTGAAGCCAGCGGCGGCAATGCCCAAAACAGCATCTTTGATTTGATTCATCAGATGCAGCTTCGCAACGGTGGCTCCATCGAAGATTTCAATCGTCAGCGACAAGAAGATATTCGCAATCAGGCAGAAACGTTTCGCACCCTTCAGCGGCAGCAAATTGAGTCGGGTGGTCAGACTAGCGTTTTGACAGTCGAAGACGATTCCAGCCCTGAACTCTAGCTGTGTCAGTTCTAAACGTTAATCTTTTCAAATCGACTTGAGAGTTTGTTTGAGAGAGGAACCCGAATAGCTGATGGAACAACCTGACACAACGAGCGCCATTCAGTCGGTGCTGACCTTCTGGTTCGGAGATCCGGCTACTGATGACGTGAGTTACAGCGATCGCAAAAAACTATGGTTTCGTAAAGATGCAGCGATCGATGCAGAAATTCGCGATCGCTTCTTCGACCTCTACGAACGTGCTCGCCAGGGTCAGCTTGATGAATGGCAAGCGACCAGAGCAGGACGACTGGCTTTGGTGATTGTGTGCGACCAGTTTCCACGCAACATGTTTCGGGGTGATGCCAAAGCATTTGCAACCGACTCGCTCGCTCGGAAGTTAGCGCAAGAGGCGATCGCCCTAGGAGATAATCAAGCCCTCCCTCCTGAACAGCAATTTTTTCTCTATCTGCCGTTAGAGCACAGCGAAAATCTCGACGACCAGCATCAATGTGTTGAGCTATTTCGTGCGTTGGCAGAAACACATTCTGACCTGACCGACACCTACGACTATGCCTTGAAACATCGAGATGTGATTGCCCGGTTTGGTCGATTTCCCCATCGAAACCAATCACTAGGCAGAACAAGTACCCCAGAAGAGATCGAGTTTCTTCAGCAACCCGGCTCATCGTTCTAGCATCCCAGAACAGCCGATCGGCTCTATCTCAAGCGCTCCACGATGTCTGGAGGCAGCAGCACGTCTTCAATAACATGAATCACGCCATTGCTGGCCTCAATATCAGCATCAATCACTCTTGCTCCATTCACATAGAGAGTGTTTCGGCGCTCTCTAATTTCGACTTCGCTACGCGCCAACGTGCGGACGTTCATAGTGGCGGTAATGTCTTCTGAGTAGACGGGAGTTCCTGATGCAATCACGTGGTAGGCCAAAACCTCAGCCAGCAGCTCGCGATCGCCCGCCAAAATTTCCATCAGATCACGATCGACAGCAGCAAACGCTTCATCTGACGGCGCAAATACGGTAAAGCGTCCATAGCCCCGCAAATCTTCAGCCATGCCTAGCTCATCTAGCAGACTCACAAATGTGTCGAGAGAACCATTCTGCACAGCCACATCTACAACATCGAGTTCTGCATCTGCTTGCAGCCATCCTAGAGGCTCTTGCAAAGTTAAAGCGAAAGGATGCAAGGAATCGTCGGGCAAAAATTGAGCCCTTGCAGACGTGGCTTCAATACTGGCTAATCCCAAGGCAGCGCTCGATGCCGCAGCAGCAACAAGAAAGGCTTTAATAAGCTTCATCATCAGTCCTCGTGAGTAAAGAAACAGGCAACGACAGACAGAAGTAGACGTGACACCCTGTAGTTGTGCCTTGCTCATACTCTAGCGTTCTCTCGCGAGGCGAGATGTCTAGCGAAACACCTGATCTGGATCAACAATCTCGATCTAAGAACGACAAACAGGCTGCTGCACAGAATTGGAGTCACCCATCTGAGTGATGAGCCTTTCAGCGGCTTCACTAGACAAAGGAGCATTGAAGAGATAGCCCTGACCCATTTCGCAGCCAAATGTCTTCAGCTTTTGAAGCTGTTCCTCGGTTTCGATACCTTCGGCGATCGCCTCTATTCCTAACTGCTTAGAAAGCTGGATGATGGTTTTTGCAACGCCAAGATTTCGAGGACTATTGGACAAATTGCTGACGAATGAACGATCAATTTTAAGATTATCAACAGTCAGTTGGTGAAGATAGCTCAGCGACGAAAATCCAGTTCCAAAGTCATCGATACTAATTTGAATCGACAAATCATTGAGGTTCTTGAGTCTCTGATTAACAATTCTCAGATCTTCCATAAACATGCTCTCGGTAATTTCTAGCGCGAGGCTATGTCCAGGGAGACCTGTTTCGCTCAAAGTTTGCTCAACCTGATCGACAATACCAGGATCTTTGAGCTGTTCTACAGACAGATTGACGCTGATTTTGAGTCCAGCGGCTTCAGGCAGCTCAGTTTGCCAATGCGCCATTTGACGACAGGCTTCACTTAGCACCCATGCTCCCAAAGGCACAATCAACCCTGTATCTTCCGCAATCGGAATAAAGTCAACCGGAGAAACAATGCCCTTCTCGGGATGATGCCAACGCACCAAGGCTTCAAAGCCAGCTAATGCCCCTGTAGAGAGCGCCATAATCGGCTGATAGTTAAGCTTAAACTCTTGCTGCTGTATCGCTCGACGTAAGTCATTTTCAAGCTCCAACCGCCGGATAGCCTGGACGTGCATCGCGGTATCAAAAATATCGCAGCAAGACTTACCTTTCTTTTTGGCAGAGTGCATCGCGATGTCGGCATCGCGCAAGATTTCAAGACTGTCAGTGTAATCCGCCTTTCCAAGCACAATTCCAATGCTGGCTCCCACGACCACATCGTGAGACTCGATAGAAATTGTCGTCCGAAGATCTTCTAAGATACGCTCTGAGATGCGAATTGCCGCAGTGAGACCGCTGATGTCTTCCAGCAGTAAGACAAACTCATCTCCCCCTGTTCGAGCAACCAGATCGATTCCACGGGCGATGACCTCTAATTTATTAGCAATTTCTTGCAAGAGAGTATCTCCCGCCAGATGTCCTAAGCTGTCGTTGATTACCTTAAATCGATCAAGGTCAACGAAGAGAACAGCAAACTGGAATTCCTCACTTCGTTTAGCCCGTGCGAGTGCTAAGTCAAGGCGTTCTAGCAGCAACCTACGGCTCGCCAGCCCAGTCAGACTATCGTGCGTCGCATCGTGTTTGAGCTGTTCTTGAAAATGAACTTTATCGGTAATGTCTCTAGAGCCTGTCTGTAGATAAATCGGATCTCCGTTTTCGTCGTAGATCACTTTGATGAGACTTTCTAGCCAGACATAATCGCCATTCTTCTTCCGAATGCGGAATGTCATCGGTTGAGAGCTGCCCTTTTCAAGGATGTGCTTCAGTTCTGAGCGCATTCGCAAACGTTCTTCTGGATGGAAATACCGGTAGGGGTTGCGACCAGTCAGATCTTCTACTGCATAGCCAAGCAGAGACTGACAAGAAGGGCTCAGATATAAAATCTTTCCAGACAAGCCGTGAAGACAAACCAAATCTTTGACGTTTTCCGCGAGCAATCGAAAACGAGTCTCACTTTCTTGGAGAGCGGCCTGAGAGCGCTGACGTTCTAGCTCCGCAGCAGCGCGATGAGCAAAGATTTTGAGAATGGTGACATAATCAGTGCGATCGCTCAAAGGTCTTTTGCTGACCATGCAGAGTGTCCCAAGAGTATCTCCTGCCGCGTTGACGAGCGCTACTCCCACATAACCCTGAGCTTCAAGTTTAACGAGATAGGGGTTTCCTACAAATTCTTGAGCAACTTGAGAACGGCACGAATAGACACCCTCTTGCAAAATGACGCGGCATGGCGTGTTAGTCGCGGCATATAAGATATCAGGCTGAAGCTGCCCCTCCGACCAAAATGCTAATGTGCGCAGTTCGTCTCCTATCCGCTCTGCGACAAAAACATGATCGGCTCTCAGGGCGATGGCTAGATGTCTAACGAGTTCTGGGAAAAAGGCTGTGCCTGTTGCGGCAGCCGTGCCTTCCACCAAGGTCTTCAAAATTTCAGTTGAGCGTTTGATTTCAGTAATATCTCGCTCAATGACGGTGTAGCGGTAAACGTTCCCCATCTCGTCATAAATAGGGAAGGAACGATCCCAAATCCACCGAATGTTGCCATCTGTATCGAAGATGCGATATTCGTCATCAAAGAAACCTTCGCCTCGAATCTCAGTCTCAACCTTCTGAGCCACCCACTCAACATCATCGGGATGAATTGAGCGCAACCATGAATCTTGATCACGAGGGGTCGCGTCAGACTGGTAATGCAGCTTTGTAAACCCAATGTTCGAGTAAATAATTTTTCCAGACCCGACTTCTCGCAGCAGCAGTGCATCTTCGATTCCATCGACAATTTGCAGCAACTGCTCCTCACTGCGACGGAGCGATCGCTCGATCTCTTCCCTCATAGTCAGCTGTGTCTTCAGCGCAGCATTAGCCGAACAGAGCGCCTTTTCTCGATCCACAAGGTTGGCCACGAGATGAGTCATTGTGTTTGAAAGTTGAGCAATCTCGTCTTCACCTGCGACCTCGGGTAATTCAATGTCTCTTTGCCCTCTGCGAATCTGATCGGCAATCTTAGCAACCTGCAACAGCGGCTTGGTGATGAAGCGTGCCGCGAGCCAAGCGATGCCAGCAAATCCAACGCCTAAAGCAATTCCACCAATCAGTATCTGCCAGTGCAGCGCTTGAGCTGGCATCAGGGCTGTAGCCGTTGGCTCATGAACCAGAATTGTCCACCCTAATCCTGGATAGCTGCGATATCCCTCGCTTGCGATATACCCAACTAAGTAAGTCTGTCCATCAGGCCATTCCTCAATGACAGATCCTAGCTGTTGCGAACGAGCAAGTTGCAAGCTTTCCAGATTTAGCTCTCTACCTTGCCAGGTCGGAGAGCCAAGCAGCACCGTGCCTCCCTGGTCAACAATGAGAATTTCTTTATTTGCTGCGGAGGGTGTATCTAAAAGGCCAGATCTGACTTCCTCCGCCCATTTCCAGCTCAGATGAGCACCTAAAACGCCTTGAAAGTTGCCCTGATCGTCGTATACAGGAGCCGCAACATCGACAAAGCGAAGAATACTACCACTTGGATTGGATAAGAGCTTTGCCAACAGCATCGCCTCATGCACATCTCCCACATGGGGTTTGTCTTGAGCTGCTACAAACCAATCTCGCTCAGCAACATTTTTGCCCTGAAGCAGACCCTGGGTGCTCGCTTGAACCGTTCCATCTTGGTCAGCAAAGCCAATCCAGGAGTAGCTCGGATAGGTGCTTTGTAGTGTGTCGAGCAAAGAGCGCTTTTCAGAGTCGGTAGCTTCAGGATCTGAAAACGGCTGCAACCCAGCAATAATCTGAATTTCGCGATAGCGCTCAAACATATTGTGGTCGAGCTCACTAGACATTTGATAAGCGAGCTGAGAGAGATCTCGACCTAAGTCTTCTTGAATTTTCTGCCTCGCAAAACTTCCAGCAATTTCGCTTGAGATGACCGAAAGAAGGATGGTGATGCCACCAAAAACTATTCCGAGCCGAACACCTAAGCTAGTGTTGGCCCAAGTCATGGAGAATCGGTTCATTACAGCTTATAGAAAAGAGTATGGATAGTGTATCGAATCAAGAAATGGGGAACACACGAACCATGACAAAGGAAGAAACTTAAGAATCAAGTGAGTGCAGTCATCAAAATTGTTCTCAACTGCTGATATGTGCAACAAACACGCAACAAGCGTCGAGAACTATATGGCTATCTTAATCGTTTTGTATAAATTTGGTCGAAGTATAATCATAATTGGATCAAAAACGAGAGCTGTAG
>JGI12048J13642_10754053_pt1 | contig 18566 bp, 12 predicted proteins | sample ElkSlonscriptome_16_FD_13642 | JGI IMG/M metagenome (IMG submission 13642)
GGTATTATCCTCTGGACCCTGAAAAAAAAGGACAAAGACACATCTGATTATTTTCTTGCAGGCAGGGATGCCACATGGATCGCCATCGGTGCTTCCATATTTGCTTCAAATATAGGTTCTGAACACCTGGTCGGACTCGCAGGTGCAGGTGCCAGCAGTGGAATGGCAATGGCGCACTGGGAAATGCACGGGTGGCTCATCCTGTTGCTGGGGTGGCTGTTCGTACCGTTCTACGCACGTTCCGGGGTTTTTACCATGCCTGAATTCCTGGAGCGCCGCTACAACTCCAGTGCAAGATCCTTTCTATCGGTAATCTCCATCGTAAGTTACATCCTGACCAAGGTGGCGGTGACTGTATATGCTGGTGGTGTGGTATTTAAAGATGTCTTCGGAATAGATTTTATTACCATCGGCAGCATGCAAATCGATTTCTTCTGGGTGAGTGCAATCGGACTGGTTGTCCTCACCGGGTTGTATACCACATTCGGTGGGATGAAAGCTGTACTCTATACCTCTGTATTGCAGACTCCGATCCTGTTATTCGGATCCATTGCCATCCTGGTGATCGGCCTGGTGAAGCTGGGTGGATGGGCTGAAATGATGGAGATTACCCGCGCAGTACCAGCCAATGAATTCGGCGACAGCATGACCGACCTGATCAGGTCCCCAAAAGATGGGAATTTCCCCTGGACCGGGGTATTGCTTGGATCAGCAATAATTGGATTCTGGTATTGGTGTACCGACCAGTTCATTGTTCAGCGTGTTTTGTCGGGACGTGATCAGAAACAGGCCAGGCGGGGTACCATTTTTGGCGCTTACCTGAAACTAACCCCGGTATTTATTTTCCTCATTCCGGGGATGATCGCTTTTGCGATGACACAGAAGATCGATCCTGAAACGCAACGTCCGCTGCTCGACCTGGCCAACAGCGATGCGGCCTTCTCCACCCTTGTAAAGGAGCTGCTACCTAAAGGCTTCACCGGGATCGTGGTCGGCGGAATACTCGCAGCCCTGATGAGTTCACTCGCCTCCCTGTTCAACTCCTCGGCGATGCTGTTTACGGTTGATTTCTATAAAAAATACAAACCAAAGGCAACTGAGAAACATTATGTGCTCGTGGGCAGACTTGCCACAATCGTCATTGTCATCCTGGGGATTGCATGGATACCTGTAATGAAAAGCCTTGGTAAGGTATTGTATGCCTACCTCCAGGATGTTCAATCATTACTGGCTCCGGGTATTGCAGCAGTATTTCTCCTGGGAGTGGTTTCCAAGCGGACAACACCGAAGGCCGGGATGGCCGGTTTGGTAGTTGGTTTTTTCCTTGGTATGCTCCGACTGGGTATGAAAGTCTACTACGGTGATGATATCGGTGACGGATTTTTGTACAACCTCATCGTAGCCCCCAACTGGCTGCACTATGAGATCGTACTTTTCTTTATCATCATCGTATTGATGATGATCGTAAGTACATTCACAGAGGCCAAGGATCCGAAATCGATCGAGGGACTCTATTTCGGTTCGGCAAGCGCTGAGCAGAAGGCCCTCACCAGGGCGAGCTGGAACAATTGGGATGTGATCAATTCAGCCATTATCATTGCTTTCATTATCGGCTTTTATATCTACTTCTGGTAAATGCAAAAGGGTTGATATGGCAAAGCAAGTGCCACTGATCGCCATATAGTTTATCATTGTCTTTTCGGCCTGCCATGTTGCAGGACTGGAAAAGGAGCATTGATGCATATATACCTGGGGAAAACCCCGAATGGACCGGGCCCTGACGGAAAAAGTATTGTGGAGTTCAATCAAACAAATTTTGTAAGAAATTCGTTATCTTTACAATTGATGAAGAGACACAGCAAACATATCATCACGCTCGTTTTACTGACCATACCGCTGGCGCTTCAAAGCCAGGACCCGGTAGCCAGGATATGGAATGAGATCGACAGTGTGAAATCTGCGGTCCAAACACCTGCACCACCCCGGCATATCAGTCCGTGGTCACTCAGCACCTCCGTTGGTACAAGTTTCAGTTACAGCCCCTGGTTCGGATCAGCAATGCAGTTGTACACTGCACCGCATGTCAGCTATGCAGCCAGTGATCGACTGGCATTCCACGGCGGACTCATGGTCTCCAGGACCACACCGCTTATGAATGCAGGAGCTGGTGAAATCTCGAATTTCAATGGATTTACAGGTATCTCCGCATTTGCCTCCGCTTCCTACCGGGTCTCTGAAAACCTGTATATACATGGAACAGGCGTAAAAAGTTTTGCCATGCTCCCCGAGGGGAACGAATTGCGTGCCCTGGAGTATTATGATTTTTCTGTGGGTGCCACCTATGATTTTGGTAACTTTTCCATTGGAGCATCGATTCACCGGACCGACAGGCCCTATTACGGCTACCCGTTTGGCAACGGGATGTTTGGATCCCCATTATCCTGGTAATTCATGATGTTAGTCAGCCTCGCCCTTGCACCTGTCCTGATCATCCTGTTCTATGTCTGGTTGAGGGTTAATACCGGCCTTACACGTGCCTTCACCGCAGTGCCGGGTCATGCGCTCATGGGCATAAGCATGGGATACTTTTTCGGGATTGCTCATATGTATCCTGAATTGAAAAAAGCCAATCTCCGGAAAGCCATCCTGGCTCCATTCCTTCTCCATGGCATCTATGATTTTATACTGATGGCCGGACTTGACTGGCTGCTGGTAGTATTTATACCCTATATGGTGTATCTCTATTATTCAGGATTGAGGAAGATGAAGATCACCTCCGACAGCAGCATCTTCCGGAACAACGTCGAGTTGCCTGACTGACCGGCAGACAGAACCACCGGCCCCGGCACATTGAAATTTTTTTTCTCCTGCTTTGTGGTTATCTTCGAACCAGTAAAAAATACAATTACAGATATGAAAAAGTTGAAAATCATTGGAAGCATCATGTGCTTAGTCATGAATGTTACATATGCCCAGGAGGGGCCTGGTTTGAAGAATCAGACAGACAGTGTTTCCTATGCCATTGGGATCAGTCTGTTCGACCATGTATCCCAGTTTGAAAACCCTGTGAATGTGGATCGGGTACTTGAGGGATTCCTTGCTGCATCTGAGAGTTCAGCCATCATGGATACGGAATCGGCGAATGAATACATTGCAGACGTTAGTTCCAGGATCCGGGAGCAGGAGAAGATGAAACGGATCATGGTGGGTGAACGGTTCTTCGTTGAAAACCAAAAGGAAGAAGGAATTGTCACCACACATACAGGACTGCAATACAGGGTGATCAGTGAAGGCTCGGGTGAGTCTCCCACGGCATATGACACGGTACGCGTTCACTATACGGGCTACCTTTTGGATGGCACTAAATTCGAATCTACATATGACAGGCACCAGCCTGCTGAAATGGTAGTCAGCAGAATGATCCGGGGATTTGGAGAGGCATTGCAACTGATGAAACCCGGGGCTGAATATGTGGTGTACATTCCCTACTTTCTTGCGTATGGTGACAGGCAGGCCGGGCCCCAGATCCTTCCGGGATCGTCCCTGATGTTTGAAATCAAATTGCTCGAGGTCCTCTGAGCGTATGGAGACTCCCGGAAATCATATACTGGTGATCTTCGGTGCGTCGGGAGACCTTGCCCGCCGGAAACTGATCCCTGCATTGTATGCATTGCATGTAAACAGACTGCTGCCGGAGAAGTTTGCCGTGCTTGGGATCGGGAGATCTGCTTATGATACCGGATCTTTCAGGAATTACATGGACGAATCACTGGAAGAGTTTTCAGATGATTTTCATGATGACCAGCAGTTCCTGGAGAAGCTGGATTACCTGTCGATCGACCCTTCGGTTGAAGATAGCTATCCATTACTTGCACAAAAACTTGAGGAGATCAGGGAGGGGCATTCAATCCCGGAAAACTACATTTTCTACCTCGCCACCCCGCCTTCCCTGTACGATGTTATTCCGGGATACCTGGCCAAAAATGGTCTGACCAGTGAGCATGACGGTACCTGGAAAAGGGTGATCGTTGAAAAACCTTTTGGTCTTGACCTCGAATCGGCCATCTCCCTGAACAGGAGTTTGCTCAAGGTGCTGGATGAGGACCAGCTTTACAGGATCGATCATTACCTGGGAAAAGAAACGGTCCAGAACATCCTGGTCACCAGGTTCTCCAACGGAATATACGAACCGCTCTGGAACAGGAATTATATCGATTACGTAGAGATCACCTCGGCGGAAAACATCGGGGTAGGCAATCGTGGCGGTTATTACGACAGGTCCGGGGCGTTGCGTGACATGTTGCAGAATCACCTGTTGCAGCTCGTGGCACTTGTGGCCATGGAACCCCCGTCTGAGATCAGTTCTCATACGATCCGGAATGAGATGCTTAAGGTGTTCCAGTCACTTCGTCCCATTAAGAAAGAAATGGTGCAGGATTACCTGGTACGCGGACAATACATGGAGTCTCATGTGCGGGGCGAATTGCAGAAGGCATACAGGGATGAAGAGGGAGTGCCGGAAGAATCGCGAACCGAAACTTTTGCTGCACTCAAATTGTATATCGATAACTGGAGATGGGGCGGAGTACCGTTTTATATTCGCACCGGCAAGCGTCTTCCCACCAAGGTGACCGAGATCGTGATCCATTTCAGGCCCTCACCACATACACTATTCTGCAGCGAGGATGCCGGTTACAATTCAGAAAACCAACTGGTCATCCGTATACAACCTGATGAAGGAATTCTGCTGAAGTTCGGGATGAAGGTACAGGGCGCAGGATACAATGTACAGAATGTGAACATGGACTTCCATTACCGGGACCTGATGAATGCAGATATTCCCGAGGCCTATGAACGGTTGCTGCTGGATTGCATGCAGGGGGATTCCACGCTTTATGCCAGGGGAGATGCTGTTGAGGAGGCATGGAGGTTCGTAGCACCGATCCTGGAGCGCTGGGAGCAGGACAACAAATTTCCGCTTTATGGTTATCCGTGTGGCACATGGGGCCCCGAGCAGGCCGATCTGCTGATCGAGGGCGAGCGGCGAACCTGGCGTTATCCCTGCAAGAACCTTGCGGATGACGGCACCTATTGTGAATTATGAGCGCTAAACCGGTTTTAAATATCTTTGCCCACAAGCAGCAGCTGGCGGTGAAGCTGGCGCAGGATTTTGCCGGCCTGGCAGGAGAACTTGCCCGATCAAAGGAGCAGGTCAATATTGCACTTTCTGGAGGTAGCACGCCCACTCTTTTTTTTAAAGCCATGGCAGACCTGGGGCCGGAGATTGACTGGAAAAAAATCAGGTTATTCTGGGTCGACGAACGCTGTGTACCGCCAGGGCATCCGGAAAGCAATTTCGGTGCCGCCAAAAGGGAATTCCTGCAGCCCCTGGACATACCTGAGGACACCTGGTCCAGGATCCGGGGAGAGGATGATCCTGGGAAGGAGGCTGCACGATACGGTGACCTGATCATGAAGAATGTGACTCCCGACAAATCCTTCCCCGTTTTCGACATTATCTTCCTGGGATTGGGAACGGATGGTCATACTGCATCGATATTTCCATACCAGAAGGAGCTCTGGAATGCTGAACAGCTCTGTACAGTGGGCATACATCCGGAAACCGGACAAAAACGTGTGACATTTACCGGGCAGCTGATCAATGCAGCACGAAAAATTGTTTTCCTGGTCACCGGCAGGGAGAAATCGCAGGTTGCATGGGATGTGATCAGGAGGTCCGGTCAATGGGAAAACTACCCTGCCTCACTGGTGGCACCGGTCCGGGGTGAGCTGGAGTGGTATATGGATCGCGATGCGGCAGGATCTTTAAAGTGAATCTTCCTGGTCGCCCAGTCCTTCATTCCCTGTATCCAGCAGGAATCGCCATTCACCTTCTGAATTCTTGCTCCAGATCGTAACATAGGTACCCTTTCCATCGGGATACTGGTCATCTGTATAATCAATTTTGTAGGTACCGAAGGTGTATCCGAGGTCACCGGAATTCGCCAGAACTGCCTCAATGGGTTTCCAGGTAAGGGTAAACTGATCATCACTTACCGATGACAGGGCAGCAACAACCTCACTTTTGCCGACCACCGGCATGCTGTTGGTCCTGAGGAGAACCCCGTCACTGGCACAATAATAATTGAATGCTGTCGTCATCCCTTTGCTTGCAGACATATCGGAAAACATCTTTTCAACCCTGATCAATTCGTAAGCATCATCTTGTTTTGTATTTTCGTTGCAGGCTACTGCCAGGAGTATGATTGAGGAGAGCACAGTGAGTATTTTCATGGGACAAATGGTTGGTTTATTCTGGCAAGTAACCCTATTATTTGTAAATTGTCAAAATCAATTTCCAGGATGAAAGATTTTACCGAAGCGCAGGCGTTGCAAATGGACCGGGAAGACCCGCTCGGCGTACTGCGCGAAAAATTCAGCATACAAAATAAAAACCTCATATACCTCGACGGTAATTCGCTGGGGATGCTTTTAAAAGCTGCATCTAAGGACCTGCAGGAGGAGGTGGAACAGGCATGGGGATCACAGCTGATCCGTTCCTGGAACCAGGGGTGGTATGAAAAGGGGCTGGTGCTCGGGGATAAGATCGCGGAGATTGCGGGTGCTTCAAAGGGGGAGGTAGCTGTGGCCGATTCTACCTCTGTGAATTTGTATAAGCTGGCATATGCGGCACTCAGGCTGAAACGGGGAAGGAAAAAGATCATTACGGATGATCTCAATTTTCCGTCGGATATCTATATTCTCAAGGGACTGGCAGAATCGCTTGGCGAGGGACATGAAGTGGTGGTCCTTGAGTCGGCCGACGGGATGACCATTTTACCGGAACAGGTCCGGGAGGCGATCGATGACGACACTGCCCTGGTGAGTTTTTCGCATGTGGTTTTCAAAAGTGCTTATATGTATGACATGGAGCAGGTGACCCACATGGCGCATCAATATGGTGCGCTGGCACTCTGGGACCTTAGCCACAGCATTGGATCGGTGCCTGTTGAGCTGAATACTTCAGGTGCCGACCTTGCAGTAGGATGTACATACAAATACCTGAACGGGGGGCCTGGTTCACCGGCATTTCTTTATGTGAGGAGGGATTTGCAGAACCAGCTTACTTCACCGCTACAGGGATGGTTCGGGGAGCAGGATCCGTTTGATTTCGGACTTGATTACAGGCCTGCACGAGGGATCCGGCGCTTTCTCGCAGGTACGCCCCCCATCCTTTCAATGGTGCCGGTGGAGCGGACGCTGGAGATGATGATCGGGGCAGGGATCCATCAGATCAGGGAGAAAAGCATTGTGCAGTCGGAGTACCTGGTCGGACTGGTCGGTCATAAATTGAGGGCGCTCGGATTCTCAGTCGGATCGCCTGATGATGCCGGGAAACGCGGATCACATGTTTCACTGAAACACCCGGAAGCATACAGGATATGTAAAGCCCTGATTGATCCGGGCGCAGGAAACTGGGAGGTGGTGCCTGATTTCCGGGAACCTGACCATATCAGGATAGGGATCACTCCGCTTTATACCAGGTTTATTGACCTGTACAGGGCTGTGCAGGAGCTGAAATATATCGATGAGAAAAAAATATACCTGGATTATTCTGCTGAGCGGCATGCCGTGACCTGATCTTGTCCTCTGCTATTCATCTTTTCTCCCTTCCACTGATCATTCAACAGTGATGGTATCATATTCCTGCCTGATCTTGCCGCCGGGTGAGATAGAGGTTACCTTGATCCGGAAAGTGCCTGTGATATCTGAGGTGGTAAAACTGTACTCCAGTTTGCCATCCTGACCTGCACGCCTTGCGGGTTCCCAGCAGATCACCGGACGCTGATCGGACTGTCCGGTAGCGGTATCGGGGTTGTTGACCCTGCTGATCTCTGAGGTGGCAATATTGCGTGCCGGCTCGTAAACATAGGTGGCAATTTTGTCCTCCAGGTCCAGTACTGCAGCATTGCCCTCATAGGATTCAATGTCGATGATCCCGTCCATTACAGTGCCTCCGTAGATGTATCGATTGGCTTTGATTTGGATACGCCTGATCGCTTCCGGATCGAGGTCAAGGATGGTTTTGGTATCGAAAACAGGGATGCCGTCGACAAGGTACATCGGATCGGGTCCCAGTATCCTGTTGTTGTATTTGCTAAGGATATTGAGCTTAAGCTCGCCTTTCTCGCGTGTGAAGACAATATACCTGAACAATTCACGGAAAAATTCTTCCATCACCGGCAACTCGATGTAATCTTTGAGATCGATCTGTTCATCTGGCCTGCCATAGAATTTGTAAGTGGTCTTATGTGGTTGTATTGTATCCGTCTGACTGTAAATGTTTTTGACCTGGCTGGCAATCATCAGCTTATTGAAATTTTCTGTCCTGAATACCCATGGATCCGGATCGGGAGTGGAATAGGTCGAAAAGATGTTCGAGAACTCCGTGTGGATCTGGATATTCAGTTTTTTTAGTGAATCATTGATGAAGACGATCTGCGAGGGATCGGCTTGCCTGACCGGGGAGATGATAAAGGATCCGTCGGGTCTGAATTTTACACTTTCTATGTCGGTATTCCGCCCAACAGTTGCCATGTACAGATGATAGTCTGAGGCAGCTTTTTTACTCCCGTTCATAAGCATCCCGGAGATGAAATCCGACCTGATCTCCGGGGGATAGTCGGTGACAGGTTCTGCTGTAATGGCACTGTATCCGGCATTTCCAGCCCCGGCCAGGATCAGTGCAGCATCCGTGGGATTCGCTTTGATCCATGCACCGGCATCCGCATTCAGCGAGAGTATTTTTTCAGCCTGGTTTTTTTCCGCCAGTGAGTCTGCCGGAAGATAAACGGCTATGGATACCAGGGCTCCCGGATCTGTTTCCACCTCCAGCTTAACGGGCTGACGCTTACCGGCAGATTTTTCACCAGGCTGGATAGTGAGCCTTTCGGTTTTCTGAGATTCGATATTCACAAGCCTCGAGGCAAGAGGATGATAATTGTGGTCAAGAAGGACGATCTCGGAGATGCCTCCAGGCAGTTCATTCGTCACGAAGGTCTTTTCAATACGGTCCTTTCCCGGGACGAACATTTCATATTGGATGACATCGCCATGGTGGTGAAGCAGCAGATGTAGGGGGCGGTCATCTCCCGCCTCGGTCAGGTTGTATAGCTGAACCACCGTTTTATTATTGATCTGGTCGACCTTCATCCCGGCGGAGTTTGGGCTGGGTTTGGGGAGGGTGTACAGACTATCACCAAGGAACACACCGTAGGTGACCTCTGTGCCGGGGGTGAGGCTGAACAATCCGCATCCCTGGTCGTCAAGTTCAACCCGGGCAATGGTGTCACCTGTTGAGGAGACTACATAACAATGGTTGATGAATGAGCGGTTAAATTTGTTGAGCACGCGAATGGCTACCCTGTTCGTGAAGTCCGGAATAAGATAGCCGCCTTCGGGTTGAAAATTGACTTTCAGGGGTTTGGTCTGCCCTTTATAGGAGTGAACGGGGGGGCGTTCGGGATTGACAATCGTGACAGTCCCGTGGTAATAGTATTCTGGCCGACCGTTTCTCATCCAGTTGGTATAGGCGCGAAGCGTGTAGTTCCCTGTGGCAAGATTCTCGGGGATATGAATAATGCCGGCTCCCGCCGATTCGTCGATGATGAACTTTTCCCTTACCAGGGGCTGGTTGGTTGGATCGAGCAATTCCACCGAGACGATCCTGCTCAGGGCTTGAGGAACATGGTATTTCGACTCTGTAAGGAAAATGCTGAACCTGATATCATCCCCTGAAAACCAAAGGTCCCTGTCCATGTCCAGATACACATGTTCACCATAACCGTTGCGGTTATGGTAGTCCAGGATCGTTGCTATCTGATCGTTCAGGAATACCTGTCCGCTGGTTTTGAATCCCGCCATACACAGCAGAACAAAAATGATTGATATGCAGTTTCTCCTATTCATCGGGATCAATCCAGAATTCGGGTTTGATATTCGTACCTTTTTGTGTGCAGTCGTAGCAATCAACGTGACTTGAAAGTGCTGTCCAGAGCAGATCCATGTAAGTAAACCTGGTGATCAGGTACCAGCCATGTTGCAGTTCATCTATTCCTTCACCAACCACTTCGAGATATTCACAATGTTCATTCCCTGTTGCCGGTGAGAGATCGGCAGGGATCTCATTCCTGCTTATGAAGATCCGCTTCTCACTGGCCCCGGCAACACGGAAATAGCCAAGTACCGGTTCTTCCGGATCCTCAATATTTTCAATGTTTCCGATCACCGGGGTGGGAGGAGGATCGAAAAGTGAGCCCGCATGTTCATTGGCCAGTTCAAGTTTTCTCCAGAAATCATATGCTTCCTGGGGGAGTGACAGTTGTCGAACATTCATTGAGTACATGCGAGAGAGCCTGGGGTTTTCGGTGGAGATGAAATTCAGTGGCTGACGATAGGCCACATCTTCAGTGAGCTGCGTTGTGCTGGCAATAATAATAGCTTTTGAATCATTGCTTCTCCAACAGGTGTACTTGTTGTCGTAGCCAGGTTTCTGAAAGGCAACGCTAAACTCCCAGGTCTCAGTAAATTCCCACTGGTAGTAATGTGTCTCATTCTCCGGGTCCGAACCGTCCACATAAACCTGCAGTCCATTCAGCGGTGAATCTGCGATCCTCATTATCTCTTCCTTTTCATAATAGACAGAATCGATGCCGGACGGCTTTTTCAGTGCCTGGTAGGAGGAGGTATACTGACTGCCATCAGAGGTTTCAATAAGCAACTGGTATTCTTTTCCGATCTCCCCCTCCATCGATCCTGCAGGGAGCACATACGTCCCGGGTGATTTTTCGGTATAGGTCGCAGTGATGCCATCCTCGCTGCGCACCATCACAACGGCACCTGTCTCCTCCGTCCCTTTGACATCATAGTATCCGTAGGTACGCGTTATGTTAACATACCTGTCTTCATCAATATTGGTGAAGGTTCCATCTATCACGAGCACATCTTCATACCGGTCCAGTTCTGGATAATAAGGCTCAATGCAACCTCCCGCCAAAAATACCGGTGCAAGGAACAGGATGATATGTCGAATGGTTCGTTGCATCAGAATCTGAATGAATAGGTAAGTGTAGGAATCGGTTCGGAGAAAATGGAAAGTTTGTATCCCTGTATCTTCCCGGAGCGGCTCACAAAATAGATGGAATAGACATTGTTTCTTCCTGTGACATTGTAAACAGAGAGAGACCATGAGCTGTGTGCCAGTTTCTTGCTTCTCAGGTTACCTTCGAGATTCAGGGATATGTCGCACCTGAAATAATCAGGCACCCTGTACTCATTTCTGAAGGAGTAGTGCACATACTCACTTCCACGCAGTTTATATTTGGCAACCGGGAGGGTAATGGGTCTTCCTGTGGAATAGGTGATATTACTCGAGACACTGAATCTCCTGCTGAACTTGTACGAGATCACGGCGGTCAGATCATTTGGTTTATCGTAATTGGCCGGGTAATAGTTGCCCCGGTTGATGGTCTCTTCCGCATATTCACCCACCACCTTCATGAGGGTGCGGGAATAGGTGTAGCTGATCAGGCCATTCAAGCGGCCATATTTTTTCTTGATCAGCAATTCGAGGCCATAGGCATTCCCGGTCCCGTCGATCAGGTCCGTTTCGATCATTTCATTGAGGATCAGGGAGGCACCACCTTTGTATTCAATCATATCCTGGATATGCTTATAGTAGATCTCAGCTGAAGTTTCAATGGTATTGTTGTTAAAGTCCCTGTAGTAACCTAATGCCACCTGGTCACCCAGTTGGGGCCTGATATGCGTATCGCTGAGTTTCCAGATATCGGTAGGGGAGATGGCCGTCGTATTGGAGAGCATATGCAGGTATTGGCGCATCCTGTTGTAACTGAGTTTAAGTGAGCTGACATTGTCGACCTTGTAGCGCAGGGAGAAGCGGGCAGCCGGACCAGCATATCTTTGGATGGTACGGTCAGTTTCATATACCGATGAAATAAGATTAAAGGGTTCGCGTGGTCCCTCTGAATAATAGTTCACTGTCTTAGGCCCAAGGTACCGGTAGTACGAGAAGCGCAGTCCGCCATAGACCGACAATCGCTGGTTGATATTGTACTCATCACTTATATAAAATGCTACCTCGTTGGCGTTTTCTTTTTCCAGCTGGAATGGTTCAACGAGGCTTTGTTCCCCAACAGGGTATCGGCTTCCAGGCTCCAGGAGGTACCAGGATGATGAGATACCAAATTTCAAAGTATGAACATTGGAGAGGAAATACCTGAAATCTGTCCGTCCTTCGATATAGTCAATCGCATAATTGAGATCAAAAGCATTGATCTCGTTATCCATGGAATTCACATTGTAATCGTAATGACTGAAAATCGCTTTTGTCTCACTGATGAGCTTATCAGAAAAATCATGTTTCCATTCCAGCGTACCGTTTAAATTGTTGTAATTATAAACGGTGTCTGAACTCAACTGGAACTGGTCGTTGCTGGTGTAGAGCGAAAGCGCAAGGTCGTTGTTTTCATTGATGGACTGACTGACGATCAGGTTGGCATCATAGAAAGCCGCAGAACTTCTCTGTAGCGTCGAGACTTTGAATTGCTTCAACAGTAAATCAGAGAATGTACTGCGTGCCCCGATCAGGAAGGATCCTGATTCACCAACGGTCGGACCTTCCACCATCAATCTTGCAGTAACCGGACTGATCCCCCCTGAGCCGCTGAGTTTTTTTGTGTTTCCCGATTTTGTAGTGATCTGGAAAACCGAGGAGATCCGTCCCCCAAACTCGGCGGGGATTCCGCTTTTGTAGAGTTCAAATTCTTTGACCAGGTCGGGGTTGAAAGCTGAAAAGAAACCGAAGAAATGGGAGGAGTTGAATACAGGTGCGGAATTCAAAAGTATCAGGTTCTGATCGGTGGATCCACCCCGGACGTTGAATCCGGCTGCCCCCTCACCGACAGTCTGAACACCCGGCAACAGGATGGCTGTCTTCAGTACATCTGATTCACCCATTACTGCAGGGATCTGTTTGATCAGTTCAACGCTGATCTTGTTCAGCCCGATCTGCATCCCGGAGACATTCTTTCCTTTGTCAGCCACAACGATGACCCCACGAAGAGCGGTGATCTCCTCCTTCATTTCGATCTTTGTGCTTCCCGATTCGTTCAGGTTGAGGTTGATGGTCTGGTTCTCCATCCCCACGCACCTCAATGTTATGGTATGCTGTCCCGATGGAAGGGTCATTACAAAATACCCATTGTTGTCGGTGATTGATCCCACCTCTGCACTCTCGGCATAGACCACAGCCCCGATCACCGGCTCCCCGGTCTCCTTTTCAGTGATAACCCCGGAAAAATTTGCCCGTTTCCCGGGGATCCGTTCTGCAGGATTCCCGATGGTGACCTGTTTTGCTGCGATGGTCGAGCTGAGTACACGGCTTTCACCAGCTGGTTGCGTACCTTCGTCTTCGAGTACAATGGCTGATTCCCTGGTTGAAACATTATAGAAGCTTTCAGGCAGTGCTGTAACCACCTCGCTGTTCCCGGTGAGGATAATATTCCCCGACGGATCTTTGATGTAGCGGATTCCCCGGGGGGCAAGCGTTCTTCCAAGGACCGCATCAAGGCTGCAGGTTCCCTTCGGATGATCGATTACAACATCTTCCACCCACCGGGCAAGGTATGAGACCTGGATGTTCTCTGCTCTGTTAAGGGAATCGGCAAAGGCTTCAAATCGCAACCCGTCATAATTATACTCCAGGCAGGGATCCTGACCGGCAACCTCGGAAAGGAAAAACAAAAGGGCAATTTGGAAAATGATCAGTAGCCTCTTACTCATTTTCCCCGCCTTTTTAATTCCTGGTAATATGCGATCACAAGACTTACCTTTGAAGGAGGATCGATCTTGACATGAATGTTTTTCTCCCTCATGAATTGTCTGATCTCTTTCTCATAGTCACCCAGCGCCTTTCGTAATTGCCTGTCATTCCTGAAAAACATGAATATACTGTCTTTATACAGGTAAAGTTTCGTATCCTGCTGGAACTCATCTCTCCTGAATCCGTCGTTGCGCAGTCTCCTTTTCGTTCGCCGGGCATACAGTCCGGTACTGCCATCGAATACCGTTTCATAATAGCCCTCTTCCATGTTCCTTGTGCTGTTCAGTTGATGCGCATGGAAGTATACAAATTCCGACCCCTCCAGGACAAAGCTGTCGACCATCTCCCTGTTCAAGGCAAGTGTATTTGCACCATCTGCAATATGAAGGTACAACAGCTGGTCAAGGAACAGGTCATACCTGAGAAGGCAATCTTCATACAGCTGGTCTTCGATGGTCACACTTCCGGTTAACCAGGATTCATTGCGGAAGAAAGGATGATTAAGCGCCCCCTGCTGATGCGGATAATAGAGTTCGCCGTTGACCAGGATCCGGTCCGTACCTTTGATCGAGTCATGTAATGACAGGATAAACTCCTTCCTGTCATCCATGATCTGATTGATCCTTCCGGGAACACTGGCCTGGCAATTCACCAGAACGTGGATATGATTCAGGAGCAGAAAAAGAACCCCCAACCTGATGATGGTCATTGAAATGTCAGTTAGTTAGTCACAGCAAATTTGTCTATTTTTTTTCAGAATGCCAAGTACTGGCAGGTCGGGGCTGGGAAATCCTGCTATTTCTCCTCTTTTTTTATCAGCAGGCAGTGGATAGCCGGGAATCCTTCAGCTTTGAGCCTGAACACGTACATTCCCTCCGGTAATCCGTTGATCTCAATGGGAGTACCAGATCTGACGCGACCCTGTTCCCATACCCTCCCGGCAAGATCACTGATGTCGTAACGAGTTCCCGGTGAAAGTCTGTCCGCATTCCTGATCCATAAATGCGTGGTCGCAGGAACCGGGTAAATTTGAAGACCCTGGTATTCAATAGCCGGCAGTCCCGTGGTGTCGATGGGTGTCGTGCTGCTCTCAAAAAAAGAGATCTGCATATCTCCGATATTAAAGCCCCCCTGGACGATGTCAATTCGAAGGACTCCTGTATCCTTTTCAAGAAACAAGCTATCGATTCGCACATCTTCATAAATGGCCCAGCTTCCCGTGTGGATGGCAGGTATATTGTCTGCAAGTAGTGAATTATTGAATGAGATATTGAACAATCCCCCGTCTCCTTCTCCGCCGGTTCGTATCTTAAAATTATATAAAGAGTCTTTTTCAATGTATGCTGAATACTCAAGCCATTCTCCGGTCTGGACCCATCCTACAGTCTCACTCTCTTCCTTCGTTTCGGTGTCAACACCCTCTTCGGGACGGATCCCGGGGCCATTGTTGACCGGATCAGCATCATGATAAGCAACTCCTTCCCCGCCAAAATCATAGTATGCCGTCCTGATCGTTCCCGGCACATGATGAGGGACTGAATCGGGATAGGCAAACTGACCATCGCCGAATTGAATACAAAGAGAATCTGTAATGGTCTCGCACGATGTTACCAGGTCCACATAGATGCAACCCTCCTGTGAAATGCTGAAGACTGCCTCGTTTGATAGCTGTCCACTCAGCAGAACCATCCCTTCATCTGCACTCCAGTTATAATCATAAGAACCCTCCCCGTTCACTCTGTAAGTATATGTATCCAATGTATCCGGTATCCAGCCGGGACCTGATATTTGATATGGCTTTATGCGGACAGTCTTACTGATGGTCCAAGTAGTGTCGCTGGTTGTAACATCGACGCTGATCGTATCACTGCGGCATCCCCATGTCACTTCAATCCGCCTCTGTGTATCACTGCCCTCTGAGGTGGCAGTCGCGGGAAGGGTCCATTTATATGTTGCTCCGGGAATGCTGTCCACACTGTATCCCAGGTGTTCTTCAAAGAGTCCTGTCACAGCAGGCCCTTGTATGGCCAGGAGCGAAAGATCTTCATAATCAGGTTCGGAAAGAAGTCCGTATGCAACAGCAGATGGTATGATGGAGGAATGTATAGTAAACTCATTTGTTTTGGCAATATAGCGGCTTTCGGAATACAATTCATGAGAGGGCCAAAGGCTGCCATCCGGGTAAACCAGGTTCTGGGCATATCCCTCTTCCCAAAATCCCGGGTCAGGATCATTTGCATATACCGAAGGTCCGAAAGGTACCAGTCCGGGCAGGATCCCGGTCTCCTTGTGATAATACCTTGAATCGAGATGCATCACTTCCACAGGGGAACGATCTCCCTGTCCGGTCACCCAGCACATGTTCAGGGGATTGGCACCCAGCGTGTAATCGCAGGAAGTATATGCGTAGGAGAGGAATTCAGGATTCCCTGAAAGTCTGTGTGCCACGAATAGCAGCAGTACATCAGGTGTGGTTGCATTCCCCCAGCCCGTGCCCCATGACCACTGGCTGCCATACCGGTACCCCCGCTTGTCAGCAAAGTCGGTATGATTAAACCTGGCCCAGTGGATTGCGGCATCTGAAAGGGTTTGACGCAGGGCCGGCTCGGTTCGGTCGTCCAGTGCCATCATCCATGTGCCCCATAAATAGTTATAGAGACTCCTTGTAGGAGTGGTAACGACATTGTCTGTGATAAACTGTTCCTGGTAGATTTCTTCACCCGTAGCCCTGAAGAGTGCTGCCGAAGCATAATGCCTGTTCTCCTTGACGCTGGTCAGGCCGACCTCACCTGCCGGGGTATTTTCCATTCCGTATTGATATGCCTTTTGTGCTGAAAGCAGGTAAAGATTTGCAAGACTGTCCTGTCCGGTCATTTGCCAGCAGAGGGCAAGCTGGGCAGCAGTTCCGGCGTAGCTGAATGTGACCACCGGGTCCACTGCATATGCATACCACTGGTCGTGGTCCTGGGCGGAAGCAACACCCGCTTCGGGGTGTCCGGTTGTCTCTATACCTCCATGAATTCCACCCTCCTCTTCCTGCATCCTACTGAAAAGATCGACTCCCCATTTTGCTTCATCCAGTATATCAGGGATCCCGTTGCCACTCTCCGGTATATTCAGTTCACCATCCTTAAAATTGAAAGGTCGCAGTTCGTATGCAAGCAGCAATGACCTGATCCCGGTGAGATGCTCTGTTCTTCGGTCCCAGTCTGCTGCATCATGCCAGCCCCCGTACCAGGGTCGGTGTTGTCCTGTAGCATTGGCAGGCAATTCTGAAAACGCATTTCGTTTATCCATATAGCGCCAGTCCGACAGTTCCACCTCCGGGTTCTCATCGGGGTGATGGCATCGGTCCCTGGTCCATTCAGTATAAGCCTTCATGAGGGCAGTTCCACATCGCTGATGGTATAGGGCACGCGCTGTCTCAATATAGGGTTGCCTGTATATATCCGCTTCGATTCTGAACGGAAAGGAGCAACCCATTCCTTCAACCGTGACCCGGTATTCACCCGGCTCTGTGAATGCCGAGAAATCGCAAACCCAGACGTCGGCACCTGAAAAACTGCCATATGGAGTATCCTTCTCGCCGCTGCCATCAACCCCACCGGTTTGCAGGTCTTTCCTTTTCATAATGGTGCCGGAAAAAACATCCACCTCATCAGCTGTCCTTATCACTTTGAATTGGAAACCCGACAGTGTGGATGATTCCATGGGTCCCTTGTCACCCATCCAGTGTGAAATGTAAGCCAGTTTTGCAGGTGCTTCCGGAGCATATCCGAGCTGATTGACATGGATGGATTCTGAACGGGAGCGCTTGTAATTCCAGGTGAAGGTGGTGTCCTGGGTTATACTGTTCAAGTCCGTCCATGAGATCGTGTATTCCTGGCCGTTCACAAACGGGTGAGGAAGAAAAAGGTAAATGTGGTGTTCCATCACGACGGGATTCCCCTCGGCCGTTCTCCCGGAAAAATCATTTCCCCTGGATTTCCTTCCAACACTGTCTGGCTTTAAGACCAGCTGGTAGGCAGGATCTCCTTCTGAGGTGATGTCATAGGACGAAGCAGTCATTGCATTCAACAGGTTGAGGGGATCGGAGTGAATTACATCATCCTCTTTGGTCTGGTTCAATGTGTAATGGTCGACATATCCATCATCAAAGTAAAGGACAACGATACTGTCATTAATGAACCAAATGTCTGACAGGTCACTGGCATAAATCATGACCTGACTTAGCAAAAACAATAATATAAAGAGGTTTTTTTTCATGTTCTGGTTATAACTGGTTTTGAGGATGCAAACAATATACATTTTCAAAGGTATGGATTTTGGATGAGAGCATGGAACGAATTCAGACTGAAGCAGTATGTAGAAACTTCTTTTTTTGTAAGTTTACAATCTGTATTCAGAATCAAGGAACAACGACTTAATACTAACAGCTAATAACTGACTAAGATGAATTTTAAAAGCAATCCCTTGCGTTTGCTGTTGCCTGCCATTTTCCTTTTATTGAGTGCGACTGGCGGTGCTGCAATCTCTGCGCAAACTGTCACTGGAACAGTTACGGATGAAAACAATGAGCCCCTTATAGGTGTGAATGTTGTAGTGGTTGGGACTACTACGGGGACGATCACCGATATGGACGGGGCCTTTTCAATTGATGTTC
>JGI12048J13642_10309400_pt1 | contig 18536 bp, 12 predicted proteins | sample ElkSlonscriptome_16_FD_13642 | JGI IMG/M metagenome (IMG submission 13642)
CTCCTGTCCCATAGAATCACCGTTCGAAACAAAAGGGAATCCTACACGATTCAAACTTCCCGCCCGATGCTCTAACTGGCCGATCCTGGCCGGGGTAATCTCGATCAGCCCGCCAGGGCGGCACCCGGTGAAATGCAGAGTATGGCAAAGGGTACGATCGAGTGCCGGACGCTTGCGGGCGGCGGCAAGGAAATCCGCTATTTCCTAGGCCTTAAGACAGAGCCCGTTTCCGGAAGAGTTATAAAGGCGCATTTCTCTCATATGTAATACTTTTAGTGATATTATTGAATAAATTGGCCTTGATCGCGGTGCCGGTATTAGTCCGGGGCCACTCGCTGCAAATTTGAGAAAAAAGTAAGCGGTTCACGTCAGCGATAGATGGTCACGCACTGCTGATAGCAAGGCATACGCGCGGGGCGTCGCGGCTCATGTTGCCTCAGTCACATCGCCAAGGGCAGCGCGCCCACCGGGTAAATAGCGGTAAAGCGTCTATTCTGCCACGCCTAGCTTCTTGGCGACTTGGGCAACGAAGATGTCAGGATTTCGTCACAGCGCGCGTGCTGTAGCAAGATCAGTATCATTCAGCACGGCCGGCCTGCGACCGATATGGCCTCGCGCCCGCGATGCTTTCACCTCAGCTTGCGTTCGTTCGCGAATAGCAGAACGTTCGAGTTCGGCAAGAGCTCCAGAGACAAGGAAGATCAGTTTGCCACCTGACGTGCCGGTATCAATCGACTCGGTGATCGAACGCAATCCGATGCCGCTTTGCCGGAGATCTTCCACCGTCTCGATCAGCTGTTTGAGCGAGCAAGCAAGACGGTCGAGCTTCCAGATCACCAACGTTTCGCCGTGCCACATGAAATCGATGGCGGCCTGCAACTCAGACCGAACCCGTTAGGCACATGATGCTTTTTCGACAAAGAGGCGTTCGCAACCTGCCACTTCGAGCGCATCGCAATGTAAGGCAAGTTTCTGTTCCTGAGTTGAAACGCAGGCGTATCCGACAAGTAATGCTGAAACTCCCAAAACTCATCTTTTCTCTGATGTTTTGCGAGATTTACAGTGTTCAAATTTGTTGGTCGGAATGCTCTCAGGCTGATTTCTTAAAAACCAACGTTTTCGGAGGCGATGAAAACCACCCAGCTCTGTGACCGCCGCTGCGACGACGTCTCGCTTAATGAAGTCTAGCGGATCGTGATCTGATAGCCAAACTAGGTGTCAGTTGACCTTTGCCTCGTATCCAGCCGCAGCAACAGCTGCAACGAGTTGATCTTTGTCTGGTTGTCCCTCGACGATGGCTTCCGCCCGGTCGAGGTTAACATCAATCACGGTCTCGACGCCCGCGACCTGGGATAAAGCATCGCGAACGGCACCGACGCAGTGCCCGCAACTCATCCCTTGGATGTTCAGTTTCGTTTTCATGGCTTATTGTTTCCTTCAATTCGATTGCTCCAAAAACAACACAATGGTCGTCGCGGTCGATCGGCTCTACTCAGATTTCCGCATACCAACCTCACGTTGAACCCCTTCCTTTAGAAACTCCCAATATGATCTGATACTCACCCACCGCCCTCGCCCTAAAACCACAATCGGACTCCGGCGACGAATGAAACGCTGCTCACGTCTTCTCCTTCGTCACGAGCGAAGTCCTCGGTTTTTCCGACCAGGCGCGTCCAGGAGACCCCAATATACGGAGCCACCTCCCGCACGAACTCGTAGCGCAGGCGTAGACCCAGTTCCGCGGTGCTCAGACCCGATCCGATGCCGAGCTTCTTGACATCCTGGACGGCGAAATTGAGTTCGGTGCGCGGCTGGAGAATAAGCTGTTGCGTGAACAAAAACTCGTACTCCGCTTCTACACGCGCGGACACATCACCTTCGTCGCTGACGAACCCTGCCGCGTCAACTTCGAACCAGTAGGGCGCGAGGCCCTGAACACCAACGACCCCGAATGTACGCGATGGATCGGGCTTAAAATCGTGGCGCACTCCAGCCTGCACATCGAAGAACGGCAGGATTGTGCGGCTATAAAGCGCCTGCAACTCGGCTTCTTCGGTCCGTTCCCGCTCGAATAGATACTCGCCTTCGGATTTGACCCATAGCTTGTTGTAGTCGCCGCCGACCCAGCCCTCGGCGTCCCATACCAACAGGCCGTCTCCCTCGTTCGTCTGAACTTCCAGGCGATCGGCCCTGAAGAACGTATGGATTTGGGAATCCTCTACCGGCTCGGGCCAATCCGCCGGCGCGCCATCAGGCTGGGTCTCCTCCGCCGCCGCACCGCCAGCCATGAGCAGCCCCAGGAGAACGACGAAGAATCGCGTGTTGCCGATCATGACGGATCTCCGTCGTACGGTGTCACTTCGACGACGCGGAACATCCCCATCTCCATGTGGTAAAGCAGATGGCAATGAAACGCCCAGCGCCCCGGCGCGTCGGCGTTAATGAGCACCGACAGGCGTTCGCCCGGCTTGACGCTCACGGTATGCTTGCGGGGAATGTGCGGGCCGTGGCCGTTCTCCAGCTCCATCCACATGCCGTGCAGATGGATGGGGTGCTCCATCATGGTGTCGTTGACCATGATCAGGCGAAGCCGTTCACCATGGTTGAACTGGATCGGCCCATCAACTTCGGAGAACTTCTTGCCGTCGAAGGACCACATGTAGCGCTCCATGTTGCCGGTCAGATGGAGTTCGATTTCTCGTTCGGGCGGGCGCTGGTTGTAGGGCGTGACCGACTTGAGATCGGTGTAGACGAGCACGCGGTGGCCGACGTCCTCCAGCCCCGTGCCGGGCTCGCCGAGACGATCGCGCTCGAAGGTCGCCACACTGGTATTGCCCACGCCGTGATGATCGGGACCGTGGTGGGCGACGATCGGCCCGGCGGCCTCCGTCATACTGCCGACCTGGCCGCTACCCATGTGGCCGCCGTGGCCCTGGCCCATTCCCATATGGCCGGCATGCGTGCCCATTCCGTTGTGTTTGGACATATCCATACCCTTATCTTCGGCCATGTTCATGCCCTCCATCTTCATCCCCATGTCGACCATGGTGCGCAGCGGCCGCTCGCGCAGCGGCGGAACATCTGCCGCGAGGCCCGCCCGCGTCGCCAGCGTGCCGCGGGCATAGCCGCTGCGGTCAAGCGACTCCGCCATCACCGTGTATACTGGCTGATCGCGGGGGGTGACGATGACGTCGTAGGTTTCAGCCACACCGATCTGAAACTCGTCCACAGGCACTGGCTCGACGTTTTGGCCATCTGCCTGAACCACGGTCATGGGAAGGCCTGGAATGCGAACGTTGAAGAAGCTCATGGTCGAAGCATTGATAAACCTAAGGCGGACCCGCTCGCCGGGCGTGAACAGACCCGTCCAATTGCTCTCGGGACCCTGGCCGTTCATTAGGTAGGTGTAGATATGTCCGGTGATGTCGGCGATGTCGGTGGAATCCATGCGCATGTTGCCCCACGCCAGACGATCCCGGAGCGTGGCTCCGAAGCCGGCTTCCGCGACATCGTCGAAGAAATCACCGACGGTGCGCTTCTGAAAATTGAGGTAGTCGCTCATTTTCTTGAGCTTGGCGAGCACACGGTACGGATTTTCAAACATCCAATCCGAAAGCACCACGACGTGCTCGCGATCATAGGCGAACGGCTCGGGTTCGGCCGAGTCTATGACCAGCGGGCCATAGTGCCCGAGTTGCTCCTGAAGCTTGGTGTGGCTGTGGTACCAGTAGGTCCCGCTTTGTTTAACGGGATAGCGGTAGGTGAAGGTGGTCCCCGCACCAATGCCGGGGAACGTAACGCCCGGCACGCCGTCCATGCGGAACGGCAAGAGAATCCCGTGCCAGTGGATCGAGGTATCCTCCGCGAGCCTGTTGTGTACCCGAATGGTCACCGTCTCGCCTTCCCTAAACCGCATGATTGGGCCCGGAATTCCGCCATTGAGGGTGATCGCCGAGCCTTGCCGTCCGTCAATGGCGATCGGCGTCTCGGCGATGGTCAGGTCGAATTCGTGCGCGCCGGTGCGCGGATTGCCAGGGGCCCGCGTCCCAGCCATGTTGCGCGCCCAAGCGGGAAGCATCTGTTGAACAGCAAAGATTGCGCCGGTGGCCGATGCGGTCTTGAGCAGGCGTCTCCGCGTCAGCATGGAATAGTCTCCCTCTCACTTTGGGGCGGCCAGGTTCGAGCGAGCGACTGCGCTCACTTTGTCACTTCGATGTGGCCTACCATCCCCGCTTGGTAATGACCTGGAACGTTGCAGGCGAATTCGAGATCCGCAGACTCGGCAAACTTCCAGACGACCTCGCCGGACTTACTCGGTTCCAGGAGCACGGCGTTGGGATCGTGATGTTCCATGGTTTTGCCGCCGCCCATGTCCATCTTCATCATGTCGTGATTGATCCTGTCGGCCTCGAGTGCGCCGTGCTCGACCATCATGATCATCTCCTTTTGATGCGCGGCGTGCATCGCGGCGCTGCCGATATTGAATTCGTGGACGAATTCACCCGTGTTCTTCACGACGAAGCGCACTGTCTCTCCAGCCTTCACCTGAATCTTCTCCGGCTCGAAATAATTGTCGCCCATGGTCACCTCGACGGTGCGGGACGCCTCGGTGGCTTCTCCAGGTTGGCCAAAGTCCATGGCGTGGCCGTGGCCGCCGGAATGTACGCCAGCCGCCAGCGCAGGGCCGACGATTAGCCAACCGGCAACAAGAATTGCTCCAGATTTGATCGTTCTTGTGAGCACGTTGTACTCTCCCTTGGTGTTGTTCGAGGACCAACCCACTGCATTCTCAGCGCAGATCCGAACTATCGAGGGCGACCGAGCGCCTTCATCAAATTGCAACGAGCGTCTTTTGCCCTCCGCGTGTTCTCAGCGGGCAGTAGTCATATGAGAGGAGAGGTTTTTCTGAAGTTTGTCAGACGGACGCTTTTTTGTGACAGAGTTTGACACGCATTTGCAAACGCCGGTCCGAGAGGAGAGACTGCGCATGAGCCTCAGGGGCCCCGAGAGGCGTCAAGGGTCTTCTACGCCGCAGGTTTGAAGGATCCGGCGACCAGTTCGTGTGACGAGATTCCGCTCGCGGTTTCGGAGTGCGTGACACCGGCCAGATAACGTCGAACCTCTTCGTACCGCACCCGGCCATCTTCCATTGTTTGATAGTACCGAAACAGCTCCTTCAGAGGCGATGAAAAATCTTTGTAGGCGGTCAGAACAGCGACCAGAGCGCCAAAGGATAATTCTCCTTGAATGACTAGATATCCCCCAATCGTATAGAAGAAAAACGGCGTCATATGGCCGATGAAATTATTCAGGCCTTTCATGAAGAACTTTCGGCGAAACAGCTCAAAACGAATCCCCTGGATCGTTTTTAGGCTACGAAAAACCGGACGTAGACTCTGCGCGCCAACTGACTCTTGCTCCCTGCCAATGTTGTCGCCGAGCCGCCGCACCTCCTTGACGCGTTCTCGTGCCAAGGCGTTAATGCGTCGCTGCAAGCGGGGAATCAACGCAAGCTGAACCGGAAGCAGCGTGACAGCGGCGGCACCTAGTACAGGGTCTTGAACAAACATAAAGGTTAGAATCGTCAAAAACGTTCCACCTTGCAGGACAGGAAGGACGAAGGCCGCACCCATGAATCCTCCTATCGGTTCCAACTCCTGCACGATTACGGGGATAAGTTGAGATCCGCCGCCGGGCCGGTTACGACGCCGCCATTCGCGATAAACCGTGAGGCGCAGTCGGCGAAGGGCGCTTTCACTGAGACGACCTTGATACAGATTGGCCGCGTACTTGATGATGCCTTGGCAGATCACGGCAAGAAGGAAGAGCAGGCACAAGGCGAACAGGAATTCGACCTGTTCTAAACGGACCCCAGCGTACACGGTTGGAAATTCATCGGAGTCTAGCGCGCTGTTGATGATCGTTTTCGGCAACTCGAGGGTCGCATAAAGGACGGGCATCGATAGTCCGGCAACAACAACGAGGCCGACCTGCTGCCGCCAGGTCCGTCGCAGGATGTAGGGAAACAGCCCCGGAATGAGCGAGCTCGATCCGAGGTTTGCCCTGGCATCTGAGAGCTTGCCGCGCCGATTGCGCCGACGGATCCGCCGCCGCCACAGCTGAAACACCCGGAACAGGAGCAGGAATAGCAAGGCGGCGGGGCCATACATGACAACGATGTGCACGACGACACGGAGCCACCAGTGGGTCTCGCCGATGAATCCCGCCGCAACCTCGTTTGCGAAAATATGGAGAATGTCGAACGGAAACAAAACTTTGCCCCACTGGTGGTTCAAACGCGCTCCAGCTAACGTCGGAGCGTCGGATACAGAATGATCTCGAACGGATCAGACATTGGCGCCCGATTCTTGGGCGCGCGTTTTCCCCTCATGTGGTTGCAGCGAAGGCCCTAGGTTTGGCCCAGGTTATCGTTGAATTGTCTTTTAGACATACAACCAAAAATGTGTTGCTGAAGTTTGTCCATCAAACCCCTTATTGTGACAGAGATTGTCAATCGGTACGAAGTCTCCTCTGATTTTCTCCCGGCAATCAGCAATGGTCATTGAGCGGTAATGGTGTCCACCACATAAATACCGTCACTGCCACGGTTCAGCGTGAAATCGATCGGCTTGCCGACTGGAACCTTTGACAGATCCATACCGTCCGACACCTTCATATCCATGGTCATTGACGGCCAACCCAGCGCCGAGATCGGCTCGTGCGAGAGGTTCACGGTTCTTTCGCTCTCATTCACGGAGTTCACCTTGCCTTGGGCCATGACATGACCCGACGTCGCCTTCTCGTCCGCTGATTTTTCCATCATCTTTTCGTGCGACATGCCTGGTTTCATTCCCCCCATGGACTCGTGGCCGCTGTCCGTACTCTGGGCCTGAGCCAACACATGATGATGAGACGTTGTGGTCGTGGCGGAAGCACTCTCGAATGATGCTGCATGATCGGGTGCATCAACAGCGAGAGCGGGCGTTGTCCCCAGAAGGACGGTTGCGATATATGCGGCCGGTACTTTCTTAAGCATTGAATGTTCCTTTCACTCTGATACTCGGATTTATTCTGCTGGAGCCGTTTCGGGCGAACTCTTGGCAGCTGCCCTTATCTCCGATCGCAAAGCGATGCGCTTCCAGATCAAAAACACTGCGGGGATAACGAGCAGCGTCAACACAAGAGCACTGCTCATGCCCCCAATCATCGGTGCTGCAATGCGCCTCATCACGTGAGAGCCCGTTCCGTGCCCGATCATAATCGGCAAGAGGCCGAAAATGATCACCGCCACTGTCATGACGATGGGCCGAACGCGCAGGAGAGCTCCTTCGACGATGGCCTCTCGCAGATCCTCGATCGTCAGAAGGCGGCCCTCCCGGTCGGCTGCTTCACGATGGCGGCCAAGTGCCTGCTCAAGATAGGCAAGCATGAGGACACCGATCTCGACGGCGACGCCGGCGAGGGCAATGAATCCGACGCCGACGGCCACGGACATGTGATAGTCGAGCCAGTACAGGAGCCAGACACCCCCGATCAGCGCAAATGGGAGGGTCCCGAGGATGATACCCACCGAGATCAAATTGCGAAAATGCACGTACAGGAGCACAATGATGATCGCGAGCGTGACCGGGACCACAAGCCCCAAGCGTTGCTTGGCGCGCTCCATATACTCGAACTGTCCGGACCAACCAATTGAATAGCCCGGCGGCAATTCCACACTCTCTTCAACAATTTTCTGCGCCTCGGCAACATAGGAGCCGAGATCGCGACCGGCGATATCGACGTAGATCCATCCGTTCAATCGTGCGTTTTCGCTCCGGATCATTCCGGGGCCATCGCTGATCGAAATCTCGGCAAGTCTGCTGAGCGGAACGTGGGCGCCGCTCGGTGTAACGACCGGTAGGCGTTTAAGCTGTTCGAGTGAATCGCGGAAAGTTTGCGGATATCGCAGGTTGACGGGATAACGCTCCAACCCCTCGACACTTGTCGTAACCGACATCCCTCCGATTGCTGTGCGTACGATGTCCTGAACGTCGGTCACATTCATGCCGTACCGCGCGGAGTCAATCCGATTTATATCGACGTCGATAAAACGGCCGCCGGTGACGCGCTCGGCATAGACCGACAACGTCCCTTCGACAGGTTTGAGAGCCTCCTCGATCCGGGTTCCAATGTCGGAGATTATGTTAAGGTCGGGCCCGGCCACTTTGATCCCAACCGGCGTTTTGATGCCTGTTGCCAACATGTCGATCCGGTTCTTGATCGGCATGATCCACACGTTGGTGAAGCTTGGAACTTGGACGAGAGCATCGAGTTCCTGCTTGAGCCGATCCATGGTCATGCCCTCTCGCCACTCGCTCCGAGGCTTGAGCTTGATCGTTGTCTCCACCATGGTCAGCGGTGCCGGATCCGTGGCGGTATCGGCCCGGCCGGCCTTTCCGTAAACGGTTTCGACCTCGGGAATCGTGGCGATCAGCTTATTGGTCTGTTGCAAGACCTGCTGCATTTTGCCGATCGAGATTGCGGGATAGGCGCTCGGCATGTAGAGAAGATCGCCCTCGTCCAGTTCCGGCATAAATTCGGAACCAAGGTGAGCGAGAGGGTAAATCATGCTTGCTCCCGCCACGACTGCGACCAAAACCATAAGAGTTGGAGCCCGAAGGATCACCGTGATGAATGGTTTGTATGCGGCGACAAGCAGGCGATTCACCGGGTTGCGTTGTTCGGGAAGGATACGGCCGCGAATGAAATAGCCCATAACAACCGGCGTGAGCGTTATCGCGAGAATGGACGCGGCCGCCATGGCGAACGTCTTGGTGAAGGCCAGGGGTTTGAACAGGCGCCCTTCCTGAGCCTCCAGCGCGAACACCGGCAAAAAACTCAACGTGATGATGAGGAGGGAAAAGAACAACGCCGGACCAACTTCGGAAGCCGACTCCGCGACAATGCGCCAACGATTTTCCGGCGTCACTTCCTGTCGCTCCGCATGCTTGTGGTAATTCTCGATCATGACGATGGCGCCGTCGACCATCGCGCCAATGGCGATTGCGATTCCACCAAGGGACATGATGTTCGTGTTGATACCCTGGGCGTTCATCACGATGAATGCGATCAGAATGCCCACCGGAATCGTCAGGACGATCACCAACGAAGAGCGCAGGTGAAACAAGAACGCCGCGCAGACCAAAGCCACGACGGCAAATTCTTCGATAAGCTTTTCTTTCAGGGTATCGACGGCTCGGAGTATGAGGCTGGATCGGTCGTAGGTTTCCACGATCTCGACACCGTCGGGCAGACCGGCCTGAAGCGTGGCAAGTTTCGCTTTGACCGCGTCGATGGTGGCAAGCGCGTTTTCGCCCCAACGCATGATGACCACGCCACCGACGGCTTCTCCTTCGCCGTTCAGGTCGCCTATGCCCCGGCGCAGTTGCGGACCGGTCCTGATGTCGGCAATGTCCTCAAGGAGGATCGGGGTCCCGGACGACGTGATCCCCACCGGGATGGCCCGCAGGTCCTCTTCGTTTTCGATATAGCCGCTGGCGCGAACCATATACTCCGCCTCGGCAAGTTCGAGAACCGAGCCGCCCACTTCCTGATTGCCCTGCTGAATGGCGACCCTCACCTTCGACAACGGGAGGTCGTACGCGCGCAGGCGGTTGGGATCGACGACGACCTGGTACTGCTTCACCATTCCGCCGATGGTGGCAACCTCGGACACGCCCGGAACGGTCTGCAGCTCGAATTTCAGGAACCAATCCTGAATGCTGCGCAGCCCGGCCAGGTCGTGCCCGCCCGTGCGGTCGACGAGTGCATATTGGTAGATCCAACCCACGCCCGTCGCATCGGGACCGAGTGCCGGCTTGGCACCGGGTGGCAGCTGATCCGTGACTTGACTTAGATACTCAAGGACCCGGGAGCGGGCCCAATAGAGGTCGGTCCCGTCTTTGAAAATCAGATACACATAGGAATCACCGAAGAACGAGTATCCCCGCACCGTGACCGCCCCCGGGACCGCCAGCATGGCTGTCGTCAACGGATAGGTGATCTGGTCCTCGACGACTTGTGGCGCCTGCCCGGGATAGCTCGTCTTAATGATCACCTGGACATCGGACAGGTCGGGAATTGCATCCAGTGGCGTATTCTTAAGAGCATAGAGCCCCCAGCCGAGAATCAGGAGCGTGAATACAATGACCAGAAAACGGTTCTCGACCGACCAGTGAATGATTTTTGGGATCATGACCCACCTCCATCGGTCCCGTTATTCTCGAGCGTCGTAATCATCCACATGCCGGCTTCGTCTTTTGTGAGTTGGAATCGATAGGTATCCCCGCTTGAGACACCCGACAGGTCGACAGAAGGGGCAACCTTGAAATCCATCGTCATTTGCGGCCAGCCGATTGCCGGTATCGGTTCGTGCGAGATATTCACTTGATGGGCCGCCGCGTCGACGGCGTTCACGATCCCTACCGCCGAGGGGTTCGAGCCGTTGGATGCGATGGAAGCAATCCGCCACGTACCGGCCTCGTCTTTTTCCAGTTCGAACTGCACATGCTGTGCATCGCTGATCGCGGCAAGATCCACGGAGGGTGCAACCGCGAAGTCCATAGTCATTTGCGGCCAGCCCAGTGCCGGGATGGGGGCGTGCGTAACGTTGACCTTTCTCTCCCCGGGCATCACGGCGTTGACGACACCCTCGGCTCGGATTTCCGCGTTTGACGCCATGTCGTTGGGCTCGCCAGCCTCAAGGCGGGCAAGTGCTCCACTCAGGCTGCTTTCACTGTCGATGAGAAATTGACCCGACACGACGACTCGCTCGCCGCCGGACAGTCCCTCAAGGATGGCCACCCGGTCCCCCGACTCAATTCCCGCTTTGACAAGCACGGGCCGAAACGCGCCTTCCTCGGCCTCAACGATGACCCGTTCGGATTGACCCGTCCGAATGAGAGCTTGCCGCGGAACGCTGAGAACGTTGGTGCTCGGCCGGCCGTGCATAGTGACGTCGGCGTACATGTCTGGTTTGAGGCGCTCGCCCGGATTGTCGAACCGCAGACGCACCTTCAAAGTGCGCGTTTTCGGATCAACCGTCGGATAGACATACTCGATCTCGCCATCCCATCTTTCGCCAGGCAAATACGAGAGTGTCATGTTGGCGGGCAATCCCGGTTCGATCGCGTGCGCATCACTTTCGAAAACATCCGCCAGGACCCAGACGGATGACAGGTCGGCCATTGAGAGGATGGTTTTACTCGGCATTGCGTACATGCCGTCGCCGACATTAAGGGCGTAAACGACGCCATCTTGGGGCGCGTAGACGGGAATGGTGCGGCTGGCTTTCCCTGAACGCTTGAGCCGTTTGATGTAACTTGCGTTGACTCCAAGAGCATCCAAACGTTCCTCAGCCGCATTGATCAAGGTTGTGCGTCCCCTACTCAGCGCTTGTAGAAGTTCCGCTTGCGCATTCACGATCGTCGGCGAATAAAGCCGGAAAAGGAGGTCTCCTTTTTTCACACGTTCGCCAATCGATCTAACCTTGAGGTCCTCGATCCAGCCGTCTGTACGGAGATGCACGTGAAAGACACTGCCCTCGTTGAACTCAATGTATCCGACCGTAGAAATATTAGGTGAGAAGTCGCCTCGCTCGACCGCGGCAGTTCGAACGCCGAGGTTGTTGACGATGTTCGGGCCGATCCGGATGGCAACGTCATCATTGCCGCCACCGGCGCCTTCACCCTCGTATACCGGGATGAGGTCCATGCCCATCGGCGACTTGCCGGGGCTATCGCTCCGGAAGTTCGGATCCATGGGCGCCACCCAATAATCGATTTTCCGTTCCGCCTCCGGGTCTCCGGTGGTTATCGCGGCGCTTGTCTCGGGTGTTGGTGTTGGCAGGAACTTGCCTGCCGCAAATCCGATTGCCAGGGCCACGACGGCAATGACCAATATTCCTACTTTCATTCCGCGCCTGCCTTTAAATAGAGAAGCTGCGATTGCGCCTTTGCTTGATCCACACGAACGCGCAAGCCCCTCAGCCGCGTATCAATTTCTGTCAATTGCGCTCGCATTAGTGTCGAGAAATCCGTCACGTCCGACTGGTAGGCGACCATCGACGCATCTATGTTTTCGTCCGCCTGACTGCGTATCGCCTTCTCATACAGATCGACACGGTCGCCAAACCTGATCCAGTCCGCCCATGCAATTTCCAGCATTTTGTCGAACTCGATCAGCCTTTGGGAACGCGAAAGCTCGACGCTTCTAACTTCCAGCCGAGAGCGCGCGACTTCCTTGTCCTGCCTGTTCCAGAAAAAAAGCGGAACCGACATGTTGACCATGAATGACGCGAAGTCCGGTAGATCGCGTCCCATGAGATCCTGGTCGCGATAGCCATACTGAGCCTCAAGGGCAAAATTGGGAAAGTAGCGGCGCTCGGCGATTTCGGTTCCTCGACGCTTCGCGGCGGTCTCCTCGTCGAGTTCTATGATCCTTGGATGGCGGCTCAGTCCCGCTCGAAGAGTTTCGAGATCACCCGGTGGCGGCAAATCCGGGAATACGGAGTCAATGGGTCGTCGCCCAGCTTCGCCCACCCATCGAACCAGCCTGGACTGTGCGTCTTCAAGTTTGCGCCTAGCATCGAGCTCTCGATCTTCAACAATACTGAGCTCAAGCTCAGTTCTTACGAGATCTTCGCTTCTCGCTATGCCAGTCGCGAACCTGGACGAGGTTGCGCCAATGACGTTTCGAAGCGAGTCCTTACTATCCTGAAGAACCTCAACTGCGCGCGACCAATAGTGGGCCTCCAACCAATCCAGCCGTACGGCCAGCAAGGCATTGAGGTTTTCCGCGGAACGCAGAGCGCGCTGCCTATCCGCCAAATGCTTCGTCCTCGCGGTCTTCAACGACAGTGTTCCGAAAGGGGGAAAAGCCTGACTGAGACCAACGACAGCCTGGGTCATTGGCTCCTGGCTAAAGTCGAAGGTGTTCGTAGGGAGATTGAGCACGCCCACCTTGATTCTTGGGTCGGGGAGTTGACCATCAGCGACGGCGGCATTTTCAAGAGCTTCGGCCTGCGCGCCGAAGCGCGCAAACGAAGGGTCTTGCGGATTGATCAGGCTTTGCGCCTCTGTGAGCGTTAACGGCTCAGCGGCCTTAACCCACAACGGCAGCAAAATCGCCACTAGACTGATCGCCGCGAACACTTTCCGCATATTTCTAAAAGCCTCTCTTATGATTCCGCGCACAAGTCTGTGTGCGAGCTTCGTCCTCGGACCGCCTGCACGACGTTAGATTCGCAGAAAATACTGGTCAGGCTTGAACTCGTGAGGATGTAACGTGCTGATGATCCACAAAATCTCAGCGCAGTCCGCCGATTACAACGGCAATAGCGGCGAACATGAAACTGCCAGTCAGGTAACGGACGGTGATCGGGGTACTGAGCCACCGGCGTATGCTGAACACGAAAAACCTCCTTTGAAGAATATTTTAAATTTTTCGGGCACTCTCATGTGTTCTTGGCCCGTTTTTCACCCTTGGACTCTCCCAGTCGCGGTTAATTGAGGAGAAACAGCGGCTCACGTTTGATCGTGAAAATCCGTTCAGCGGATAAAACAGAATTTCTTTTTCTGAAGTTTGTCAGCGGAAAGCTTTTTTGTGACAAAGTATGTCACGCGTGCTGGGGCCGTATCGGATGCTAATGCGGCAGTTGAATGACCGCTCGCAATCCGCCCTCAGTTCGGTTCGACAAGATAATCTCGCCGCCGTGAGCATGGGCGATGGTTCGAGCGATGCTGAGTCCCAAACCCGCACCGCCGGTTTCTCGGCTTCTTGAGCGTTCCAGGCGAAAAAAAGGCGCGAAGACCTCGTCCAGTTCTGTGTCCGGAATACCCGGCCCGTCGTCATCGACCACGATCTGCAGGACATCTTGGTTCGAGGACATCTTCACTTTCGCGCTGCCACCATACTTGACGGCATTGTCGATGACGTTTGTAAGTGCTCGCTTGATCGCGAATGGACGACAGGAGTACTTCAGCGTTTTAGTTTCATCGAACTCTACCCTTTGGCCGGCGTCAGACATGTTGTCGCAGATGCTTGCCACCAGCGAACCGAGATCAACGATCCGAGGCTCCTCTTGCTCCGCATCATCTTTCGCGAAGGCTAAAGTGGATGCGATCATCGACTCCATTTCCGCCAGAGTAGCCAGCGTCTTTTGTTTTTCCTCCTCGTCCTTGATGTACTCGGCACGCAGACGGAGGAGTGTTATCGGCGTCCTGAGGTCATGAGAGATCGCCGCCAGCATCTGTGTTCGATTTTCGATAAGGCGCCGCAAACGTTCCTGCATCTCGTTAAATGCATGAATTGCTTGGCGAACCTCCGAAGGGCCCGCCTCTTCGACGGGCGACACGTTGACGTCGCGACCGAGCCGCTCGGAAGCCCTGGCGAAGGCGCGGAGAGGTCGCGTCATACGCCGGACCACCCAGAGCGAAAACAGGGCAATGGCGATTGTCATCAGAGCGGTGGAGAGAACCGCCTGGCTGGACCAGAAGTGTTCGGATTTCGGAAAAGTCGTTGCGAAGTTTATCCACTGCCCGTCGTTAAGGCGAACTGACGCTCTGACGACGTGCTCCAACGGGTCGCCTGTCATCATTTGCAGCAGGTGAGCGCGCATCCAAGCCACCGGCGATGATGCAGCGGAATGCTGGTCGGCGTCAGATACCTCCAGCCACTGAACGACAACATGCGACGAATCGGATTGAATCAATCGCACCAGAAATCTCTTTAACAAAGCGGAACGCCAGTCCTCATCAGCTGACCGCGCCAGCAGGCTTTCCGGAGCCAAGGTTACCTCTAATGATGGGCTGTTGGCGGCTCGGACGAAGCGTCCACGCAAATCCGGCGGCGCTTCCTTTACGAGTCGGGTGATCTCAGCGATTCGATGTGCCATCTGCTGGTCGCCACTCAGCATTAACATCTCGGCACGATCGGAGAAGTAGATTGCCATGCTGAGCACATGCGATACGGAAAGCCCAACCAGTAAGACCAGGATTGTTTGTCCAGCAAGACTGCGGGGCAGTAACCGCCTCATGGCGATTGAACCGAAGGCGTAAAAACGTAACCTCCTCCCCAAACCGTTTTGACGATCACTGGGGTCTTGGGATCCTCTTCGATCTTTTTTCGCAACCGGCTCACCAGCGTATCAATGCTTCGATCAAAAGGTGTCGCGTCGCGACCTTGCGTCAGGTCGATGAGTTGATCGCGAGTCAGCACTCTTCCAGAATGCTGAACAAAGACGTGCAAGAGGTTGAATTCGCCTGTGCTCAGGGAAATGATTGTGCCGTCGGCATCCTCAAGTTCCCGGCGAGCAATATTAAACTTCCAGCTCTCGAAGGTAACTATGGGTTCCTTGGGCGGGGCGCCGCGCTCCGGAAAACTTTGGGCGCGCCGTAAGACGGCTCGCACGCGAGCGAGCAGTTCCCGCGGACTGAACGGCTTGGCCAGGTAGTCGTCGGCGCCCATCTCCAGACCGACGATCCGATCGGTTTCCTCGCCCATCGCTGTCAGCATGACCACGGGAATATTGGACTTTCCACGCAGGTCGCGGCAAATCGTTAGGCCGTCCTCTCCCGGCAGCATCAGGTCCAAAACGATCAAATCGACCTGACTCTGCTCCAGTAACTTGCGCATGGTCTTACCATCCGCCGCGGTGCTAACCCGAAAGCCATGCTCGCCCATGAACTTGGCGACGAGATCGCGAATTTCCCGATGATCGTCGACCACAAGGATGTGCGGAGTGTCCTTCATGTTGCGAAGTATATGTAAGCGGTGCGCCGATGGCAGAAGAAAATTGTGACAGAGTTTGTCGCCAGGGACGTAAGGCAAACTTTGTCACCCAGAAGGGGTCTGCCGGACAAACTTGAGCAAAGAAGATTTCCTTCAATTCTGATCCAGAAATCGACACAGAACAGGAGTTTTCGATCTTGAAACCGGCACTGATGCGCGCAGCTGCGGTAGCAATCATCGCAACTATCGCCCTGTCAAGCGCAGCTGGCTTTGCCGATCCTTCCCATCACAGTACCGCAAATACGGGAAGTCAGCCCTCCAGTGAAGCTGGCCCTTCTGAGAGGATGGGTCACGGAATGATGGATTACGGCTGGAGCATGATCGGACCCAGTGGAGTCGACTCGGCGTTGGTCAATATCATCAAGGAAAGGCTGGCGATCACCGAGGATCAGCAGCCCGCCTGGCAGTCTTATATCGACGCCCTCCAGGATAATGCCGAAGCGATGCGCTCCATGCATGAAGCCATGGACACGATGAACGATCCCAAAACGAGTGCGCAGGACGTTAGCGCTTTGATGGCAAGCATTCACCAATTGCAGCGCCAGGCCCTTGAAGATGTGCAGGCCGCGCACGGCGCACTGCTCGAAGTTCTCCGTGACGATCAGAAGCCTGCCGCCCGCAGCCTGATTGTGCACGGTGAGCTTTTGGGGCGATCCATGGGAAAAAGCAGAATGATGCCGCCCTGCGAGAGCGATACAGGCGGAGGTGCTTCGTCCAAAATTTAGCAACGTAGAGTGCCGGCGGGCGAGCCGCCGGCCGCTTCCTCGCGAGTAGGGATAGACAGATGTGGGATGAAGGCTCGTTAAACCACGAAATGATGGGATGGTGCGATAGCTCTTGGCACTGGTTTTTCGGCTTTCACGGCATCATGTCCGCCATTTTCCTAGCCGTCATTGTCGTCGTGCTCGCTTTGCTCGTCCGCGATTTGCGAAGAGATCACGAACAACAAACCACACCGACAGGGAGGGACGGAAAACCAAGCATCGACACAGCAGAAGCAAATCTCAAAACTCATTCGGTCAGACGATCTTGAGACGAAACTCCAGCAAATCGATACCCATCCCGCCGTCCCAGCATGAGCGAGGACGGAATTCACAAGTTTAGCGAGACAATCATGGCTGTAACGAAACAACCGACCCACCAGGCCCACGATGCGACCTCTTCCGCCGCGGCGGCCGCAAAGCCAGCGGATGATCACAGTCACCTTGATCATGGCCATGCGATAGTTGCGGATGGAGACATGACGGCAAAGGACCCGGTTTGCGGGATGATGGTGAAGCTGGACCAAGGCAAACCTAGCCGCGAGCATAACGGCGAGACCTATCATTTCTGCTCTGAAAAGTGCCGCGACAAGTTTGTGTCGGACCCGGAGCAGTATTTATCCGGCGCGACCAGGCAAGCAGCCGTGCCCGCGCCCGAGGGCACGAAGTACACCTGCCCGATGCACCCGGAAATCGTCCGCAATGCGCCGGGCGACTGCCCGCTCTGCGGCATGGCGCTGGAACCGATGGGCGTTCCGGCCGCCGATGAGGGACCGAACCCGGAGCTTGTCGATTTCACCCACCGGTTCTGGGTCGGCGGTGCGCTAACGGTTCCGCTTCTGGTGTTGACGATGGGTCCTTTTGTGGGACTGGGCTTCGTCCGTGAAATCTTCGGCGAGCGTGCCACACTTTGGATCGAGCTCGTTTTGGGTACGCCTGTCATTCTATGGGCAGGCTGGCCGTTCTTGGTGCGCGGCGTCAAGTCGGTGATCAACCGCAGCCTCAACATGTTCACGCTCATCGCCATGGGCGTCGGCGCAGCTTACCTTTTCAGTGTCGTTGCCGTGCTTGCGCCGGAGATCTTTCCGGACGGATTCCGCGATCCGGAGGGCAATGTTGGGGTCTATTTCGAGGCCGGCGCGGTTATCGTCGTCCTGGTACTCTTGGGCCAGGTCATGGAGCTCGGCGCGCGCGAGCGCACGGGCTCGGCGATCCGTGCGCTCCTGGATCTTGCCGCGAAGACCGCCCGCGTGATCCGCGAGGACGGACAGGAAAAGGAGATTCCGCTGGAGGACGTCAAGGTCGGCGACCGGCTGCGTGTGCGTCCGGGCGACAAGGTCCCGGTTGACGGCGTTGTGGTCGAGGGCCGCTCGTCGATCGACGAATCGATGATCTCCGGCGAACCTATTCCGGTCGAGAAGGTCGAAGGCGATAAAGTCGTGGGCGCCACGATCAACGGCACCGGCAGCCTGGTGATGGAGGCCAAACGAGTCGGCGCTGATACGACACTCAGCCAGATCGTCGAGATGGTCGCGAACGCGCAGCGCTCGCGCGCACCGATCCAGAAGCTCGCCGATTCCGTGGCCGGTTCCTTTGTGCCGGCAGTGATCTTAATCACGGTCCTCGCATTCATCGCCTGGGGGATCTGGGGTCCGGCGCCGGCGCTAGCCTATGGCTTGGTGTCCGCCGTCGCCGTACTCATCATCGCGTGTCCCTGCGCGCTGGGTCTGGCGACGCCCATGTCGATCATGACGGCCACGGGTCGTGGGGCGCAAGCGGGCGTGTTGATCAAGAACGCGGAAGCGCTGGAGCGTTTCGCCAAGGTCGACACCCTGATTGTCGACAAAACCGGTACGCTGACCGTCGGCAAGCCGAAGCTCGTCGCCGTCCTGCCGGAAACCGGCCATGACGAGACCGAAGTGCTGCGTCTGGCCGCGAGCCTGG
>JGI12048J13642_10005833_pt1 | contig 18500 bp, 19 predicted proteins | sample ElkSlonscriptome_16_FD_13642 | JGI IMG/M metagenome (IMG submission 13642)
CGATGGCAAGCCCGAGCAATCCGGTGGCAAGCCCGAGCAATCCGGTGGCAAACCCGAGCAATCCGGTGGCAAGCCCGAGCAATCCGGTGGCAAGCCCGAGCAATCCGGTGGCAAGCCCGAGCAATCCGGTGGAAAACCCGACAAGTCAGGCAAAAAGACTGCGCCGGTGGGCGTAAAGCCCGAGCAGTCCGGCAACCCGTCCGGGCCACCCGAAGGCAAGGAAGCGCATTCCGGCGATACACCCGGACAAGCCAACCCGGGTTCCGAAAAACCGGCTCAACGACCAAAAAAGTCAGCGAAAGAACTGGATGGCGAAAGCCAGGGCGGCCCCGGCTCCGACAGGTCGGCCGACAAGCGCGGTGAAACGCCATCGGCCCGTCCAGTCGGTCAGCAGGCGGGACTGTTCAAGATCGACGGCAAGCCAGGCGCCGACGAGAGACCGAAGAAATCTCAGGCGCCCGACAACGGCGATAAATCGAGCGGTAATTCCTGACGACAGCGGCAGCGATACCCTCACATGCTGGACTGAACGGTCCGGGTTTTCCCGGACCTTCTTTTTTAAGAAAACTCATGTCTCTATGACGTCATAACGGATCGCCTCGCGCAGCAGCGCGACTTCGCTATCGACACCGATCTTTTCGAAGATTCGGTACTTGTGCGTTGAAATCGTCTTGGGGCTGACGTTCATGCGCTCGGCGATGGCGCTGGATTTCATGCCCTTGGCCAACATCATCGCCACTTCGATTTCGCGCGGCGTCAGATCCTGAAAAGGCGATTGCGGAGTCCCGGGCAAAAGCGACATTGCAAGCTGCTGCGCGATCTCGGAACCGACGTAGCGTTCCCCGTCGGCGACCTTGCGGATCGCAGTGACCAACTCCTCGGCATCGCATGCCTTTGTCAGGTAGCCGGCCGCACCCATCTCCAGCAGTCGTGCCGGAAACGGCGGCTTGGCATGCGCGGTAAGCGCAATGATCCGAACCGACGGACGTGCATTCATGATCCGTTCGCTGGTTTCGAAGCCTGAAAGCCCGGGCAGCCCGATATCCATCAGGATAACGTCGGGGTTTTCCTCCCGATTCAACTGGATGGCCCTCTCCCCTGTACCTGCCTCGCCGACAATTTCTATCCCGCCGGCATCGTTGATGATATTTCGCAACCCGGTACGCACCAGGTGATGATCGTCCACGATCAAGAGTTTGATCATTATCGCCGCCCTCTCCCTCTGTTAAAGTCCCAACCGCCAAAAAAATATGAAACTATCCGCACGCGCGGATCGCCTGTTCCGCTACTGGAACTTTAACGCAAAACAACAGATCGGCGGGACGCGCTCGACAGACCACCCACAACCACTGGGCTGCGAGGACCGTCAGACGCCGGACGGAATTACCATTGAATCAGTACGAGGTCGAAGCGGCGAGTTGCCGCCGTTACTGCGTGGGCTTAGGGTATTAGTCGGTGCCCAATCAGAACGCGGTTAGTGGGTTTGGAGATGGTGCATTCGTACCCGTATTCGCCGATGGTGCCGACGATCTACTGGTGTACCCCCTCGTTAATCCTGTAACATTCAGAACGTGACTGAGTCGACCGTACAAGACGCGTCCTGCAGTGAATGGCACGCACCTTTACAAAGGGCGCAACGCCGCAATGTCGACTCAGAAGCACTCCCGACGGGCGAGTCGGAAAGTTACAGGATTAATGACGGGGTACACTAGCGGTGGCTGTCTATCGGCTGGTAACCGTTTTCGACGCCCTTGGTCACGATCGCAACCGCATCGTGCGGGTGAAGGCTCTCGAAATGGCTGCACCGCGCCCAGTAATCCAAAATCCGCTCATCGCTCTCGAGCGCCTTGCGGACGCGCCGACCGGCGTCTTCACAGAACATGAGATTCTGCCCATTCAAGCGTGCGAACTCCTGCTCGTCCTCACGCTTGACTGCAGTCTGTACCGGCGTCTTCAGCGCGTCTTCGATCAGGTCGACCAGCTCTTCGAAAGGAAACGCCTCGAAGGTCGGGGTAAGCTGCAGCCGAACGTCTGCTATCGATCTCTGGCTATGAGGCGTCGCCATGATTCCCTGCTCGGTGCCAAGCCAGTTCAACACGGCCTGCCGATCGACCTGCTCACCTGAGGCAAAATCTTTTTCGAATTGATGCTGAATGAGCTGGCGGGCCAACGCCGCTGAACACGGGCAAGTGCTCGAATAGGTGATCTCGTAACCGAGCTCGAGCGAAAACTTCTTTCCTTCGAGCGTTGCGATGATACTGAACGGATAGTTGCGCCAACCCGAATTGTCGCTGGCCAGTGCTTTTCGACGTGTCTGGTACTCAAAGTCGATTCGAACCAATGCGCGCGTGCTGAGGTCAGCGTGCGAATCCAGAAAATCCCGCAACAGGTGACGCAGTGCAAGCGGCGTCAACGTGTGCTCGGCCAGCGCCCGATCCAGGTGCAGATACAAGCGAGACATGTGGATCCCGCGGGCCTCCGGCTCGCCGAGATTGACGAACGCACTGATGTGAGCAGGCGTCTGCGTGGTCACGCCGTCTTTTCCGGCAATGCGGACCGGAACCTCGATTCGGTTCATTCCGACCCAGTCCAGCTTGCCCGCAAGCTGATCGTGCGGCTGGGACGCGATATCCGGCAGCGAGGTGGCCTGACTTTTCATATTCATCAGTGGTTCCTTGGGATTTGTCGGCGACTTTTTTGCCGCTTTATCCTCGAGTATGCGGGCGGTGCGATGAATGTCGAGTGACGCGAACAGCGGTGTGTTGCCGCGTGAAAGACTCAGGCCGGGGCAACCCGAGATCAAAAACTGGTCGGAGCGGGGAGATTCGAACTCCCGACCCCCACAACCCCATTGTGGTGCGCTACCAGGCTGCGCTACGCTCCGAGTCCAGACCCGACATTATAAACGCGTCCAGCATGCCGGTGGCTTCGGCCTTGCGTCGAGAAGCATTTCGAATTGAAGCGAGCGCTTGGCTGACTGTCGCCGGCGGCGCGCAGAAACCAGGATGTATATGCAAATGCATGAGGACCGAACTCAACCTGCCGGACGCCGTCAGCCGCACGCGCCGCAATTTCAAGACGCTTCCGGGGTTGCCTAGCGTCGCAAAACCTGGAGGACCTCTTCCAGTTCGCCGCGCAACTGGCGTACGAGCTGCTGGCTTCGGGAGACATCGTCCCGCGCAGTCTCGCCTTCAAGCTGCTGGCGTGCACCTAGAATGGTGAAACCCTGCTCATGCAGCAGCGAGCGGATCTGGCGAACCATGATCACGTCGTGGCGCTGATAGTAGCGCCGATTGCCGCGGCGCTTGACCGGCTTGAGCTGCGGAAACTCTTGTTCCCAGTATCGCAGGACGTGCGGCTTGACCGCGCACAACTCGCTGACTTCGCCAATGGTGAAGTAGCGCTTGGCCGGAATCGGCGGCAGTTCGCGGTTACTTCCTGGATCCAGCATAAGCTTCCACTCGTCCACGCAGTTTCTGACCGGGCTTGAACGTCACCACGCGACGCGCGCTGATCGGAATTTCCTCCCCGGTCTTCGGATTTCGGCCGGGTCGCTGGCGCTTGTCGCGCAGCTGGAAATTGCCGAAACCGGATAGCTTCACGTGCTCACCATCCTGGAGTGCGTCTCGGATGGTCTCGAACCAGGCATCGACAAACTCCTTGGCCTCGCGTTTGTTGAGCCCAACTTCCTCAAACAATGTGTTGGCCAGGTCAGCCTTGGTCAATGCCATCCATCTACCCTCTTTTAACTTCTCAAACTGATCTTGCATTCTGCTTTCAGAGATGCGACCACGGACAGCATAACCGAATCGACCTCCTCGTCGGTAAGCGTGCGCGAAACATCGCGCAAAATCAAGCCTATACCCACGCTTTTGTAGCCCGACTCTATCCCTTTTCCCTGATATTTATCAAAAACGATGCATTTTTCAAGCGTTCGCCCGATGGATTGGGCGCAAACGCGCTGCAAATCAGCGACGGGGACGGTTTCAGGAACGATCAGCGCCAGATCCCGCCGGACCGACGGATAGCGGGCCGTACCGCCGAATTGCGGCAATTCACGCTCTCGCAGAATATTCAGGTCGAGCTCGGCGACAAATAGCGTATGGTCGAGATCAAACTCGCGCGCTAGTCCGGGATGCAGCTGGCCGGCGAATCCAAGATCGCAACCGTTGAGCGAAAGCGCGCAAGACTGGCCCGGGTGAAGCCAGTCCACGCTGTGAGCCGTCGCTTCGAGTGCATCCGGCCTGTGGCCGACGCAGCCCGCCAGATGCTCCACTTCCCCCTTGAGATCGTAGAAATCGAAATCACGGCGATCTGCGAGCCAGGATTCGGGATGGGCGTGGCCGGCGATCGCCAGCCCAATGCGCTCGGATTCGGTCCACCCCCCGGCCGATGAAAAGACGTGTCCTGTCTCGAAAAGCTTCAAGCGCGGCTGCTGATGTCGAAGATTGTTGCCTGCGGTGCGCAAAAGGCCCGGCAGCAAACTGGTCCTGAGCACACCCATTTCCTGGCTAAGCGGGTTGGCCAGCGGCTGCGCCGCAGCCTTCTGCGCGAGCACGGCGAGATCGTCTTCGGACACGAAGCTCCAGGTCATGATCTCCTGAAAACCACGCGAATGCAGCGACGAGCGAATCGTGTCCATCGCCACGCTGCGCTCGCTGGCGACAATCGCTGTAAGACGCCCGCCCGGAGCTCGGGACGGAAGCTGGTCGTAACCGACCATGCGGGCGACCTCTTCGATCAGGTCGACCTCGATCGCGAGATCGCGGCGGGCCGAAGGCGGCGTGACCCGAATGTCGTCGCCATCGGGCGCCAGCGTCATTCCGAGACGGGTGAGAATGTCACTGACGCGACTGGCATCGAGATCGGTACCCAGAACCTTGTTCACGCGCTTAATTCGCAGCCTGATCGAGGGCACCCGCGGCAGGTCTTCAACCGATGCTTTTTCGACGACCGGACCGGGCCGGCCACCGACAATATCGAGGATCAGCGCCGTCGCGCGCTCGATGGCCCGAATCTGCAGTTCGGGGTCCACACCGCGTTCGAAGCGGTGCGACGAATCCGTGGCCAGTCCCAGACGGCGACCCTTGCCGATGATGCTGGCCGGATTGAACCAGGCCGATTCCAGAAGGATGTCGCACGTCGCGTCGCCGACCGCGGAATCCAGTCCTCCCATGATGCCGGCAAGCGCCACCGGCTTCGCGTGATCGCAGATCAGCAGCATGTCTTCGTCGGGCTCGATGGCCTGGCCGTCCAGAAGCGTGATTCGGTCGCCCGGGCGGGCGCGGCGTACGCGAATGCCGCCTTCGATCACACCGGCATCGAACGCGTGCATGGGCTGGCCCAGCTCCAGCAGCACGTAATTGGTCACGTCGACCACCGGGCTGCGCGACCTCAGGCCTGATCGCTCCAGGCGCTCGACCATCCAGCCAGGCGTCGTCGCCTGCGGATCGATCCCCCGAATCAGCCGACCAACGTAACGCGGGCAGTCGGTCGGATCCAGCAGTTCTATCTCGACATCGTCGTCCAGATCGGGCGCGATCGCGGCGATATCCGGTTCGCGGCACTCGAGCGAAACAGCCGCCGCCAGCTCCCGGGCGATACCGCGGATCGAAAGGCAGTCGGCCCGGTTGGGCGTCAAGTCGACCTCGATTACGTGGTCGGGCAGGCCCAGCGCGTGTGCAAGTTCAGCACCAGGTGTCAGCGTTTCCGGCAGTTCGAGCAGGCCGCTGGCGTCTTCGCCCAGACCGAGTTCGGGTGCAGAGCACAGCATGCCGCGCGACTCGACGCCGCGCAGTCTGGCAGGCTTGATTTTGAGCCCGTTGGGTAGTGTCGTCCCGACGGTCGCCAGCGGCGCCTTGAGACCGGCGCGCGCATTCGGCGCCCCGCAAACGATGGTGACCGGGGCGTCGGCGCCGTAATTCACTTCGCAGATTCTGAGCCGGTCGGCGTCAGGGTGCGGCTTGCAGTCGACGATCTCGCCCACCACCACGCCGTCCAGACCGGTGCCGATGGTCTCGAGTTCATCGACTTCGAGCCCGGCGGCGGTCAATCGGTCGGCAACGCTCTGGGCGTCCAGGTCAGTCGGCACCCATTGGCGCAGCCAGTTCAAGCTGAATCGCATCGGATTCCCCAAAAACTCGTGAATTTGTTACTGCGCCAAACCCCGCTATCGAAACTGGGCCAGAAAGCGCAAGTCGTTATCGAAAAACAGCCTCAGATCGTCAACCCGGTAGCGCAGCATGGCGAACCGCTCGACGCCCAGACCGAACGCGTAGCCGGTGAAGCGCTCGGCATCCACGCCGCAGTTATCCAGCACGTTGGGATGCACCATGCCGCAACCGAGCACTTCCAGCCATCGGCCGGGGCTTCCGTCTGCGTTACGCCAGCGAATGTCGACTTCGGCCGAGGGCTCGGTGAACGGAAAGTAAGACGGTCGCAGCCGCATCTCGAGCTCGTCCTCGAAATACGTGTTGACGAAGGTCGACAGCAGGCCCTTGAGATCTGCAAAGGTCACATCGTCGTCGACCAGCAGCCCTTCTACCTGGTGGAATTGGGGCGTGTGCGTTTGATCGGAGTCGGACCGGAAAACACGACCCGGCGCAACGATTCTCACCGGCGGCGTCTGCGCCTTCATCACCCTGATCTGGACCGGTGACGTGTGCGTTCGAAGCAGCCGGCCGTCGGGAAGGTAGAAGGTATCGTGCATCGCCCGCGCCGGGTGATGCGGCGGAAAATTCAGCGCCTCGAAGTTGTGGTAATCGTCTTCCACTTCGGGGCCGTCCGCTACGGCAAAGCCGAGGCCGCGGAAAATCGAAAGAATCCGGCTCATGGCGCGCGTGACCGGATGCGGCCCGCCTGGATCAACGGCGCGACCAGGCAAGGTCACATCCAGGGTCTCGGTCGCCAGACGTCGGTCCAGCGCCTCGCGTTCGAGCTCCGCTTTGCGGGTCTCGAGCCTGCCGGCAAGCTCGCGCTTGAGTTCGTTGACCGCCTGACCGGCGTCCCGGCGGGCCTCGGGGGGCAACTGACCCAGATTCTTCAGCTCGGCGGTCAGCCGGCCCTTCTTGCCCAGCCAGCCAACACGGACGTCATCTAGCGCGCGCAGTTCATCTGCACCGGCGACTTCTGCCAGCGCGCGCTCACGCATTGCATCCAGATCGGGACCGGCCACGATTGTCTCTACAATTGTCGGTGCAGTCGGCGGCCGGTCAGGCCAGCTGGGCCTGGGCTTTCTCGGCCAGCGCCTTGAACGCAACCTTGTCGTTGACGGCCAGTTCGGCCAGCATCTTGCGATCAACGCCGATCTCGGCCTTCTTCAGGCCGTTGATGAACCGGCTGTAGGACATGCCGTGTTCGCGTGCGGCAGCATTGATTCGCTGAATCCACAGGCGACGGAATTCACGCTTCTTCTGACGACGGTCGCGGTAAGCATACTGGCCGGCCTTGATGACCGCCTGCTTGGCAACCCGGAACACCTTGCGGCGTGCGCCGTAATAACCCTTGGCCCGACTCAGCACCTTGCGGTGACGACGGCGGGCGACTACTCCACGTTTTACTCTTGCCATTGTCCTGTCTCCTGTCTCTTAAAGAACGAATAATCTGTCGTTGCGAGATCGTAACGACAATTAAAGCTTCGGCAGCATCTTGCGAATCGCCTTTTCGTCGGCGCTCGCTACCATCGAAGTCGAGCGCAGGCGACGCTTGCGCTTGGTGTCCTTCTTGGTCAGGATGTGGCTGTGGAATGCATGCTTGCGCTTGATGCGCCCGCTTCCGGTGGCGCGGAACCGTTTGGCGGCACCGCGGTTCGATTTCATCTTGGGCATGGTGTACTCCTCTTGGTAATGCCGGTTCCGCAGCGGCTTTTTGGCGAAGATGCCTAAAAAGCGCTTGACCCCGATTGTCTCCCGTACAGTTGTCCGGAAGACCGCCCTGAGGCTGCGGTCAGGCTTGTTTTGTCAAGCCTTCTAGTATAGATCTATCGGGCGGGGCATGTCCACATGCAACCGCAAATTTATTGAATTGCGGTTGGCGCGACGACACTGCTGGCGTACTATCGTCGAACAACCTCTGTTTTACCCGGAAATAATCTGGAATGTGCGGACGCGGCGGACTCGACTACGACTGGAAGACGCTGTGGGCATGGATGGACCTGATCGGTCCGGCGCCCGACGGCGGCGTTCGCCGGCTCAACGTGGCGCCAAGCCGAAGGCACCGCGATGGCGTCGACTTTTCGCGCCTGCCGGTGGTACGTTCGACGCGCGACGGGCGCGGAGTGGACGAGCTGGTCTGGCCGCTGATTCCGACATGGCTGAAAGGCGATCTGCCCAAATATTCGACGGCCAACTGTCGCACCGAGGCGGGCGAGGCGTTTTCCGCCACGGTGAGCAAGAAACCGACGTTCCGCCTGGCCTGGAAGCATCAGCGCAGGTGCCTGGTCCCGATGAGCTGGTTCTACGAGTGGGACAAACGCCAGTCGCCCAGCCAGCCCTGGCGGGTTTTTCCGGTCGACGACCCGTTGCTCGTCATGGCCGGTCTCTGGGAGCGATCAACGACGCCCGACGGCCAGGCCATCGACAGCTTCACGATCCTGACCACCGAACCGAATCGCGTGCTCGCCGGGATCGGCCACCACCGCGCGCCGGTGTTGATCGAGCGCCCTGACTTCGAAACCTGGCTGACTGGCGACGACCACCTTGCAGAAAAGCTCATCGTGCCACCGGCCGACGAAATCCTGCAAGCCGAACCGGTGACTCGGCGGGTCAACAATCCGGGCTATCAGGGGGAAGATCTGATGGTGCCGGACGATGTGGACACAGGTGGCGAATCCGACAGACAGCTTGCCATCGATAGCGCGTCGGACCGCGAATCGGACCGGGCCAAGAAGCGGAAATCAGAGTAATGCGCGTACACGATCCTTCCGCCGACAAGGCCGAACTTGTTTTCCAGCCCGACGGGGACGGGCGGCTGACGGCGCGCGGCGACTGGACCCTGGCAAACGTAGAGCGGCTCAATAACCAGGTCGAAGCGCTTTCCGGGCAAGTCTTTCGGCTCGATGCCAGCGGCATTTCCCGGCTGGACGCCTCCGGCGCGCTGCTGCTGGAGCGGCTGCTCTGCCGAAGCGGCCAGGCCGCCGCGGAATCCGGTCTGACCGGTCAATGGCGGACGCTGTTCGACGCCGTGGATGCAGCCTGCGACGACAGACACGAGCCGGAGCCGCAGCGCGAACCCCAATGGCGACAAATTCTGGCCCGCATCGGCCGGGCCATGGTGGAAATCGCCCAAAGCACGCGCGAGCTGATGAACTTTCTGGGCATCACGGTTCACAGGTTTGCCCGAACCCTGGTCCAGCCATGGCGGCTGCGCATGACTTCGACGGTCTATCACATGGAACAGACCGGCCTGGATGCGGCGCCGCTGCTGATTTTGCTGTCGGGCCTGATCGGGGCAGTCGTCGCTTTTCTGGGTGCAACAGTGCTGCGGGATTTCGGCGCCGAGCTGTTCGTAATAGATCTGGTCACTTTCGCCTTCCTGCGCGAATTCGGCGTTCTCCTGACCGCCATCCTCATGGCAGGACGCACTGCAAGCGCGTTCTGCGCCCAGATCGGCATGATGAAGTCGCGCGAGGAGATTGATGCCATCCGCACCCTGGGACTGGATGAAATCGAAGTTCTGGTCCTGCCTCGCATGATCGCGCTGCTGATCACCCTGCCCCTGCTTGCGTTCATCGCGACCATCGCAGGGCTGGTGGGCGGGTTGGTCGTCTCGGTGCTGTCGCTGGATATCAACCTGACGCTCTACCTCGACCGCGTGCAGCAAACGATGACCCTGAAACATTATCTCGTTGGCGTGCTCAAGGCCCCGATATTCGCCGTGGTGATCGCGTTGATCGGCTGCCTGGAAGGCCTGCGGGTCGAAGGTACGGCGCAATCGGTAGGCGAGCACACCACGACGGCCGTGGTGCGAAGCTTGACCATGGTCATCGTCATCAACGCGCTGGCGGCGATTTATTTCATGGAGATCGGCTGGTAACTGTATGGCTGACAACGCTGCCAACAACGACCAGGACGCGGTAATCCGTGTGCGCGGTCTGGAAAACCGATTCGGCAATGACGTCGTGCACGACGGTCTGGACCTCGACGTGCGGCGCGGCGAGATTCTTGCCGTCGTCGGCGGATCGGGCACCGGAAAATCGGTCCTGATGCGCTCGATACTCGGCCTGCTGCGCCCCAGCGGCGGGCGCATCGAGGTCTTCGGACGTCAGCTCAGAGATTCCGAGGATGCGCAACAGTTCATGTCGCGCCGCGCCGGCGTATTGTTCCAGGACGGCGCGCTGTTTTCGTCGCTGACCGTACTCGAAAATGTCGAACTTCCTTTAAAAACGCATCGTCCCGACATTTCAACCCAGCTCCGGCGCGATCTGGCCCGTTCGAAGATTCAGCTGGCCGGGTTGCGGGCCTCGACCAGCCAGAAGATGCCCTCCGAGCTGTCGGGCGGCATGCGCAAGCGGGTGGCCCTGGCCCGCGCCCTGGCCCTGGAGCCGGAACTGCTTTTTCTCGACGAGCCTACCGCCGGCCTCGACCCGATCGGTGCGGCGGACTTCGACCGGCTGCTGCACACCTTGCAGCGAGCACTCGGACTGAGCGTATTCCTGATCACCCACGACCTTGATACGCTTTACGCCATCTGCGACCGGATTGCGGTGATTGCCGATCGTCAGATTCTGGCCGCCGCGCCGCTGAGCGAAATCGAAAAGCTCGATCACGAATGGATACGAAGTTATTTTCACGGCCCGCGGGCGCGCGCGGCGCGTCAGCAGGACTCGGCCACAGGCTGAAGGAGCACCAGGCATGGAAACGAAAGCCAACTACGTCGTCATTGGCGCGTTCACGTTAACGATTGCGATCGCCGCGGTGCTGTTCGGCCTGTTTGCCGCCCGCTACGCCACCGACAGCGCCTGGAATCGCTTTCAAATCATATTCAACGAATCGGTCATCGGGCTTTCCGACGGCAGCCCGGTGCTCTACAACGGGGTCAGCATCGGACGTGTAACCGAACTCGACCTCAACCCAGATGACGTTCGCCAGGTCCTGGCCACGATCGAGGTCCAGGCCCAGGTGCCGGTACACGAAGACACCGTGGCGACAATTCGCCTGACCGGCCTGACCGGCACGGCAGCCATCCAGCTCAGCGGCGGTACCCCCGGCAGCCCATTGCTGAAATCTTCGGGCAGCGATCCGGCCCGGATTCGATCGATATCGTCACCGCTCAGTCGCCTGCTGGAGTCCTCCGAGGGTATTGTGGTTACCGCCAACGGCGTGCTCACCCAGCTCGAGAAACTGGTCCGCGACGAAAACCTCGAACGCATCGACGCCACGCTTGCGTCGCTCAAACGCTTCAGCGGCGCACTGGCCGAACCGGCCAGCGACCTGAACCGCCTGCTCAACAACGCCGCCGAGGCCAGCGATTCGCTGCCGGCATTGCTGGCGCGACTCGACGCCACCGTCGGCCGCTTCGACGCCTTGGTTGCCGACGTCGATAGCGGTTTGGTACAGGACCTTCCCGAACTCGGTTCCAGACTTGGCGAAACGCTCGCCAATCTTGAATCGCTGTCGGGACGCGTCGACACAATCATCGCCAGCAATCAGGATGAACTCAGCCAGATCGGCGGCGTCGGAATGCGCCAGGTGTCCGGCGGCATCGAGGACATTCGAGGGCTGATACGCGAGCTTTCCGCGCTGGTGCGTCAGATCGAAAACGACCCGGCCCGCTTTCTGCTCGGCGGCGAACAACCCGAGGAGTACCTCTCAAGATGAACCGAATAGTCAAGACAAAACTGGCCGTGCTGGTATTGCCGCTGGCATTTCTGATTGCGGCCGCGGGATGTTCAATTCTTCCGGAGAGCGCGCCGGTGCAGTTGCTGGACCCGCAGTTGCCGTCCCCGGCAATTGCGAACCGCAGCGCCGACTGGTCGCTGAACATTGCCCGACCCGAATCCGACCCGGCGCGCGATTCGAATCGGTTGCTGGTCCGAACCGGTGGGGGGCAGCTGCAAGTGCACGCGAACGCCCGCTGGGTAGCCGCCGCGCCCGAGCTGCTGCGCACACAACTGGTGCGATACCTGCGGGACGCCAGATCCATCAGCGAGGTGAGCGCCGGCGCCGCCGGCATGAACCGGACGCTGGCGCTGGATCTGCGTCGTTTCGAGCTGGTCGAGACCGGCGGCGACCGGCTGCCCAATCGTCTGGAGGCCGAGATCCGTCTCGAGGCTCGCCTTTACGACAGCCGTTCCGCCGAACTTCTGGCGCGCGAGCTGTTCGAAGCGCGCAGTCCGGTCGTCAGTGCCGATCCGGCCGGGCTGGTATCGGGGTTCGAGGCGGTCCTGGGTGAAATCGTGCCCGCGCTGGCCGACTGGCTGACCGACTGATCTGACCAGGCCGGCGTCTCGCGATACGCGCGTGAACCGGACGAATCGGTCCGGCGATGCGATAATGAAAGAATTATTCGCATCAACTCAAAGGAAAGCACGCAATGAACGAGCGCGCACGCAATATTCTCGATTCGCTCGGCCTGAAGGCCGAAAACCCCGGCGCATGCTTCGGCCCCGGCCAATGGTCGACCACCACCGATGCCGGCAGGATCGAATCGATCAATCCGGCCACCGGCGAGGTAATCGCCAGCGTTCACGCTGCATCCGAAGCCGATTACGAGCGTGTGCTGAAGCAGGCCGTGGAAACGGCCCGCGCCTGGCGCCAGGTGCCGGCGCCGCAGCGCGGCGAAGCGGTCCGGCTGGTGACCGAGGCGCTACGCAAGTACAAGGACCCGCTGGGCAGCCTGGTTTCGATGGAAATGGGCAAGATCAAGCCCGAGGGCGACGGCGAAGTCCAGGAAATGATCGATATCGGCGACTTCGCGGTCGGCCAGTCGCGCATGCTCTATGGCAAAACCATGCATTCGGAGCGTCCCGGCCACCGCATGTACGAGCAGTGGCACCCGCTGGGCGTGGTCGGCGTCGTCACCGCGTTCAACTTTCCGGTCGCCGTTTGGGCCTGGAACGCGCTGCTGTCGGCGATCTGCGGCAACGTAACGATCTGGAAGCCCAGCCCCAAGGGCGTGCTGTGCTGTGCGGCGGTTCAGAACATTGCAAACGAAGCGCTTGAAGGCACAGACTTCCCGCCTATCTTCACCAGCTTCATGGAATCCGGTCACGAACTGGCCCAGCGCTTCATAGACGACAAGCGGGTCGATCTCATGTCGTTCACCGGATCGAGCGCGATCGGCCGCAAGGTCGGCGAGCGCGTGGCCGCGCGCATGGGCAAGAGCCTGCTCGAACTGGGCGGCAACAACGCGATGATCGTTGATGAGACCGCCGACCTGAAGCTGGCCATTCCGGCGATCGTGTTCGGCGCCGTGGGCACAGCCGGACAGCGCTGCACGTCGACCCGCCGGCTGTTCCTGCACGAATCCATCGCCGACGACGTCATCGATACGCTGGTAAAGGCCTACAAGCAGGTGCGCATCGGCGATCCACTCGACGAAGGCACGCTGATGGGGCCGCTGACCGACGAGTCGGCGATCGAACGCTATAAGGACGCCATCGAACAGGCCAAAGCGGCCGGCGGCGAACTGCTGGTCGGGGGCAAGCGCGTCGAGGGCGACGGCTACTTCGTCGAGCCGGCCATCGTTCGCGCCGAGAACCACTGGGACATCGTTCAGGAGGAGACCTTCGGGCCGATTCTCTACGTCATGACCTTCAAGACTCTGGAAGAAGCCGTCGAGATGCACAACGACGTGCGCCAGGGGCTGTCCTCGTCGCTTTTCACCACTGACCTCAGGAACGAGGAGTACTTTCTCGGCCACCTCGGATCTGACTGCGGCATCGCCAACATCAATATCGGCACTTCGGGTGCCGAGATTGGTGGAGCGTTTGGCGGCGAGAAGGAAACCGGCGGCGGGCGCGAATCGGGGTCGGACGCCTGGCAGAACTACATGCGGCGCCAGACCAATACGATCAACCATTCAACAGAACTGCCGCTGGCCCAGGGCATCAAGTTCGACCTGTAAAGGCGTAGAATCAGGATATGTCGCGGCCCGATCGTCGTGCCGCGTCGACGCGAGCGAAGGAGGGAACCGCCCCGATGGACACCACCGCATCGACCAATACCGCGGCGGTCGTCAGTCTGGTCTCGGGCATTCTGGCCTGGGTCGCTGTCCCGCTGCTCGGCAGCATAGTCGCGGTTTTCACCGGCCATACGGCGCTCAACCAGATCCGTACATCTGCAGGGCTGGAATCCGGCAAAGGTCTTGCCATCGGCGGCCTGGTCCTCGGATGGCTACAGCTCGGTCTCATGATCCTGGCCTTCGCTGGGTGGATTCTGCTAGGCGCTTTTGCCGGACTGGTCGGCAGCGTCGCGCTTGTTTTTCTGATCGGCTGCGTGCTGTTGCTGGCCATGGCGCTTGCTGGGCTGGGCTGGATGATATTTCTCGGAGTCGCCTGAATCATGTACAGCTTGCTGAGAAGAGGGTTGTTCTCGCTGCCGCCGGAAACCGCGCACGAGCTGGCCCTGGAAGCAATGAAATTTGGCGGCCACTTCAGCCTGCCCAGACTCATGGCCGGTGCTCCGGTGGACGATCCGGTGATGCTAATGGGCATTGAGTTTCCCAACCGGGTCGGGCTGGCCGCGGGCATGGACAAGAACGGCGACTACATCGACGGCCTCGGCCAGCTAGGCTTCGGCCACCTCGAGCTGGGCACCGTCACGCCCAGGGCCCAGCCCGGCAACCCGAAGCCCCGCAGCTTCCGGATCAAGGCCGCCAACGCGGCGATCAACCGCATGGGCTTCAACAACCACGGCGTCGATCATCTCGTCGAACGGCTCAAGAACCATCGCTACGAGGGCATCGTCGGCGCCAACATCGGCAAGCAAAAGGAGACGCCGGTCGACCGTGCCGTCGACGACTATCTCGTTTGCCTCGAGAAGGTCTATCCATATTGCGACTACGTCGCGGTCAACATCTCCTCGCCGAATACCGAAAACCTGCGCCAGCTCCAGGACAGCGGGCACCTGCGCGAACTGCTCGAAGCGATCGTGAAGGCGGGCGAAGCCCTGGCCGAGACCTGCGGCGGCAAATGCCCGATCGTGGTCAAGATCGCGCCCGACTGGGAAACCGCTGCGCTTACGGATGCGCTGGAAACGATTGCGTCGTCCGGAATCGACGGCCTGAACGCAACCAACACCACCATCGCGCGCGACGCCATCGCAGGCTTACCGAACGCCAACGAGGCCGGCGGCCTGAGCGGGGCACCGCTGCTAGAACCATCCAATCGGGTGCTGAAAAGATGCCGCGAGGTCCTGGGGAAATCATTTCCGATCATGGGCAGCGGCGGGGTCATGACCGGCAATGATGCGCTGGCCAAGGTTTCCGCCGGGGCCGATGTTGTTCAGCTCTATACCGGTTTCATTTATAACGGCCCCGACCTGGTCGGCGACTGCGCGCGAAAAATTGCCGAGGAATACGCCAATGCCGTATGAGATCGTCAGAAATGCGCTGCTGGACAGGCTGAGCACGTTCCGGCTGCCGGCAACAGCCGCGGAGCTTGTCAGCCTGGAAGAGGCGGCTGCCCTGCCCGACCTGCTGGACACCGAATTGCCCGTTCTCGTTCTGGGCGGCGGCAGCAACACGCTTTTCGTTGAAGACTTCCCCGGTCGGATCGTGATCAATCGATTGCGCGGCATCGACAGTGAAATCATCGACCGCGACCGGGTTCTGGTCACGGCTGCGGCCGGCGAGGACTGGCATGAGCTGGTGCGCTGGACGCTCGACCGCGGGCTCTGGGGTATGGAGAACCTGGCCATGATTCCAGGGCGGGTCGGCGCCGCCCCGATGCAGAACATCGGCGCCTACGGCGTCGAGCTGGCGCACTGCCTGGAATCGGTGGAAGTATTCGATCGTCGCACCGGCGAAATCGAATGGCTGGCCGCGTCAGAGTGCGGCCTCGATTATCGCGACAGCCGCTTCAAGAGCGCCGATCGGGACCGCTTCATCATCCTCGGCATTCGGCTGGAGCTGATGATGCACGGCACGCCGGTGCTCGAATACCCGTCGCTGCTCGAAGAGCTGAAGCGAAACGGTCATTCCCAGCCCGACGATCCGCGCACCGTCGCAGCTGCGGTGATGCGCGTAAGAAAGCGAAAATTGCCCGACCCGGCGGTCGTTCCAAGCGCCGGCAGTTTCTTCAAGAACCCGGTGGTCGACAACGAGACTGCACGCGCGCTGGCCGACCGCCACCCGGAACTTCCAACCTGGCCGGACAAGCCCGGACAAACCAAGCTGTCGGCGGGCTGGCTGGTCGATCAGCTTGGCTGGCGAGGCAAGTCGGTCGGTGGCGCCCAGGTCTTCGACCGCCACGCGCTGGTGCTCACGAACGCGGGCGGCGCAAGCGGACGGGATGTGCTGGACCTGGCGCGTGACATCAAGGCCGGCGTCAATGACCGCTTCGGTATCGAGCTGGAACCCGAGCCCGTCCTGATAGGCGGATCGCTTTAGGAACCAATGCGTTGGCGGTCCGGCCGTAAAGAACCGCGGGCCTGAGGTTGCCCGCGCGCTGACACCGATATCCGCACAGACCCCCTTGTTTACCGATGCCTTCCGAATCGGCGAGGATCGTCGAGGGAAATTCTGATTGAAAAACCTGGTTGACGGACACTCGGCTGAATCACACCGTCACATCCAGAAGGTGGACGACCTGGGGGAAACGCCATCCGGCATCCGACCGACATTCACCCAGATACCCGGCCAGCTCGGGTGCCGCCTGCATCTCGGCCAGCGAAACGGAATCGTCGAACACGCAGCGCTGCAGGTAACCCTCGACGGCATCACCGTCCTGCGCACCCGCGGCGCTGTCGTATCGCACCTCGGTCACATTGACGTCGCCGCCGGCCGATCGCAGCGCATCGGCCAGCATCTCTGCGCTGATATAGCTCGAAGCGTCCGCGGCACCGAAGGCCGACAGGAAACGGCGGTGAAACTCGATGTAGTGTCCGGCCTTCGCGCTGTGGGCGATCAGCCCACGCCCCGCGGGCGCCAGCGCCGCGAGAAACTGCGCCGCCGCCGGGGCCAGTTCATCGCCCGGGACCGCATACAGCGCATGCGTGGCCCAGGCAATGTCGTAGCCGCCGGGCGGCGGGATAAAATCCTGCAGGGTCGACTCGTGCTCCGATGCGGGCACGAATGGAGCGGGCAGCGCCGCGCGCGCCTCGGCAATGGAAAACGCCGAAGGGTCCAGCAGGTCGGTCGCTATCGGCATCAGCCCCGCTTTTGCCACCCCGGCGTGTTCCACCAGTGCGTTCGGAAATTTGCCCGATCCGCAGGCCACGTCGAGCAGTCTCAGCCCGCGACCGCCGGCATCTGCCTGCGCATCCGTCAGCCAGCCGGCCCATTCTCGTGCCTCAGCCAGATACCGATAATCATCGGTCGCGAGACGGTAGAACGCATCCATGCCGGCTCGGCGCTCTTCGGACCAGTGGGCGGTGCTTCGCTCCAGAAGGTCGCCACTCATGAGACTTTATCGCCGTTGTTTTCGAGCGAGCAGTCACGATGGTTCCGCATTACGATACCGACCGTGTCGCTCATTTCGTCGACGCCTCGATCAGCCGATCCTGAATTTTTATTCATTGCATTTGTTCCTATTCGGCGCAACATTCAGAGCGCACCATCCAGCATTGAATTGTCCCTTGTCACTGCAAGCCCAGGTTTGATCGTTAAGTATCAACGATGAAGCATAGACCGGAGATGAAGAAAAGCGCTGACAACGCATCTCTGCCTGGCGGCACAGTCGTTCGGTTGCCAATTGAAAAAAGGATTGCGGCCGACACCGCATAGACGTTGCATCGACGTCACTCGGTTCGGGCCGATTATTTTGGTCGGCGGTTCGAATCGGGGAGGTCTGGTACGTTCGGAGGTTCGGGTCGTTCCGAGGTTTCTACTAATTATGGTGCCGGTGGACGGATTACTGGCGCTGGCGCGCCAGTGAGCTCGCGGCCATGCGCTCGGTTACTGCGCCGCTGCGCGGCTTGCCCTTCGGGCTGGCGCTGGCGCGCCAGTGAGCTCGCGGCTTCGCCGCTCGGTTCGAACCGGTTGTGATGGTCGGCGGTTCGAATTGGGGAGGTCTGGTACGTTCGGCGGATCGGGTCGTTCCGAGGTATCTACTGATTATGGTGCCGGTGGACGGATTACTGCGCCGCTGCGCGGCTTGCCCTTCGGGCTGTCGCTGGCGCTCCAGTGATTGCGCCCGGCGGGCGCAATATCGAACCGATTTTGATGGTCGGCGGTTCGAATTGGGGAGGTCTGGTACGTTCGGCGGATCGGATCGTTCCGGGGATTTCCTGCAACGATGGTGCCGGTGGACGGATTACTGCGCCGCTGCGCGGCTTGCCCTTCGGGCTGTCGCTGGCGCTCCAGTGATTGCGCCCGGCGGGCGCAATATCGAACCGATTTTG
>JGI12048J13642_10278489_pt1 | contig 18500 bp, 10 predicted proteins | sample ElkSlonscriptome_16_FD_13642 | JGI IMG/M metagenome (IMG submission 13642)
AACGAGCCAAAAAAATGGTCTCCTGGATTCGCAAGCCCGCCCGCTGGATGGATCGAATCACAAAATCAAGATACCAATGGCTGATCAGGCACGCCGGGACATCGCTTGTCGCTATCGCGTGCATTCTGATCGCAATGACAACGCCCGTTCTTGAATTCGTTCCCTTCAGCGCAAATCTAGCAGGTGCGGCTATCGCTGCGTTTGCGAGTGCATTGATGGCGAAAGATGGTTTGATGGCGGGATCGGCAATCGCGTTATCACTAGTGACCGTCGGACTCGTTGTTTTTCAACTCTGGGGAAATTAACATGACGAAAGACCACGGATCGTCCATTAAGGACGACGAACAGTACGAAGCCTTGCGAGACAAACGGATGAGCAAGCAGAAAGCCGCAAGGGTTGCGAATTCCGATCGCAGCATCTCTGGGAAAAAGGGTGGAAAGGCAGCGAAATACAAAGACCAAACCAAAAAGGAGATGTATCAAAAGGCCAAGGAAATCGGCATCGGCGGCCGCTCGAAAATGTCCAAAGACGATTTGATTGAAGCGTTACGAAACCATTAGATGCACAGGCGGCACAATGCCGGGCGATAGGGGAACAAAATTTGCACATTGTTGGTCAGATCTTTCGGTGGTTTCCTGCAACCCAGCGTGGCTTGGGCTTCCAATCCCAGCACGAGACCGACCGCGGCTGGAAATCACAGCCATGAAAATCCGCAAAAAAGACATGCCTAATTCCAGAGAGAAAACAATGAAAAACCGAAACAGTTTCAGTGCTGCGCTTCTTCTTTTCGCAGCGGCAACCGCGATGTTCGTGGGAACCGTGCCGCTCGAAAGCATCGTCGCTCAAGACGCAAGCTCCCAAACGGACAAAACAGAACTGCCCGGCCAAAGAGCTGAAACAAGTGACAATGAACACGCCGATGACGATTCGCCGGCACTTGGCGTGTTGGTGGGTTCGTGTCCGGGCGAGGGGGTGTGCGTGACAGACACGATTTGGGGCAGTCCCGCAGAGCAAGCCGGGATCCAACCCGGCGACTATATTTTGGCCGTGAACGACCAGACGGTTTCAACGCCAAAAGAATTGAAGAAGGTGATCGGCAATTTAGCCAAACGAGATACTGTGAACGTAAGCGTTTGGCGACAGGGTCAAACAATGAACAAGGAGGTCACTTTGGCGTCGGAAGCGAAGACTTTGCCCGAAAGCCGCCGAGCGTGGCTGGCCGTGATGTTGACCGAGATCGATGACGACGGAAAAGGGGTGATGATCCAAAGTGTTAATCCAAGAAGCCCTGCCATGCAAGCTGGACTCAAAAGCGGTGACATCGTGACGAAGTTGAATGACGAAACAGTGGACTCGATCGATTTGTTCGTGGACAGGGTCGGCGACCTTGAACCAAGCGATGAGCTAAAGATGACCATCAAACGCAACGGGGTCGAACAAACGCTGAAAGTGGTTCTCGGGCGAGTCGGCGATGCGCCGATACAGTGGTTCCGTCGTTCGATGCGATCACCCCTGGGTGACAGGGGATTCGATCTGCCTCGGCTTCAGCCGCTTATCGGGAATTCGATGCCCGGCGATCCGATGCTGGACGAAATCATTGACGATATGCGAGAGCAAATACGCCTGCTTCGCATGGAAGTCGACGAGCTGAAGGAACAAAGTTCACCAGATGAATCAGTTCCGGGGCAATCGGATCCAGGCCAATCGGATCCAGGCGAACGGGTAAAGGTCGAGGAACTTGACCCGGACGATTTTTCCAGCGTTCTCGACCCGAGGATTGAGACGATTGAATTGGTACAATTCACGCCTGACCGAGATAGGAATCGCAGAAGTTTTGGCGGCAACAGCCCACGCAATTTGCCGCATTTGAGCAACGATTGGACAGGCGAGCGGTATCGATACCAAGATCGACGCCCAGACCGCTATCGATCCAACCGCTATCCCTCGTATCGCTATCCTTCCTACCGCTATCCTTATCCTTCGTACCCTTACCGCTACTATGAATATGGCGGACGCCCGTATTACTATGGCGGCGGTTACCCTTATGGATACCGAGGCGGCGTGCAAATCGGAAACTTTGGTATTTGGTGGTAGGCTCGACTGATGTTATCAACGCTGGAGCAAAACCGCCCTGGCTGCACTCCTCTTGAGAGGCGATACGTTTTCGCGAGCGATAGAACGAGGCTGCAGTCGATATACAAAAACCGACTCAGCGGTTTGAACCGCTGAGTCGGCTGTCGTGTTAGTTTCGCGATTTCAGAAGCACCGCGGCCTTACGGCCATCGGCTTAACCATCTTGCCACCAATCACCACTTCATCGCCCTTCTTCAATTTCGGCAAATAACGGTTCACATACGCCACGTCGCCTAAATGTAATGTGCGACTTTCTCCGTCCTCCGTTTTAAGTTTCAAACAAACGCTTCGCGGGGCACTTGCGGCGCCGCGGATACGGTGCAAACCTTCAACGCGACCAGTCACTCGCTGATTGAACCCATAGTCGACATCCTCGTAGTCATCAAAAATATCGTCATCGTCGAAGCTGTAATCGTATTCGAAGTCATAGTAGTCGTATCGATACGGATCGAAATCGTAAGGGTTGAAGTCGTAGGCGTCGTAGCTGTCCCACGTATCGTCTTCATAATCGAGCCGGATCTTTTACTCAAAAGAATTGGATTCGAGTGATCGCCGATCGATAGTCGATCATTCTCGTCATCCAACTTGCACGGGTGGCGACCATCACCGCTAAAAACATTCAAATGCAGTGACAAATTGTATCATGCTACGGTCGAACCCCGCGGCCAACGCGACTCGGCGTAGGTTGTCAATACTCTCTCACATCATCCAGTATCCACCGCGACCGTAATGACCGTGCAACCGTTCCTCATACGCTCGATCGATCGATTGTGTGAGATCAAATTCCGGTGACTGTTTGATCTGTTCTTTGGTTAAGCCGACCGAGACCGTCGAGTCGGACCACGAGAATGCATCCACCCAATCGCGTGCGACCAAAACTTTGCGTCCGGGCAGCCAGTTGCGAGTGTCAATGACAAAGTAGCGGAGCGCCCAATCGGAATCGTCAATCAGAAATTCTTCCACATGTCCGATGTCATCGTCAGCGGCGCGGATGTAATAGCCCGTCACTTCGCTTACACTGCGCAGATGGTTCGATTCGGAGTGAGCGACGGACTGTGGTGCTTCCTGTGGTTCTTTCGGCAATGCCGGGTTCAATCCAAACGGCACCGGTGTGTAGTCGCCCGCTGCCAGCGGCGCTCCGGTCGGCCCCCAGTAATACGGGACGCTATAGTACTGGTAAAGCTCCGTTTCAAGTTGCCGCGAAACCGGCCGATCGTCTTCGAGCGGTGGGCTCTCTTTGACTTGTTGACGTGATAACCGCACCCCTGCCGAACCGGCGGGCCAGTCCCGAGTTTCAAGCGTCGTCGGTGGGATTAAAACCTGACGTCCTGGTAACCATTTTCCCGTATCGACCACCACATGTCTAACGACCCAGGTATCCGTATCGAACAACAAGTCAGCGATCGAGCCGACATTCTCATCCGTTCCACGGATACCGGTTCCGATCATCTGAGAGCTAGGCACAAACATTTTCGTCACCAAGGGAAAGAGACATCTCATGGCACAGGCTTCACCTCGCCAAGATGAATTTCGATATTTTAAACTTTGCCAAGGATGATCAAGGCAGCAAACAACGTACCAGGCGAAGCCAAAGTTGCGAGATTGCCTTAAGCGGTCACGGCTATTCTACGATTTATCGCTGAATGTTCTCCATCACGCGGTTTGCCGTTTGGCGGTGGTTGCGAATTGTTTCCCTCGCATCGGAAAGCGTCGAGGACAGTTCGCCCGATGCACGCCGCGCCAGCTCTTCGAGGGTCGCTTCCTGCTGCAGATGGACGGCCGACAGCATGCCAACGAATGACGCGTCAAATTCATATCCTTGGCGTTGCTCCAAATCCTGCTTTGCGGCTTCCGTCACTTCTCGAGCGATGCTGCGGTGGATCGTTAGCCAGGAAATCGAATTGCGTCTGGGGCGATCGTCATCATTTAGTTCTCGACGGACAGCGCGTCGAGTATCCTCGACAGCCCGCTCGGTTCGGTCCGCCACGCGTTCGACACCCTCTTCAATTCGATCCGCAATATTCTCGAGGGGACGCCTTTCATCATCACGTTCCCGGCGTACATCGCGAACCCGCTCGCGTCGAGCCTCTCGGTCTTCCTCGTCCCGATAATCCGCTTGATCTTCGGCAGCATCCATGCGGCGATCCTGTTCACGCTCTCGCTCTTCGGCCGATCGTGCCCCACTCGGTCGCGATGGTTCGCCTATAGCCGCCGCAAGCTTTTCGGCCAATCGCGAATGGTCGCGGACAATTTCTTCAGCCAACTGGCGGACTTCAGGCGTCTTGGTTCGCTGGAGTCCAAATCGTGACAAATTCACCAAGCTTTGCTGGTCAATCAGTACCCAGCGAGCGATCTGCTGATTCACACTATCCGCTTCGCCCTCGTCACGGCGTCGGTCCCAGGTGCGTCTCGGGCTGCGGTCGGCTTGGCGATCACGCGATACATCGACATCCACGCCCTGTCGGTCGATTTGAACGTCGGACCGCCGACTATCGACATCAACATCTTGTGCGAAGCCCGTTGCGGTCAAGGAGATTGAAAGCCAAGTCACGGCGGATAATGTTACGGCGGAAAGTAGATTCAATCGGTTGGGGTACATGGAAAGGTTCCTGATTCAGATGGGTCGGGGGGGGGTAGAAACTAGTTCGCCGAATCGCTTCAATCAGCTCGGCTTTATCGGTTCAGCTAGGCATGGCAATCTCCTAATAGGAAATTTCGCATGAAGCAAAACAACGAAGTAGAAAGAAATCGGAGCAAAGGTTGTGCCGAAAATGGGTGGAAGGCACCTCCGAGAGCAGCGTCGTACGGAAATCGATGACGTTTAGTGGGGGATTCGAAAACGAGCGAGAAGGCAGATTCATCCGGTGAATCCACCCAACTCGAAGCGGTCTTGGCTTTGCTGCATAAGCAGGGCAAAGGCGACTTTCGCAGCTACAAAGAAGCCACCCTACTGCCCCGCACCCGACGACGAATGTGTGTAGGTCATATCAGTACGTTGGCGGACTATTTTGAGCGGCTTAATCAAGCCCCCGATGGTGGAGCGTCTTGATTTGCTGGGCCTTTGCCCAAGCGGTCGTTGTCGGATTAGGTTTGATGAGTTGGGGTCATCAGAGATTTCGATTCCAGGTCGCTAGGCGAACAACCACCGTGTAGGCAGCCCTCTAATCCCAGGGAAATAGCGACCGATTCCAGCCCGATTTCTGCTGGATCGCTCTTGTCGCGTTTTCGTCTACCTATTTTCGTCTACCTAGGAGCAGCAAGGTATACGCACGTCCCTGATGACTGCCCATCGCGTACCCCGAACCGTAACTTTGTGCCATCGGCCTAGCCGAGTGTTGCGAGTGCCAGTTTGATTGTTGAATCTTCGCTTGGCCCGGATGTGTTCCAAGTTGATTGACCGTAATTGTTCCATTGCTGCTGATCGGAATCATAGGGTTGCCCAACGTTTCGATAGCTCATTGGCTGGCCATAGTCATTTGCACCGGCTTGGACGTTCGTACCGCTTTGAATGCCCATTTGGTTGGGCCGAGTATTGAATTGATCGACTGTATCGCGTCGAACTTGATCCAGACCGCTCGTTGTCGACGTGCCAAGGTTTTGTGCTTGGTTGCCGATTTGGTTCGTCGCGTTACCTACGGTATTTCAAGCTTGTTTAGCCGCTCGTTCGACGGAATCAATGCCATCGGAAATGGGGCCGTCGAAATCTTGAGCCGATAACGTTGTGGTGCTTGCCGCCAATAGGACTGTCAAACAAGTCATAATTAAATGATATTTCATTTTGAGTCTCCTTAGAATTTTGATGCTCCTTAGAAGAGGAAATTGGGGATGTTTGCGCCGATAGCGAGTTAAGCAACTTCGCGACGACGCGTGATTCGAGACGGCGAACACGAAGTCCCGAATCGAGTTGGAGCGATGTTGCAAAGGGTGTGCCTAAGTGGCGTGTGCCAGCCTAAAGGTCTTGGAACAGCATTTGCTTATTTTCGCAAGGAATTTATCCGTTTTGAATGATTGATATCGAGCGTCTAACTTGAGGAGCGTGATCACTTGCATGACGTCATCTATTGGTCACTCGTCGTTGGTGGCGTGTTCTTGCTGGCAGCATTGGCCAAAGGGCCGGTTCAGCAATGGCCGATATCGCTGCCGGCCGTCTATCTACTCGTTGGCATTTCCATCGGACCGTGGGGGCTTGAACTACTGAAGCTCGACATCGTCGATGACGCTAAGACGGTTGAAGTGCTTACCGAAATAGGTGTGCTGGTTAGTTTGCTGACGACCGGAATGAAGTTGGTTCCCTCGTGGACGCATTTTCGACGTTCTGCTATCCCGCTGGCAACGGTCGGCATGATTCTGACGATCCTTGGTGTCGCGGCGATTGGGTTTTTCGCTATCGGATTATCGCTCGGTGCAGCCGTATTGCTCGGTGCCGTATTGGCTCCCACCGATCCTGTCTTGGCGGGCGAGGTTCAAGTCAAGCACGATTGTGACGTTAATAAACTGCGATACGCATTGACGGGCGAAGCGGGTTTAAATGACGGAACGGCCTTTCCGTTTATCATGTTGGGATTGGGTTTGATCGGGCTCCACGAGATTGGCGTTTACGGTTGGCGATGGATCGTCGTCGACTTGGCCTGGGCCGTCGTTGCTGGCGTCGGCTTCGGACTGATGGTGGGCTATCTGGTTAGTCGCGTAACGGTTTGGATCAAGAGGAACAGTAAGCGTCCCATCGCCAGCGAAGAGCTTCTGGTGTTGGCAACGTTGGGTCTGTCGTACGGGGGCGCAATTGCAATTCAAGCCTATGGCTTTTTGGCCGTCTTCGCAGCCGGTGTTGCGATGCGGATGTTTGCCGAACAGGATGACGAAAAGGCCGACGACGATTACGCTGGCAATATGTTCGAGACGGTTGAAAACGTCAACGAACGCTTCGGTGAAATTATCGAGGTTGCACTAGTGGTGCTAATTGGGGTTCTGCTGTCGACAACTTGGACCCTGTCACGTGATTGGTGGGTTGCGATTGTTCTCTTTGCCATTCTACGTCCGGTCGCAATTCTCGTGGCGCTTCGTTTCAGCGACATTGAACCGATCCAGAAGCGTTTGATCGCGTTTTTCGGAATTCGCGGCATAGGGTCGCTGTACTATCTCAGCTACGCGATTGGCGAAGGGCTCGATGATACAACGGCCGAGCGACTCGGGGGCATCGTGTTGAGTACCGTGGCATTGTCGCTGTTGATTCATAGCAACATTGCCACGCCGGTATTATCGTATTATCGACCCACGAACGATTTAACAGACTAAGAACCAATGTACGACCAACTCCTTCAATCGACACCTTGCGGACTATACTGTCCAGCAGGCGGATTCCATGTCGATCCTCACAAAGCGGTCGATCGAGCCGTGGTGACGCATGCCCACAGCGACCATGCCCGCAGCGGGTCTCGACATTATTTGTCCGCCCGGCGGAGTGAGAAGCTTTTGCGAATGCGGATGGATGCCGATGCGGAGTTACAATTTCTCGATTATGGAAAATCCATTTCTGTCAACGGCGTTAATGTTTGTTTCTATCCGGCCGGACACATGCTCGGGTCGGCTCAGGTCCGACTCGAATATCGTGGTCAAGTTGCTGTCATCACTGGCGATTACAAACTCGGCAACGATCCAACTTGCGAAAGCTGGCAACCGGTCCGCTGCAATTTGTTAGTCACCGAATCGACTTTCGGGCTGCCGATCTATCGATGGGATCCGGATACGCCAATCTTTGCTGCGATCAATGATTGGTGGCGAAATAATCGCGACAACGGGAAATGCAGTGTCTTGTATGGATACGCCGTTGGAAAGAGTCAACGATTGCTCGCAGGATTAGATCCAAGCATTGGACCGATCTACACGCACGGTGCCGTCGAGAAGGGAACCGATGCCTATCGTAGGACGGCAGTTGAGCTTCCGAAGACAACTTATGTGGGCCAAATCACTGGCAAGCATGATTGGAAGGGAGCGATGGTCGTTGCCGTGCCGAGTGCGCACGGAACACCGTGGATGCGGAGGTTTGGCCGAGTCAGCACGGCGATGGCCAGCGGTTGGATGGCGATACGCGGAGCCCGCCGCCGTCGATCGGTCGATCGTGGGTTTGTCATCAGTGATCACGTTGATTGGCCATCGCTACTCGAAGCCGTCACATTGTGCGATCCCGATACGGTTTGGGTCACTCATGGCTACACCGCCGCGGTAACACGCTACTTGCGCGAAACAGGACGCGATGCGGTCGCGATCGATTCACAGTCAAGATTCGACATCGATGATGAAGAGGAAATGCCACCTTCATGATCCGATTTTCAGACCTCTATCACACCATTGACGCAACCACGAAAACGAACGACAAGATTAGTGCGTTGGTCGACTACTTTGCTACTGCACCGCCGGATGATGCGGCCTGGGCAACGTACTTTTTAGCTGGCCATAAACTTCGGCGACTGGTTCCATCGAAGCTTCTGCGACAATGGGCCGCCGAACAAGCGAACATTCCTGCATGGCTACTCGAGGAGTCATATCATGCGGTGGGCGACTTGGCTGAAACGCTCTCGTTGGTCGTGCCGCCAGGAAAGATCGTCGACAATGAATCATTGACTCGGTGGGTGGAAACGCGTTTGATGCCGCTGCGATCGATGAACGAAGCTCAGCAACATGAATCCGTCGTACGAATATGGCAGCAGACGCCCTCGCCCATGCGATTGGTGATCATGAAACTAATGACCGGTGCGTTTCGCGTCGGGGTTAGCAAACGGTTGGTCACTCGGGCGATCGCAGAGCGATCGGGGATTTCAGCCGATGTAGTGTCGCATCGATTGATGGGGAATTGGACCCCATCATCTGGTTTTTACCAGCGTTTGGTTGACCCAGACGTCCAAGATACAATCGCTAGCCAGCCGTACCCTTTTTGTTTGGCTCATCCGATCGACATCGAGTTAGGGCCCGGACCGCTCGGAGACTCACAGGATTATATCGCCGAATGGAAATGGGACGGGATTCGCGCTCAACTGATTCGCCGACGTAAGCAATCGTTCATTTGGTCACGCGGCGAAGAATTGATGGAAAATCGCTGGCCCGAGATCGAAGCGGCAGCCGCCAATTTACCAGAGGGAACGGTGCTCGATGGAGAGATTCTGGCGGCACTTCCCAGCGGCGAAGTGTTACCGTTCGCTCAATTGCAACGACGTATCAACCGGAAAACGGTCGGCAAGAAGCTGCTTAGCGAAGTTCCGGTCGTCTTTCACGCTTTTGATCTGTTGGAGCATGATGGTAGTGACATTCGGACGTTGCCGTTTACCCAACGGCGGGCCCGGTTAGAGCAGTTGCTTTCTTCGATCGAACACGCAAACTTATCGATCACGAAATTAATTCACGGTGATTCTTGGCAGGATTGGGAAACGGTTCGTGAATCGAGTCGCGAAATGCATGCCGAGGGCTTGATGCTCAAACGAAAGGATAGCGTCTACGATGTTGGGCGTGTTCGGGGAGCATGGTGGAAATGGAAGGTGGCACCCTATACGATCGATGCCGTGTTGATCTACGCTCAGAAAGGGCACGGAAAACGAGCGGGTCTTTTTACCGATTATACATTTGCACTTTGGGACGACGATCAATTGGTCCCCGTCGCGAAGGCATACAGCGGCCTTGACGACAAAGAAATCCGGCAGGTCGATCGATTCGTGCGCCAGAATACCAACGAATCATTCGGACCAGTGCGAAGTGTGACCCCATCGTTAGTAATGGAAATCGCCTTTGAAGGGCTGCAAAAATCGACTCGGCATAAGAGTGGAATCGCTACGCGGTTCCCACGCATCGCCCGTTGGCGTCACGACAAGAAACCCACCGATGCGAATTCATTGCAAGATTTGTTGGATCTATTGTGAGTCGTCTCACTGCTACAAAACGTGTCAACGAATACTTTGAATCGATCGGGTGGAAACCGTTTCGTTTTCAACGCCGTGTGTGGAAGGCCTATCAAGAAGGTCACAGCGGTCTCGTTCATTCCGCAACCGGCACGGGCAAAACCTTGGCGGTTTGGATCGGTCCTCTTTTTAAGTGGATTCGCGAAAATTCCGACACGACGAAATGGAACCCCAAGCGTCCGCCGCCATTGAAGATTATGTGGATCACTCCGCTGCGTGCGCTTGCAGGCGATACCGAACGCTCGCTTCGACATCCAATCGACGGCCTTCAATTGCCTTGGTCATTGGAATCCCGAACGGGCGATAGTAAAGCGAGTGTCAAGGCGAGGCAATTAAAACGATTGCCTACCGCGATGGTAACGACGCCGGAAAGCTTGTCGCTCATGTTGACGCATGAAAAACTGTTGGAACAATTGTCCGAACTCGAAGCGGTCGTTGTCGATGAGTGGCACGAACTGCTCGGTACCAAACGCGGCATTCAAACCGAATTGGCACTGGCCCGGCTACGTGGGCTCAATCCGAAACTTCGTGTTTGGGGCCTGTCGGCGACATTAGGCAATATCGACCATGCGCTTGAATCACTTCTGGGGGTCGCTTCAACGAATAAGGGTTGCATGATTCAAGGATCTACGAAAAAGCGACTCAAACTTGAATCCATCATTCCTAAACGAATTGATCGTTTTCCTTGGTCAGGTCACATTGGAACGAAGATGGTTCCGCAAGTAGCAGAATTGATTGATCGAGTTAATAGCACCCTCGTTTTCGCAAACACTCGTTCACAAACCGAAATCTGGTACCAACAATTATTGGCTCAGCGTCCTGATTGGGCAGGGCGTATCGCACTGCATCACGGATCGCTCGACGGATCTGTCCGTCGCTGGGTCGAAGACGGGCTGCGGGACGGCTCGCTTTGTGCGGTAGTCTGCACGAGTAGCCTCGATTTAGGAGTCGACTTTACGGCGGTAGATTTGGTTATCCAAATCGGCAGTCCGAAAGGATCGGCGAGGCTTCTGCAACGGGCCGGTCGTAGTGGACACCAACCTGATGCGGTTAGCCGACTAGCGTTCGTTCCGACCAATGCCATCGAGCTAATCGAGTTGGCCGCAGCGACCGATGCGATCAAGCAGGGTCACTTGGAAGCACGTCCGCTACTAGACAAACCGCTCGATGTGCTCGCTCAGCATGTGGTCACGATCGCGATCGGCGGCGGCTTTGACCGCGACGAACTGCTTCGAGAAGTCCGTTCAAGTGTCGCTTATCAATCACTAAGCGACCTAGAATGGCAATGGATTTTAGACTTTGTCGTATGCGGTGGGGCATCGTTAGCGGCATATCCCGACTTCCATCGTGTCAAAGTGATTCAAGGATGCTACCAAGTCACCGATCGCAGAACGATTCGAAACCATCGAATGAATATCGGGACGATTGTTGCCGATGCCGCGATGCAGGTCAAATTTCAAAAGGGCCAGACGCTCGGAACGGCGGAAGAAAGTTTTCTTTCGAAGCTAAACCCGGGGGATCGCTTTTTGTTTGCGGGTCGGTTGGTCGCGATGCTGCGTATTCGAGACAACGTCGCCTATGTCAAACGGGCGAACGGCAAGCCGGATACGGTGCCGCGTTGGAAAGGTGGACGGATGCCATTGTCGAGCGAATTGAGTTCCGCACTACGCCGAAAGATCTCCGATGCGTCTAAAGGCAAATTGGTGGGCAAGGAAATGAAGGCTCTTGCGGGCCTGCTGAAGCTACAAGAACGCTGGAGCCGAATACCGTGCGACGAAGAATTGCTTGTCGAAAAGATCAAAACACGAAGCGGATACCAAACTTTTGTTTTTCCGTTTGACGGACGTTTGGTTCACGAAGGATTAGCGGCATTGTTTGCCTACCGAATCTCGAGACTTCAAAAGGTCTCCTTCACGATGGCGTGCAACGACCATGGATTCGTTTTGCAGTCGCCGCAGGATGTCGACATCGCCGCAGCGATCGGTAACGGGATACTCAACACGGAAAATCTGATCGGTGATTTATTGAGTTGTATGAATGCGACGGAAATGGCCAAGCGACAGTTCCGTCAAATCGCCCGCGTTGCCGGTTTGATCCAACCCGGGTTTCCGGGCCGGCGGAAAACGGCCAGCCATTTGCAGGCCAGTAGCAATCTTTTCTTTGATGTCTTTCAGCAATACGACGAAGACAATTTGTTACTAGAACAAAGTCGCCGCGAAGTGCTACAGTTTCAGCTTGAAACAAATCGCATGCTCGTCGCTCTCGATCGGATGGCCGCCAGCCGGATCGTGATCGAGACGCCCGCGAAAGTCACCCCACTATCGTTTCCGCTGCTGGTCGACAAATTGAGAGAGCGATTGAGTAGTGAGACGCTCGCCGATCGTATCGCCCGCATGCAGACCGAACTTGAAAAGGCGGCCGGCAGTACGTAGATCGGAGCTTATTGCGTCACGCATCGGAATGACCCATTGCCTCTTCCGAAGCGCCGAAAAACTAGACAGCCGAAAGAACTCCGTTCTACTCAACTTAAGCTTATGCCCTATTCCCTCGACATTGTACTTGGCGAACATTGCTTCCGACTATTGGCGGATCATGGTCTCTACTGGCCTGACCAACAAACCCTGTTTGTAGCGGATACGCATCTCGGCAAAGAGGCCACATTTCGTCGGCATGGGATACCCGTTCCGAGGGGCAGTACCGACGCGACGCTCGCGCGTATCGCCCACATGCTCGAACAAACGCATGCCAAACGACTTTGTATTCTGGGTGATATGTTTCACGCTCGCTCATCCCTTTCACGCGATGTTCGGCAGTCCGTCGAAACATTCTTTGGCGGATTTCCCGACCTCGCATGGTTGTTAGTCCGCGGTAACCATGATGCTAACGTGGGAACCTTACCGACCGATTGGCCGATCGAAGTTATCGAACCCGGTATTGCAATTCAAAAAGTCCGATTGGGCCATCATCCGCTCGACCGCAGCAATGCCCCCGACGTCTATCTTTGCGGGCACCTTCATCCCGCGGCCCGAATTCGATCGGTAACGGAATCGCTCGGACCTTTTCCCTGTTTTTGGCATTCACGCGGTTGCTTCGTCTTGCCAGCGATTGGCGAATTTACCGGCAAGTACATCGTCGAAACATCTACGAAAGATAGCGTATGGATCGTGGTCGATCGCCAAATTCATTCATTGAAGACTCTCACAAAAAGCGACGGTCGAAGCTAGGTCGGCGTCGCCCCGAACGAGGCGACGGACCCGGCCTAATTATTTCGCTGCTATTCGAGTCCGGCGAACAGGCGGTCGAGGACCGATACCGTGTCGTCATCTTCCTTGGTTGATGCAGTGTCTTCGGCGATCAAATCGACAACCGAATCGACGCTCATCACCGCCGACGAGTCAAAGACGCTTTGGTTTTGACTTTGGCTCATCTCCACAATCGGTGCGGCGGATTCAACCGCAACGGCCTTGCTCGCTTCAGCGGCTTCTTCGATTAACAAATCACCATAGGCGGTCGCCCCCGATGCAAACACCCCTTCGACAATCGGGACATAGCGTGAGGAGGACGTAGCCACTTGTGATGCAATCTGTTCGCCTTGCCCAACCGCTTCGGCTTCGAACTGGTTTCGGTTGTCATTCAAGAAGTTGATGACGTTGAGTGCATCTGAGGCCGAAATCAATCCGTCACCATTGGTGTCGGGGAACAATGGCAAGTTCGCTGGAAGCGGTGTTTGGGCCAAATTGATACTGGCCGCTCCCGCTCGGTCAAGCGCATTGATGATTTGTAGTGCATCAAGCGGTGTGACTTCGCCACTGTTGTTGACATCGTTACGGTTCGTTGGATTGCGGAAAGGATTGTTCGAGACAAAGACTTGATAATCTTCGACTTCGCCACTTGCCGCGAATCCGAGCGATCCAAGCGATGCATCTTCACTGATTCGGAACCGAGCATACGTACTACCCGATAGGGCGTTGTTCGGAACGGGGATTGAAATCGAGTTACCGGCACCCACCCCTACCTCAAGTCGTCCCGAACCAGCCGAGCCGAATCGGTACGCTTCATTCGCAGCAAAGATTCCGTCTTGATTCCAATCGAACCAAGCGTCCAAGTAGAACATACCTGGTGCTGCGTTAGCAACATTATTGTTTGCATCAGCAGGTAGATTGATGTCGACGGACAAATTGGTTGTGAAGCCAGGCTGGATTGCTGACGTGAAACGAACTCCATCATCTAAACGGTCGGCGTTCGGCAACTTCGCATCGGCTTCGGGTGTCACCCCACGGCCGAGATACAAGTTGTCGATGATGTTATGTCGCGGACCGTCTTGAGCGGATAGCGATGTGTAGGGCCCAGGAGCGTCACCGTAGTCGGCACTGCCACCAACGAAGATGATCAATTCCGTCGTTCCGTTATCGGTATTACTCTGCATCAAGTTACCGACATCATCGCGGATGATGGGCTGCGTCACCGCACCGCTACCGGTAATGGTCGCGATGCCGTCGATGACCAAACGGTCACCCACGATTTCGACCGTCGTGTTCGGAAGCCCGATGGATTCGATCGCAGCTTTGTAGAGCTCGGCGACTTCATCGGTCGTTGCGTCGATTGGGATCACAACTGGCGTGTTCGCTTCTTGGCCCGCCGATGCGGTTTGTATCAGCGTCGTATTACTCAAGTCGAGTGAGTAATTGGCATTACCTCCGAGTGTTAATCGTCCATCGCCCGCAGGTTGAGGATCGAGTCCAAGTCCAGCACCACCGATCGCGTTGACCAATCCAAGCACCACCGCGTCGAGCGAACGTCCCGAAATAACGACCGGAATCGCACCTTCCGTTATCACTCCGCCACCAAAGTCGAGTTCGAATGTCTCCACAACATCGGCACCACTTTGGATAACGAAGGTCTGCCCGTCGGTCACCGATGAATCCAGGTTTGGCCCGTCATTCGGAACGCGAATACCAAATCCAATCGAAGTCCCGATCGCGGGACCTGTGATCGTCGTAACGACTCGAATATCCTCGGTACTGGCATTCACAAACGCGAATGGCGAATCGGCTAAGATGCGAACGCGGTTGTCAAGCGTCGTTGCGGTGACATTTAACGCAGTCGTCGCGATTGCCGTGTTGAGGGCTTCCGCCAATTGACGCGTCGAGTCAGTAATGAGAATTGGCACTGGGATGCTACCGGCAACCAATTGAACTCCATCGTCGTCGAATTCAAACGTTTCCGTATTGAGGCCGTCATTGATTGTGACGGTTACACCATCAGCGAAACCAACTAAATCGGATGACATCAATACATCGGTGCTAGTTACCGTGACGGTAAATGCATCGGTCAACGGCACAGCCGTCGCCAATGTCGATGGACCGAGAAGTTGAATCCGATTGTCAAGTGAAACTGCGGTGAGGTTCAATCCCGCATTGTTAATCGCTTCGGTCAATGCTGCGGTGATTTGTTCGACGTTAAATGTCTCAGCGACTTGAACGCCAATCGTATCACCAAACGATTCTCCATCGGTAATCAACTCAAACGTTGCCGTTCGCGTTCCGTCAAAGATCTCGATCGATTGGCCTTCGATGTCATCACCGAACAAGTCGGGCGACACGACAATGTTGATTCCCGTATCGGCTTCGAGCGTTGTAAACGATCCATCCAATCCGACGACGGTCGTCAACGCACGATCGTTGTAGGTCGAACCATCCGCAACACGCAATACCGCATCGCTAGCATCGAGCATACGAATCACGTAGACCGAATTGGTTTGCCAAACGCCCGCTAGAGGTGTCAAGCGGATGACGTTGTTCGACGGATCGTATCCAAAGCGATAATCTTCGCCTTCAACCAACGTTTCCCCATCGCGAGTGACGAGGATTGCATCACCCGTCACACTCGAATCGTCAATCCCAACACCAGGGGTCGGATCCGCACCAGCGATTCCATCGATCAATTGAATGTCGAACGAAGTATAGATATCGCCAATCGCTGTCACCGCTTGGCCACCATCGATTCCGATATCTGGAGCCCGCGGTGTGACGAGAATAGCACGTGGTCCAACTTGGTCCGCACGATCTTCGGCACCACGATCCTTGAACACGCTTTCGCCCGAACCGGTCGAAGTATCGACTTCCGGATCGTCGACTCGCAATTGTCCGTTGACGTCAAACCTCGGAGCAATAATCGGACTTGGTGGCAAGCCAATCGCTCCTTTCACCGAGATCAGTGATTGGCGATCTTCGAGGGAGTCAATCGAACTATCGATGATCGGCGTACCCGCTCGTGGCGTGAACACCAACTGCACCGGATCGACAAAGACCTCTTGAGAGGGAGCGATCACTTGAGCGTTGAACCCGTTTGATTCGGGTTGATTATTCCGAGCGTCCGTCGCATTGCGATAATAGCTGGTTCCACCGAGCACGGTTTGTGAACTGGCGTCATCGACGGCAATCGCCGTTTGACTATTGGCAATGACATTATTCAAAATGGTTGGTGCCGCACCTTGTTGGACCACGATGCCTTGACTTCCAGGGATGTAGATGTCCGCAGGCACGGTTGACAAGGCTCCGACCGCATCGATGTCGGCTCCGACAGCACCGGTCGTGAGCGTTCCTTGATTCAAGTCGGTCAAGCGAACAAACCCGAATCGATCTTGAGCACCGAAACCAGCCGCATCCAAGTCAATCGTTTGATCGATTCCTCCGATAATACCGACATTGATAAAGTCAACACCATCGCGGCTAATTTCGACCAGCACACCTTCGATCGTTCCGGTTTCAAAGACGATCAAATCGGGCCTCGCGTCACCGCTTCCGGTCAAGTAGTTGTCGGTAAAGCCAAGTGTGATACTACCGCGAGCACCTAGCGAAGTCGTGAAGTCGCCATCGATTGGCTCGAGCCCACGTCCGCCTGCATCCGGTACGCCGAGTGCTTTGGTCGGGTCATCGAACCCAGGGGTGACGTTCGTTCCGGCTGTGAAGCTAATCACCGAATCAGCAAAAGAGATTTCACCATCGTCGAACAGAATGTCATTGTAAACATCGGGGAACGATTCGGCGGCCCGATTGACATTCCCACCCACGATCGTGTTATTTAAAATGCGATCGAACCAAACTGGATCACGCTGCGTTCCACCGGTTCCGTCGAGACCGGTGATCCGGACGCCCGCATTTGCATTAAATGCCAACACGTTGCTTTGAACCACCACGCCTGGCAATAGGTTTTCGCTGTTGAGGACAACGAGATTGCGAGGATAAACGACCGCGGAAGAGCTAAGGTCCACTTGGTCCACACCGGTCACGCGAGTTTGCGAGCCTCGGTTCAAATCGATCCCGGCATCAGAGTTGAATGCGAAACGGCTGTTCTCGATAATGATCACACCTTGATCGCTGCGAGCGCGGTTGTCGTCGCCACGCAAATCAAACAGTTCGATCTCTTCAAACGCGCCTGCTGATGTCGTAATAATAACGTCGCCATAGACGTTCACGCGGTTGTCGCCCATCATCGCAATTACATCGGTTTGCGATTGTTGGAAACCTAAGTTTCCATTCGCTCCGGTTGCCGAAATGTCCAACACCTGTGTCACTTCACGACTACGAAGTGCATTGATGACGGCGTTCGCGACTTCATTCGCCGTCGCGGAATCACTGATGCGAATTGCGGCTTGCGATGTCGCATTGTTCAAACCATCGCTGACTCCGAATTCGTCAAAGATATCGAATTCGAAAGTCAGTGGTGCACCGAGACCCGAGATGGTAAAAGTTGCTCCATCCACGACCGAGCTGCCGGCCATGGCGTTGAGCGTATAGCCTTCAGTCATGCGATCATTCGTTTCAAACGTCCGGAAACGTGATGCTGCCTCGCTATTGACATACTCACTAGCATCTCGAATTTCCAATTGATAAGAACCGGTTACCGTTGGCTGAGTCGGCTGAGCAGGTGAGGTCAGGTTGATGGAACCATCGGCGATGAACGCTTCATCCGCGGCCAACACTCGTGAAGCGGTCACCAATTCACCACGCTCGGCGAATCCGATAATAAAGTCGTCGAGGAATGCGCCACCATGAGCGTTGTCGATTCCACCCGCAACGCCACCAGCACCAAACAAATCGCCATAACGCTCGTTCGCGTCAAAGAACGGGCCGAAATCATCGATCGTTAATCCAGCGACCCGCACGCTCGAACCGGCGACTGGAACCTTCGAAATATCGCCTCCTGTAAATCGATCCGCAATTGATTGCCCCATTGCCTGGGCCACTTCGTTTGGTGTTGCAAATCGACTGATTCGGATTGCATTGCCGACGATCGTTTCTTGACCGGAAACTGGCATCAACGTTGAAGAGGATGTCGTGATCGACGACGCACCTGCGGTTTCGATCATGTTTCCATCCGTCACGGCACCTAGCGGAACGACAAAGTTCACGACGGCGGTG
>JGI12048J13642_10174285_pt1 | contig 18499 bp, 17 predicted proteins | sample ElkSlonscriptome_16_FD_13642 | JGI IMG/M metagenome (IMG submission 13642)
GTGTTTTGGTAAAATCATCAGCTACAATCAGAATAATATCACCCGTTCCTTTCCACTCATTTTTAAATTCCATTTCATCGCTTGAAAAAACTTTAATGGTGGCAATATTCAGTTTGGCATTTTCATTTTTAAGATACCAGTAGATTCCACCATAGCTGGCAGAATGAAAATCACCATTAAAATGGAGAAATATTCCGTTACTAGGAAGGTTATCGGCTATTGTTTCGGCCATCGTGGCGTCTTTGATGGCCTGCGCTTTTACAAAGTTTTCAGATGAAGAAGGGTCTGCATGACCGCCCATCATTTCCATCATATCACCATAACCGGGAATTTCCAGAGAAAAGTCAAATGGTATATTGGCAAATAAGCCCTTGGCTTTTTTGTCAAGACTGCTAAGTGTGTCTACACCCATTTTAGCAACAACTGAAGCATATCTTCTAGGAACATTCGTGGCATAAAATGGAATTTCATTTTGCTTGGCAAATTCGAGAATCGGCAAATAATCCGTTTCAAAATTTGGCCACGCTTTGGTTTCTGACGATAACTTTTTCTCATCGTATAAATCAGCCAGGTACTCGTTAATTATTAGCTGGTTATCTCGCTCAAAGAACTCACCGCCCATGGCCAGGTTGCCATCCTTTTGATATAAGTCTTTTGTAAGTCTAAGTTGAATCCAATGAATAACTGCGCTGTTGTGAAGCTCTCCGAAGAGAACAACATCAGCCTTAGAAGCTAAATCAACAACAGTGCTGTAGTTTAACTCTGTACCTGAAGAATCGTAAAAAGCAAACGGTTTTAATTCAGAAATCTGGGCCAATGAAATTGAAGAAACCAATAGCGCCAAAGCCAATAATACCTTATGCATAAGAATGAATTTTTCTATAATTTATGGGTTCTAAGATATAGGGTTGAAATGACTTAGTATTTTTGGGTGATGAATAAGATTTTAGTAATTGGAAAGAGCGGGCAGCTTGCCCATGCTCTGTCGGAAATTGGCAAGGACAACAATCAGTGGACATTCGTTGGCAGCGATGAGCTAGATCTCTCCAAAACTGAATCCATTCTTGGAAAACTTAAAAACTTTGAATTTGACTACTTAGTTAATTGTGCCGCTTATACTGCTGTTGATGATGCCGAAGACAATTCAGAACTAGCTTTCAAAATAAATGCAGAAGCCCTTGGTCCTATTTCTCTGGCCTGTTGTGAACAAGATGCAGTCTTGATTCATATCTCAACAGATTATGTATTCGGAAGTGGACATACCACCCCCCTGAAACCAGATGAAAATAAAACTCCCGAAGGGGTTTACGGCAAAACCAAACTTCAGGGCGAAGAAACGATTCAGTCAATTTGCAAAAAGCACTTCATTATAAGAACGAGTTGGTTGTATGGCGCAACTGGACAGAACTTCCTTAATACCATGTTGCGCTTATCCAAAACCAAAAAAGAACTAAGTGTAGTATTTGACCAGGTAGGAAGCCCCACCTATGTTGCCGAGCTAGCCCAGGCTATCCAAAATATTATTCAAAGCGAAAAAGAAGCTTACGGAATTTATCACTATTCAAATGAAGGCGTTTGTTCCTGGTATGATTTCGCACATGCAATCTTCCAGTTAAGCCAGCGAGATGTAAAACTGAATCCTGTACTTTCAGAGTCGTTTCCCACGAAGGCTAAGAGACCACATTACAGCGTGCTGGACAAACAAAAAATTAAAGATACTTTTGACCTGGCCATTCCACATTGGCGCGACAGCTTGATAAAATGCCTTAATAAAAAGAATATCCTTAATGAATAGTGTTCTTGTAACTGGTGGTGCCGGATTTATTGGTGCCAACTTTATTGATTACTTGCTCCAAAATGATTTGTCCATTAAAGTGGTAAATCTTGACTTGCTTACCTATGCCGGCGATATTGATAATACCCGGGCATTCTCAGAGAGTGATAGATATACATTTGTAGAAGGTGACATCAGAGACCGCGAACAAGTAGAAAAAATCTTTGCAGATCACGATATTGACGGAGTAATACACTTTGCAGCAGAATCGCATGTTGACAATAGTATTGCAGGACCCGAAACTTTCATAACTACAAATGTAAACGGTACGTTTACCCTGCTCGATGTAGCTAGAGATGCGTGGATGGACGAGCCTTTCAAAGTAAAACCAGGGAAGCAGGAAAATCGATTTCTTCATATAAGCACAGACGAAGTATATGGCAGCCTGGGTGCTGAAGGACTGTTTACTGAAAAAACATCCTATGCGCCAAATAGCCCTTATAGTGCCAGCAAAGCGGCAAGTGATTTTATTGTACGCTCCTACCATCACACGTATGGAATGAACGTTGTGACAACGAACTGCTCAAATAATTACGGCCCGCTACAGCACGATGAAAAACTAATTCCTACAATTATTCGAAACGCTGTCCGTGGCAAGAATATTCCCATTTACGGCGATGGGAAAAATGTAAGAGACTGGCTCTATGTATCAGACCATTGTAAAGGAATCTGGACAGCATTTAATAACGGAAAATCTGGTGAAACTTACAATATCGGTGGCTTGAACGAGCGCACCAATATTTACATAGCCGAGAAGATTTGCAATCTCCTTGATTCGCTATTACCAAAGGATAACGGACAGTCTTACAAAGAACAAATATCCTTTGTAAAAGATAGACCCGGTCACGATCGGCGATATGCTATAGACGCAACGAAAATAACGGAAGAATTAGGGTGGAAAGCCGACGAGAATTTTGAGTCGGGAATTGAAAAAACGGTAAAATATTACATTTCGAAATACGCTTAAAATGGAAGAGAGAATTAACGAACTCGCTGACTTTTGGATGAGCGACGCTTTTGATGAAGATACGCGCAATGAAGTGAAATCACTTCGCGAAAACGATCCGAAATCACTTGAAGACGCGTTTTATAAAGATCTGGAATTTGGAACGGGAGGTATAAGAGGTGTAATGGGTGCCGGTACCAACCGAATGAATGTGTACGTAGTTTCCATGGCTACCCAGGGTTTGGCCAATTATATTAACAAGACCATAACGGATTCTTCGAAAAGTGTCGCTATTGCACACGACTCGAGAATAAACTCACACGTATTTGCTAAAAAAGCAGCGGAAGTGCTTACTGCCAACGGAATCAAAGCCTATTTGTTCAGTGATTTAAGACCTACGCCGGAGCTCTCCTTTGCCGTTCGCTATCACGGGTGTTCAGCGGGAATAGTAATTACAGCATCTCATAATCCAAAAGAATACAACGGTTACAAAGTTTACTGGAACGACGGAGGTCAAATTGTACCGCCGCACGATAAGGGCATCATAGAAGAAGTAAGAAAAGTAAAGGGCCCAAAAGAAGTTGCAAGCAAAGTTGATCCGGAGCTCATTGCGGTAATCAGCTCTGAAACGGATGAAGCATACAGAGAAGAGCTTCTCAAGGAGTTTATCAATACGGATGCAATTGAAAGACAAAGTAATCTTTCATTGGTTTACACCCCGATTCACGGCACGGGAATCACCCAGATTCCACAACTTTTGGAAGAAGCCGGCTTTAAGAACATTCACATCGTTGAGCAGCAGGCTAAACCCGATGGAAACTTTCCTACGGTGCATTCGCCTAACCCGGAAGAAAAAGCTGCCCTTGATCTGGGCTTGCAGCTAGCTGAAGAAGTAAATGGAAAAATACTAATGGGAACCGACCCCGATGCCGACCGTGTGGGAATTGCCGTTCGTGACCTCGATGATAATTTAATTCTTTTAAATGGAAATGAAACTGCGTCTCTTCTTACTTACTACCTCCTTAAACAGCGAAAAGAAAAGGGCACCTTACCCAAGAATGGTTTTGTGTGCAGAACCATCGTTACGACAGAACTCATAGATAGAATTGCAGAAGCTTTTCAGGTAAAGTGCTACAGTACACTCACTGGCTTTAAATACATAGCTGAAAAAATAAGGGAGCTCGAAGGATCTGAAAAATTTATAGGTGGCGGCGAAGAAAGCTACGGGTATATGGTTGGAGATAGTGTTCGCGATAAAGACGCGGTAATAACCGGAGCCATGCTATGCGAAGTGACTGCCTGGGCTGAAGACAAAGGAAGTAGTTTTTACCGCGAACTCATTGATATGTATGTTCAGTTCGGATTATTCCGCGAAGCATTGGTGTCATTAGTTAAGAAAGGAAAAGATGGTGCCGAACAAATCGCAGCCATTATGGATGGATACCGCAATAATACCCCAAAATTCATAGCGGGATCTGCAGTGGTAGAGATGAGAGATTACAGAAGCGGTAAAACCTTTAATTTTGAGACCGGCAGTGAAGACTCAACGGGGCTTCCAAAATCAAACGTTATCCAATTTTACCTGGCCGATGGTTCAAAAATTACCGCCCGGCCTTCAGGTACAGAGCCGAAAATCAAATTCTACTTTAGCTTGAATACCAAAATTCAATCTGCCGATGAATTTACATCGGCTAAAGCAAATCTGGATCAAAGAATAGAAGAGCTCAAAGAAGCCTTTGTAAATGACTAGCTTAAATGGGCCGGTCTTACCAGATCTAAAACAGTCTTAACAGGGTTAAAGGTACCTATGGGAACTTCCACAAAAACGGTATTCCAAAAGTACATGGCTCCATTCCACAATCCGGGTAATTCAAGCGCATAAATGGGTTTTCCCTGCAAGGTTTTTTCTACACGCATCCCTGTCTTCGGGTTTCTAAATTCGAGTAGGTCGAATTTATTTCCCTTGAAATCTCTTACTCCCAAAACAAGGTCTACCGGATTAAAATGAGTTGCCGTTTCAAGAATTGATTTTTGAGCTTCATTTTCCAGATTAATCTGGGCTTTCTCTACTATTTGCAGCGATGTTTTTCCATCCTCCTCGACGATAAAGGGACCACCACCTGGTTCGCCTTGATTTTTTACCATCCCACAGACCCTTATGGGTCGATTTAGCAATTCAACCAGTTCCTGATTACTAAGAGATTCTGCATTCAGCGAAAAGGTTTCTTCTAAAAAAGTTTTTGCTTCATTAGAATTAAAATTTCCGGTTTCCCAATCTTCGAGAAATTTGAATGTCTTATCCTGAATTTCGATTAAAACGCCTGCCAGCAGCTCCTTATAGGTAGCTGTTTCAGCCTTACTCCTATCGGGAACCACATTATCTATGTTTTTAACAAAAATCAGATCCGCATCAATTTCGTTTAAGTTTTCCAATAGAGCTCCATGTCCCGCAGGTCTGAAGAGCAGACTTCCATCTTCCATGCGCGCCCAATCGCCTGACTCTATGTAAATAGCTGGGGTATCTGTCTGTGGTTTTTGAACACTGGTATGAACTGTAAAATCAACATCAAGCGATTTGGTAAGGCTTTGGCTCAGGCCAACTAAACACTCATCTAATTCAGCTTTTTGATCGGCTGGAATAGTGAAGTGAATCTGTGCCTTTCCGTCTTTTTCGGCATAGAGTTTAGCCTCGTAAAAGTGCTCTTCAAATGCCGACCTGTTTCTGCCTTCTTCATAGCTATGGAATTCAATACTCCCTTTGGGTAAGTCACCGTAATTCATGCCTTCCGGAAGTAAGAGAGTTTCGAGAATTTTTACTTTTTCTTCATCGGTATACGACTCTTTCTTACTTACACCCGACTCACTAATGAGTCGGTCAAAAAAAGCAAACTTATGCAGCTCAGTAAAAAAAGTAGAAACAGCTTCGTTGCTTTCTCCATCATTCAATGCAGCGAATAAGTCTTTAAACATGCGAGATGCTGCTCCGCTGGCCGGAACAAATTTCACCACCTTCAGATCATCTCGTTTGGTGTAGACCGTTTTTTTGCTGTTTAACTGAGCCGGATCGTACCGCCGAATTTCTTTTCCGATTGTGGCATTTGAATGGAGATTCACATATGGAAAGCCTTGTTCAAGGTCTTGCCTGTAGGCGATCATTTGCTCTGGGTTAATCTTTTTTTCCTTGAGCTTTGGAATATCAGAATCTCTTAAGTTTGATTTCATAGTCATGTTTGTCAGCGCTTGATACGATTAACAAAGCTATTGATTATTGGTTGAATGGTTATTGAATCAGCTAAAGTGAGTATGAAGTTTAAACGTAGTATTATCTTCGCAGCAAAGCCGTGAAATGAAGAAGATTTTGCTCACCGGGGGAGCGGGCTACATTGGAAGCCACATTGCTGTTCAGCTGCATGAAAACGGATACATTCCCGTAGTCATTGATAATTTTTCTAATTCACAGGAATCTGTGGTAGAGCCGCTGAGAAAGCTGACCGAAAACAGACTGATTTTATATAAAGCTGACTGCAATAATTACATGCAGTTGCAAGAAATATTTAATGATCATCAAATTGATGGTGTTATCCACCTGGCCGCATACAAGGCGGTTGGAGAATCAGTTGAAGATCCGTTGAAGTATTATGAAAATAATATTCAGTCGCTCGTTCAACTGCTTAAGGTTATGGAAGATAATGGCGTAAATAAGTTGGTATTCTCCTCTTCGTGCACCGTTTATGGAACTCCAGAAAAGCAACCTGTAACCGAAGAAACACCCTGGAAACCGGCGTTCAGTCCTTACGGTTACACCAAGCAGATTTGTGAAAACATTCTTAGAGATTCGCACGCGGCAAATGAAGATCTCTCTGTTGTCAGTTTGCGCTATTTTAATCCCGTAGGGGCTCATCCCACCGGCTTAATTGGTGAACTTCCAATCGGCACGCCGAATAATCTCATTCCTTACATAACCCAGGTAGGAGCAGGTATCAGAGATCATCTTACTGTATTTGGCAATGACTACAACACCCCTGATGGAACCTGCATTAGAGATTATATACACGTAGTAGATGTAGCCGATGCCCATGTAGCTGCATTTGACTATCTAGACAAGAAAAAAGATTCTTCACTAGACATTTTTAATATTGGTACAGGAAAGGGAGTTAGTGTTCAAGAAATTATTGACATCTTTCAAGACGTAAACAAAATACCTTTAAATGTAGTATACGGAGAAAGGAGAGCTGGTGATGTGGAAGGTATTTACGCAGATGTAACTAAAGGCGAAAAAGAACTAGGTTGGAAAGCCAAATACAATATAGAAGACTCATTGAAACACGCCTGGAAATGGCAGCAAAACTTAGGGTAATAGGCCTTCAATGTTTTTGGCTGGCGCTTTGCCTAATGTCAATATTTCAAGGCGTTGCACAGCACGATACTGGAGTATCAAGAACGGAGAAAGTTGTAGATAGGTGGGACGATAAAATCTTAATTGAGCTCACACACGATACCTGGCTGGGAGCTCCTAATGGCGTAGAATACGTTATCCCTTCCGTAGGATTTAAAGGTTATTTCTTTACAGATTACACATTTGGCGATGAGTCTAACTTCAGCTTTGCCTGGGGTTTTGGAGTCAGTGCCGATAATGTAAAGAGCAACGCTGAATTCAGGCAGGAAGAATTTCCAGATGGTACAACAGGCGATCAGGAATTAGTGCCCATAGAGCGTGCCTATGATAATAATAAGTTTGTTACCACTTACCTGGAACTTCCTATAGAATTTAGGTTTATTACAAAAGGAAAGCATCCATTTAGAATGGCGGTTGGAGCAAGGGCGGGTTATCTCTTACAAGACCATCAGAAAATAGAAGACACGGAGGGGAAAGCTAAATTCTACAATTTTGAACATATAAACAGATGGCGGTATGGAGTCAGTGCGAGAATGGGTTACAGTTACGTTCAGCTCACGGGTTTCTATTCTCTTGTACCGCTTATAGAAGATGGCAAAGGTACAGAATTGACCGCCATTTCTATTGGTTTGGCCTTTACCTTTATCAGATAAACCACCCTCTGGCCACGCTCAAATAGAGACATAAAAATCCAAGAACTGCCCCGGCGTAAACCTGAGAAGGAATATGTGCCTTTAATACCAACCTGGCAGACATTACAGAGGCTCCAATAAAGATAACTGTACATAGCAATAGCATATTATCGAAGCTGTGAGCCGCAAAAAGACCAGCAGTTGTACCAACCAAGCCGAACACACCCGTTGCATGGGCAGATATTTTCCAGATAAAATTGATAATCATCACTAAAATGAGCGCTACCATACACCCAAATAAAATACTGTATATAACATCGGGAAGATTGGCCTTTCTCAATAAATAGTAACCGAGGCCGAAGAAAAAGGCTGATGATATGTAGGGAGCAAAGCGCTCTCGCCGTTTGGGCATCTCAAGTGAAGTTACCACTCCATACCATTTTAGTAAAAGAATATTTACTCCGGGAAAAGCAGCGGTACTCAGAAAAATTATTAAAAATACCAATCGCATCTGTCCGGGAGGAGAAACACCTTTTACATACCAGTCAAAATTGGCTGCTATAAATACGCAAGCCAGCGGCATAATCATGGGGTGGAAAACTGCAGAAATAATGGATGCAAGTCTGAGCATCAAAGTTGTTTTCTCAGTCTGGCAACCGGAATGTTCAATTGCTCACGGTACTTTGCCACGGTTCTGCGAGCTATTTGGTAACCTTTATCTTTTAGCAACTTAGCCAGTTTCTCATCTGTAAGTGGCTTTTTCTTGTCTTCGTTGGCTATACTGTCTTGAAGAATTCGCTTTACTTGTCTGGTCGATACTTCTTCACCACTTTCCGTAGAGAGTGACTCACTAAAAAAGCTCTTCAAAAGGAAGGTTCCGTATGGAGTTTGCACGTATTTGCTATTGGCCACTCTGGATATGGTTGAGATATCCAGGTTAACTATTTCGGCAATGTCCTTCAAAATCATGGGATTGATCTTCGTCTCATCACCCGTAAGAAAATACTCCTCCTGAAAATCCATGATTGCATTCATCGTGAGCAAGAGTGTCTGTTGCCGCTGTTTGATGGCATCGATAAACCACTTAGCCGAATCAATTTTCTGTTTGACAAACATCATGGCTTCTTTCTGCTTTTTATTGGTCTTTTTGGCAGCAGCATAGCCCTTCATCATTTCTTTGTACTGGTTACTCACGTGCAGCTCTGGTGCATTTCTGGAGTTCAGTGTGAGCTTGAGCTCATTATCTTCTGTAGTTACAATAAAATCTGGAACGATGTGATCAATAATCTTTGATGAGTCCTGACCACTATTACCTGGCTTTGGGTTGAGTTTAGTTATTTCACCTATGGCTATTTTCAGGTCTTCATCTGAAATCTCAAGTCGCTTGAGAATGCGGTCGTAATGCTTTTTTGTAAACGAATCAAAGAAGTTTTCAATGATCTCCTGAGCTAGCCGGACGGAGGGATAATGATCGTCTTTTCTTTTTAACTGCAAGAGCAAACACTCTTGTAGAGACCTCCCACCAACCCCGGCAGGGTCTAAATTCTGAACGATAGAAAGTGCATCATTCAGTTCTTCAACGGTGGTGTGGATGTTTTGCGAAAAGGCCAGGTCATCGCAAATATTTTCAATATCCCTGCGCAAATATCCATCATCATCTAAATTACCGATGATGGTTTTTGCCAGCATCTCCTGCCTATCGGTATTCGCTCGGAGAGATAGCTGTTGTTCCAGTCTGTCTCTGAAAGTTGAGCCCGATATAAAAGGAACTGCTTTTTCGTCATCGTCGGCGCCTTTATTCCGGGCGCTAAGTTTATAAGAAGGTGTATCGTCGTCCAGATAATCTGAAAAGTCAAACTCTTCCTGCGCTTCTGAAGTTTCATTGTCTTCTTCCCACTCTCTCTCTTCTTCCTCTTCTTTGTCTACCCCTTCGTCAAGCGCTGGATTAGACTCCATTTCTTCCTTAATGCGTTGTTCTAATTCAATAGTGGGAACCTGCAAAAGCTTCATCAGCTGAATTTGCTGGGGAGATAGCTTCTGGAGTAACTTATGTTGTAAAGATTGCTTTAACATTAGGGATTATTCGTTATTCTAACGCCTTGAAATGGGAAGTTCGTATTTTTTTAGTTCACATTCAATGGCGTACCATAATTATCCGCCATTTATTCTTGAGGCGATACCGCCTTCCTTTGTAAAGAAAGCCCAAAGCACCGATTCCTGCAAAAACCGCAGCAACGGGATAAACTTCTTCTGATATTACCGGCGTATCGCCTGTATTAAAAATGTTATTTGCAGCTGAAAAAAGAAAAATAGTTGGGATGACTAAAAATGCTCGGGTAGTAAGTCTTCTTACGCCTTCAACGCTACTTCGGTCGGCCAAAGCTTCCACCTCACGTAATTTAATTTCTACCATGTCATCTACAAAAAAGGATGAGTCTGAGAAATGAACAATAGCCCCCTTGTAGAAGTCATCTTCATCCCACTTTTTAAACTCAATTTCATCGCCTAGATAGTATCTGATTCTTTTCCCCTTTCCAGGCTTTTCAAGCAACAAGAATGGATCTAACTGAGCAAAAGTCGTTAATGATACAAATGCTAATAGCAATAAGCAGAATATTCTTCTCAAGTCAAAGTTCATAATCAATACTTTATGCAGACATTCTTAGGCTCGGTAAAGAAATTCATAGCTTCAAAGCCCCCTTCGCGACCTATTCCCGAACTTTTCACACCTCCGAAAGGAGTTCTCAAATCTCTTTCCAGCCAGCAATTAACCCAGACAATTCCGGCGTGAATATGTTCAGCCATGCGATGGGCACGTTTCAAATCTGATGTCCATAGCGATGAAGCAAGGCCATACTGAGTGGCATTCGCCTTCTCAAGTGCTTCTTCTTCTGAGTTAAACTTGTCAAGCGTTACAACAGGGCCAAAAATTTCTTCCTGATTGGTTCGGCAATTCTGGTTAAGATTTTCAATGACAGTAGGTTCAATAAAATACCCATTTGTCAATTCATCGGGGAGCTCAACGCGATTCCCACCGGCCAATACCTTCCCCCCTTCTTCTTTGGCCAAATCTATATACGAAAGAATTTTTTTCATGTGGGATTCGCTTACTACGGCACCCATTTTTGTCTTATCATCTGCGGGGTTGCCGACTTTCATTCTCCGAACTTTCTCAACAAAAGCGTCTTTGAACTTATCGTAAATTTTCTCTTCTACCAAAATCCTAGAACCGCAGAGGCAAATTTGACCCTGATTGGCAAATGAACTCCGTACCGTAGTTGTTAGCATTTCGTCAAAATCGCAATCAGCGAAAATAATGTTGGGGTTTTTGCCCCCGAGTTCCAGAGATAGTTTTTTAAACTGCTTACCCGCCTTTTCAATGATTCGCTTTCCGGTTGCCGTTCCCCCGGTAAAAGATATAGCTTTAATTCCGGGATGAATACAGATAGCTTCTCCTGCTCTGGGACCACCGCCGTGCACGATATTGAGAACCCCTTTTGGAAACGCGACTTCATCTAGCACTTCCGATAGCAGATACGCAGTCATAGGTGTTATTTCAGATGGTTTGGCTACCACCGTGTTTCCAGCTGCCAGTGCCGGTGCTATTTTCCATGAAAACAAATACAAAGGAAGATTCCAGGGAGAGATGCAGCCTACCACACCAATCGGACGACGCAAGGTATAATTTATCCCCAGGCCTTCTGTATAATGGCTTTCACTGCCAAATTGAGTAGCTGCGGCAGCATAAAATTCAAAATTCTTTACAGCTCTGGGAATATCAACCGCGCGGGCAAGAGAAACTGGTTTACCATTGTCTTTAGACTCGGCCTGAGCGAACTCTTCTAATCGATCCTGAATTCCACGGGAAACATTCATCATGTGCCTGAATCGCTCAGAAGCAGGAAGCCTCGACCAGGATTTAAAGGCAATTTCAGCGGCTTCGTAGGCCTGTGCAACATCTTCATCCGAACTGTCGGGTATCTGGCTATACACCTTGCCTGTAGCCGGATGGTAATTATCCATCCAAAGATTATCAACTGGTTTCTGAAATTCACCGTTGATATAATTCAGAATTTGCTCCATGCGGTGAATTTCGTGATTCTTGCGGTACTAAAAAAGAGAGCCTTGAAAGACTCTCTTTTCTCTGTTGCGAATTACTTGTAAACTGATGAAGTGTTACCATGCAAATGTACGGTGCTATGGTTTAAACAAAAGTTAATACCAGATTACTAATTGTTAAATTAGGTTAACACTGTAGCCGTGCCGTTCAGGGGCTGCTTAACTTAGCGCAGGTTGAAAAAATCTTTCATATATGCTCTAATTGCATTGATCTCTCTTTCAATGCTGGGAATAGTAGCGATCCAAATTTACTGGATTCGCAATTCTATCATCCTTAAAGATGCTCAGTTCAGAAGAAGTGTAAAAGTAGCCCTTACAGAAGTGAACGGAATTCTGGAGCGCAGTGAGAAATTATACAGGCTCGAAAAGTTAAATTACAGCAAGTTAAAGCTACGGGTAGATAGCGCCCGTGCCAGTGCGCTTAAAAACCCGCTCGTATTGCAGCATGGAAATTCATCTTCAGACTCAAGTACCCTCAAAGGAGAAACTGGAGCTTTTAATTTTGAAGTTTTTAGGAAGAGCAAAAGAGCAACTTTTACCGCTCTCAAAAACAGTGATGAAATTGATAAAATATTTGAGCAGGAAAAGGATGTGCTCGAAGAAAGTCTGCGCGAGCAATACCCCTTTGATGACTTTGATAGCGAAGAGCTCATTGAGCTGATGGTTCAATTTTCTATGATAGAAGAAGGCTCTAATATTATCAAGCGTTTCTCTCACTCAGAATTAGATTCGCTGATCAATTTTGCCCTTTCCGAATATGGAGGTGTTAATACGGAATATCATTTCGGAATTTACGATTCGTATAATCACCCACTCGTTCTTCCAAAGAGAAGCCAATCGTTTAATCAGAGCATCGTGAAAGATGGCTACAAAATGCAATTGCTTCCGCGAGATTATCTCACTGCCGACTCGTACTTGCACATCTGGTTTCCAAATAGAGATACCTATCTAATGAAGACGCTTTGGCCCTTGCTAACTTCTTCCAGTTTGTTTTTGATCACGATTATTCTTGCATTTAGCTACACCATCCGCACCATCTTTCGGCAGAAAAAATTAAGTGAGATCAAGAACGATTTTATCAATAACATGACTCATGAATTAAAAACTCCGATTGCTACCATATCTCTGGCGTGTGAGGCTTTAAATGATCCGGTTATGTCTAATTCTTCCAAGAACGTTAGCCAATATGTGGGTATGATCAGAGACGAAAATAAGAGATTGGGCGTTTTAGTAGAAAATGTGCTGAAGAGTGCTGTTCTAGATCGGGGAGAAATGGAACTCGCTAAAGATGAAGTAGATATTCACGAAATTATCAGGAATACTATTCGCAATATCGAACTACAAGTGTCTCAGAAAGGCGGAAAGATTGAACAAGATCTCCGTGCAGACAAGTCTGTAATTATGGGTGATAAGGTTCACCTTACGAATGTAATTTACAATCTACTGGATAATGCCATTAAATACAGCGAGGAAAACTCGCTTATTCAGGTAGAGACGAAAAGCGATGATGTGTCTATAACAATTGATGTTAAAGACAACGGAATCGGTATAAAAAAAGATGATCAGGCTCGAATATTTGATAAGTTGTTTCGCGTTCCCACCGGAAACGTGCATAATATCAAAGGTTTCGGACTCGGTCTGAGTTATGTAAAAATTATTGTAGAAAAACATCACGGCACAGTTTCTGTGGCCAGTGAATTAGGAAAAGGAAGCACATTCACCATTCAATTACCTTTTAATTATGACCTCTAAAACCAGAATTTTACTCGCGGAAGACGATCCAAACCTAGGCTCCCTTCTTCAAGAGTATCTCCAGGCAAAAGATTTTGAAACTGTTTTATGCACCGATGGAGACAAAGCATTTAAAACCTTCTCAAAACAGCAATTTGATTTTATTATTCTCGATGTGATGATGCCCGTTAAAGACGGGTTTACCGTGGCCAAAGAAATCAGAACTATAAATAAAAAAGTTCCAATTATTTTCCTGACTGCCAAGAGCATGAAGGAAGATACGCTGAAAGGTTTTGATCTGGGTGCTGATGACTACATTACGAAACCCTTTTCAATGGAAGAATTATTGGTGCGGGTGAATGCCATTTTAAGGCGAACAGATCAGCGACAAACCGGAGGAGAAAACAAACGGCATTTTGACATTGGTGATTTTGTGTTTGACTATGATCGTCAATTACTTAAATCGAACGGTACTGAGACCAAATTAACGACCAAAGAAAACGAATTACTCTACCTACTTTGCCTTAACAAGAATGGGGTACTCGAGAGAAATTATGCCCTCAACGCTATCTGGGGAGATGATAATTACTTTAACGGAAGGAGTATGGATGTTTATATAGCCAAACTCCGCAAGCATCTAAAACCCGACTCCGAAATTGAAATCATCAATATTCACGGAAAAGGGTTCAAGCTGCTGGTAAACTAAAGAGATCCTGTTCTTCCTCCATCTACCGGAAGGTTGATGCCATTGATATAAGATGCTGCAGGACTGGCAAGGAAACAAATACCATTGGCCACTTCTTCAGGATTAGCTACTCTGCCAATCGGTACAGCGTTCCCCATATCCTTAAGGACTTCATCTACAGGTTTACCCGTTGCTGCCGCTTTTTTAGAAGCAATGGCATCCAGGCGGCCAGTTGCCGTTGCCCCGGGTAATACATTATTTACAGTTATTCCGTATTGACCTAGCTCATTGGCTAAGGTTTTTGACCAATTTGCTACAGCCCCGCGCACCGTATTAGATACTCCCAAATTTTTCAATGGCTGCTTCACAGAGGTTGAAATAACATTGACTACCCTTCCATAATTTTCATTTCTCATGCCTGACACGAGAGTTTTAAGCAGATAATGATTGCAAATCAGGTGCATTTCAAAAGCACTTCTAAATTCATCTACATCGGCATTTATTGCCTCACCCCCTGGAGGGCCCCCGGTATTATTTATAAGAATATGGATATTCCCAAACCTGGCTAAAGCACTTTCAGCTGCTTTTTTAACTTCTTCCGGTTTGGAAAAATCGGCAACTTCATAATTGTGTCCCGCATCTGATATTTCTTCTAGTTCAGCTTTGACCTGTTTCAATTTTTCTTCATTTCTGGCCAGTAATATTACCCTGGCTCCCATATTAGCCAGGCCGAGAGCAGTGGCCTTACCAATACCCTGCGTACTTCCTGAAACAAGGGCCGTCTTACCTCTTAAAGATAAATCCATAATTCTGATTTTATTGGGGCAAAGATAGTATTACCCTTCGGGGACAGGAATCGAGTTTGCATGGAAATTTTGTTCGAGCTGTGGGATGTAAAATATTATTTTCGTTGCCTGTAACTGCCAGAGCTCGTGCGCAATCTATTTTTCACCTTATTAGTATTTATTGCCCTTTCCGAATTAGCGGCCCAGGATTCATCTCCATGGGACGATGTATCCGTGAGCGCTCACTATCACTACGGAGCCATATTACCCGAATATTCAAGTTTTACATACCTCACAAACGACTACACAAAGTCTTTTGATTTACAAATTGAAAAATCTACTCGCGGCAAAAACTTTTGGCAGCAGCTTTATGCTTATCCTTCTTTTGGTCTCAGCTTCTATACCACTACATTGGGAAATAATAATATTCACGGAAGGGAGTATGCGCTTTTCCCTTACTTCAAATTTCCTCTCATTGCTTCTCAGAAATTTTCATTTTCAACAGTTTTTGGCCTTGGAATAGGGTATGTAACTAAAAAGTACGACCCAATTGAAAACCCTTACAATGTGGTAATTGGATCCAAATTTAATATCCACTTCCAGGCTAATTTTATGGCCAGGGCTCAATTGACAGAAAAGTGGTCATTAGACCTGGGATTGGCTTTTGCACATTTCTCCAACGGTAATTCAGCTGAACCGAACATAGGAATCAACAATCTTAGCTTGAATAGTGGTTTATCCTATTTGATAGGAACCAGGTCAACAAAATCTAATTTTGAGATTGCACCTCCGGATAAACGATTTTTCTGGGAGTTAGGGATTGCACCAGGTAAAAAATCCACCCGTGCTCTTCAAAGTACAAATCACTTTGCTTTGTCTATTTCAGGAGATTTATGGAAACCGCTAACCCACGCTGTATCAATTGGGGTGGGACCCGATTTATTCTACGACACTTCAGCGAAAATTGAGATGAGTCAAAATTCCGAAAATGTATATTCTCCAAGAGCTGAATGGAGTTCAGGAATACATGTAAGTTTTTCGCTTCGATACAGTAAATTTCGGGTAATCTTGCAAGGGGGAGCCTATGTTTTCTTAGAGAATTTGGTCATAGACGAGCCCATTTACAACAGAGCCATTTTCCGTTACGATTTGGCCAAAAATATTTACGTGCATTTCGCTATGAAGTCGCATCTGCATATTCTGGATTATCCAGAAATAGGAATTGGATACCGATGGAAAAGAGACTGATTTATATCGCCATAACACTAGTGATATTATCCTCTTGTAGTAAACAAGAAGAAGTAGTGCAGGTAAAGTATATTGAACCCATTTCTGGAATCATAGCAAAAAGCAGTTTTGACATCATTCTTCACCGCGATACGGCAACCCGGATTGTACTCAGCGGAAATTCTGAAGCTGTAAATGCCGTAAACATTTTAAGAAATGCAGATACCATCAGCATTGAAAATACACTAATCGCAAAATGGCTCAAACCAAAAGATAATAAGGTAAAACTCGATATTTACTGTGATTCACTTTCCAGAATTACACTGAGCGAAACATGTAACCTTAGTTCTAAAGACAGCCTGCATTCTGATGAAGTTGGAATAATTGTAGGGAGCAAACTAAATATTGTTGACGTTAAATTTAGCGCGAAAACTGTTTTTTACTGGAATAATTTTCCTTGTAGCGGAACAATCAAATTTTCCGGTAAAACAGAAGAACTAAAAATATGGAATACAGCGCTTATGCAAGTGGATGCTTCAAGACTTGTTTCAAATTATGTTTTGGTAGATAATAATTCTGGAGAAGATTGTAGAGTCCATGCCAATCAATACCTTGATTACAATATAACTGGTGCCGGAAACATCTATGTGAGCGGCAATCCTGCAGTCATCGCTTCTGAGAACCTGACCGGTACCGGAGAGTTAATTCTAGTTGACTAACCTAGGCCTTTTGTAACATCCTCTTAAGAGTTTGCGTTTAAAGACTCATGAAGCGGATCATAATAGTGATCGCCATGACTTCTCTCCTGTTCTCTTGTGCGGAAGATGAAGTACTTCCCAAACAGACTGAATGGCAGGAAGTCACAATAGGGGCAAATGTTTTGCCCCTCTATCTCCGTATACCTGTAGGTGAAGACCCGGGTGTAAACCCCAGATGGAATGAAACTTTTGGAAGGCTGGAGTTGATAGGTAAGAATAATGAAGAGATCTTCATTAGAGAATCTACGACTACATGCAGCGATAAAAAGAAAGATTTAGCTACCAGTATTTTTGAGGTAATCTTTTTAGAAGAGTCAGATTCACTGCTCATTTACAGAACATCTGTTCCGGGAGGAGAAGAATCGTATTGGAATATTTTCGCTTCTTTCACAGATGGAGAGAACAGCTATGTGGCTGAGCAAAATCCGCTAATAGCCTACGATAAGGAAGAAATTCTGCGAATGTCAGATATAATTAAGCACATTGAAGCCAATTAATTATTTGTACTTTTGGATCAATCCATAACGGATGAACAATGAAAAGATTACAAGGCTTTATCCTTCTTCTGATTCTAGCTTGCTCCTGCATTCAAGGATTTTCAGAAGCACTCGTTATTAACGGTATTTACCAGGGGAAAGATCTCTATGTTAAGAATCCCTTTTCAGATGATGGAGCGGGTTTTTGTGTTTACGAAGTAATCGTAAATGGAGAAACCACCAAAGACGAAATTAATTCAAGCGCATTTGCAATAGATTTCAATATTTTAGGAATTAACTCTGGCGAAGATCTCGAAGTTATTATCCGACATAAAGATGGCTGTAGTCCTCTTGTATTGAATCCCGAGGCTGTAAAACCGCACAGTACGTTTAAAGTAACAGACATTGACGTTTCAAACAATGTGCTTTCGTGGACCACCACCAATGAATCTGGTCCGCTACCTTATATTGTTGAACAATTCAGGTGGAATAAATGGGTAAAAGCGGGAGAAGTGCAAGGAAATGGCAAGGGAGGTGACTACAGATTCAAACTGGTGCCTTACAGCGGAGAAAATAAAGTTCGGGTAAAACAGGTTGATTACACAGATCAACCCAGATATTCTGATGCGGTAAAGTATAATCCCAGCATGGCTAAAGTAGACTTCAGCCCGAAACAGAAGGTGGATGATGTGATTAAGTTCACTGCAGCCACCCGTTATGAAATATTTGATATCTATGGAAACCTTGTAGAAACAGGGTATGGTAGCACCATAGATGTAACTAATCTGGAGCGAAAGGAAGAGTACTATTTAAACTACGACTCTTCTTTTGGTGAGACTTTCAAGAAAAAATAGCTCGCCCCTGCAATCTGATAGTTAGAATCTTTGCAGATGGTAAGATTACTCTTTAC
>JGI12048J13642_10169189_pt1 | contig 18490 bp, 9 predicted proteins | sample ElkSlonscriptome_16_FD_13642 | JGI IMG/M metagenome (IMG submission 13642)
GTTTCGAATTAATTTCATGATGCTCCGTTTGTCAGACCGGTCACTGTTTTCCAGTGCATATATAAGAGGGAGTGTAAACTTCTTCTCTTTCAAATCGTTACCGGCAGGCTTCCCTGTAATGCCCCTTGGCTGGTAATCAAACAGATCATCCTTGATTTGAAAAGCCATTCCAATATCTAAGCCCATACCGTACAAAACATCCACATCTTCTGTTGAAGCTCCAGCGGATTTGGCCCCGCTGGCTGTGCATGAAGCGATCAATGTTGCGGTCTTTTTCCTGATCACATCATAATAGGAACCAGTATCTATATTCAGTTTACGTGACTTTTGAAGTTGAAGCAACTCTCCCTCACTCATCTCTTTAACCGTGTCCGACACGATATCAAGAAGATCATGGTCTTTTTTTGTCGTGGCAAGTAAAAGGCCCCGTGCAAGAAAATAATCTCCCAGCAACACGGACAATTTTGATTTCCATACGGCATTCATGGAAAAAAGACCCCTGCGTTCATAGGAGTCATCTACCACATCGTCATGAATCAGCGTGGCTGTATGCATCAATTCGATCAGTGATGCCGCGGTGTAGGTAGATTCTGTAACTTCACCAACCAGCTTGGCTGTAAGGAAAACGAATAACGGCCGCATTTGCTTCCCCTTTTTCTTTAATATATATGAAGAAATGATGTTCAATAAGCGCACATCGCTATGAATTGCGCTCCGGAATGTCTTTTGGAACGCCTCCATCTCCTCCGCAACAGGTCTTCGTATGTCTTTCAGGTTTAACATCATGTTTGTCTCTTGTAGCGGCAAATTTATAAATAAATTGGCGTGATGGGCTGAAAAGACCCAATTATTGGGGCGAAGAAATCCTTGAATGATGATCCGAATCGAATAATGGGTTGATGAACATGTATCAAAACCCAATAAAACTGAACAGATAGATACTTCCATCCTTGTAATAATTGATATATTTGTATATGGAGATATTATGATCTAACTGTCAAAAAAATGGCGAAGTTTACAGATATAAATGCCGAACAAATTGAAAATGCGGCCAATATGATGAAGGCCATAGCGCACCCGGTTCGGCTCTCAATTTTAGGGCATCTTTCAGAAGGAGCAGAGCTTACGGTTACCAGGATTCATGAGTTGGTTCAAATAGAACAATCCACAGCATCCCATCACCTGGGAATACTCAAGGATAAGGGAATATTGATCTCCAGGCGGGAAGGAAAAAATACAATTTATACCATCCGGAACAAAAACCTCAAGAACCTGGTTGAATGTATAAGCGCTTGCGCTTGCGTGGACTAAACAGAATCATCATGAACAAGATCCGGGTTACAAAGGAATTTTCCTTTGAAATGGCACATGCATTGTGGAATTACGACGGCGCTTGCCGGAATATTCACGGGCATTCGTACAGACTGTTTGTAACAATACTGGGGATATCCGAAACGGATGAAAACCAGGTCAAGTTCGGAATGGTCATGGATTTCAAAGACCTGAAAACCATTGTGAAAAAGAATGTCGTTGACGAGCTTGACCATAGCCTTGTGGTTTTCAGAAAGGCTGAAGGAGAAAGTCTGGACAGTGTGCGCAAGATGTATGAAAAGGTCATTGTATTCGATTTTCAACCCACATGTGAAAACCTTGTGGCCCATATATCCGACATTCTAATCCCGGAACTTCCTGAAGAAATTGCACTTCACTCTCTCAAACTCTTTGAAACAGCAACATCCTATGCCGAATGGCATGCATCAGATAACTGACTTACCAAATGAGCAAAGAAAAAAGACTTTTTTTACTGGACAGCTATGCGCTGATCTTCAGATCATATTACGCATTTATAAATAACCCGATGCGCAATGCAAAAGGGATGAATACATCCACCGTATTTGGATTTACGCTGACCCTGGACGAATTGCTCAGAAAAGAAGATCCGACACATATCATGGCAGCATTTGATGCTTCCGGACCCACTTTCAGGCATGAAATGTACGAACCTTATAAGGCCAACAGGGACGCAACCCCTGAAGATATAAAAGAAGCCGTTCCCTGGATCAAGGATCTCCTGAAAGCTTTTAATATCCCTGTCCTGGAAAAATTGGGCTACGAAGCCGATGACATCATTGGAACAATCGCGAAATCAGCCGAAAAAGAGGGTTATGAAGTGTTTATGGTGACCCCGGATAAAGATTTTGCACAACTTGTCAGCGATAAGATATTTATGTATAAACCAGGCCGGTCAGGAAACCCCGCAGAAGTGTTGGGAGTTAAGGAAATAAAAGAAAAATTCCGAATCGAAAATCCCGACCAGGTCATTGATATTCTTGCGCTTTGGGGCGATTCTTCTGACAATATCCCCGGGGTACCCGGAATAGGTGAGAAGACCGCAAAAAAGCTAATCGAAAGCTACGGTTCCCTCGAAGGAATATATAATAACATCCATTTGATCAAAGGCAAGCAAAAGGAAAACCTGATAAATTCTGCCGAACAGGCAAAACTTTCCAAAGAACTGGCCACAATCATCGTGGAGGCCCCGGTGGATTTCGACCTCGACCTGGCAAAAAGGAGACCCATTGAAAAGGACCACCTTAACACCATATTTGAAGCACTGAATTTTAAAAATCTTAGAACCAGAATACTGGGAGATGTTGATTCTACAAATAATTCTGCTACAAGTTCCCAGGGAATGTTATTTGAACAATCAAATGAAACCAGTACACTGATTGTGGAACCGAAGAATACAATTGATAATACCAATCATGACTACATGCTGGTTACCCCGGAGAGCGGAATGAAAGAATTGTTTGAGCAGCTCATGGTCCAGGAAGTATTTTGTTTTGATACAGAAACTACGGGTTTGGATGTTGTTGAAGATCAAATTGTTGGAATTTCTTTCTCGTGGGAATCGCACCAGGCATATTACCTGGATCTGTCTGCTGAAATTGATTGGAAAGAGACTACAAGGGAACAGATACGACAGTTATTCAATCGGCAAAACGTGCGCATCATCGGCCAAAATCTCAAGTATGATCTTCATATGTTAAAGAATTATGGCATAGTTGTAAAGGGGAAATTATTTGATACGATGGTTGCACATTACCTTATTGCACCTGACAGGAAACACGGACTGGATGCCATGTCGGAAGAATACCTGTCATATAAAAAGATCAAGACCGAACAGCTTATCGGAAAGAAAGGGTCTGCGCAGCTAAATTTCCGGAACCTGGATGCCGGGAAAGTAAAGGATTATGCCTGTGAAGATGCAGATATAACGTGGCAATTGTACAAGATTCTCTCGAAAGAAATAAAGGAAAATCACCTTGAACCCCTGGCCGAAGAGATTGAAATGCCCCTTGTCAGGGTCTTGATGAAGATGGAACATGCCGGGGTTAGCCTGGACAGGAAAAGCCTTGCAACATTTGCAGAAGCTTTGCGTGAAGAGCTGATCGGGATTGAAAAGGAGATCTTTTCACTTGCAGGAGTGGAGTTTAACATCAGTTCACCGAAACAGCTGGGAGAGATACTGTTTAATAAGCTTAAGATCAGTGATGGTGCCAAAAAGACAAAGTCGAAGCAATACAGCACAAGCGAAGACGTATTGGTGAACCTGACCGAAAAGCATGAGATTGTTCAGAAGGTACTGGACTTCAGGTCTGCTAAAAAACTTTTAAACACATATGTAGAGGCGCTTCCAAAATTAATTCATAAGAAGACAAACCGGATACATACATCATTTAACCAAACACTGGTTGCCACAGGAAGGCTTTCCTCAAACAATCCCAACCTGCAGAATATTCCGATCAGGGAAGAGCGTGGCCGGGAAATCAGACGTGCATTTACAAGTTCTGACGCCGACCACCGGTTCCTGTCTGCAGACTATTCGCAGATTGAGCTAAGGCTTATGGCACACTTGAGTGAAGACAATCATATGATCAATGCATTCAGGAACAATGAAGATATTCATACGGCTACAGCATCAAAGGTTTATGGAGTGGGAATGGATGAAGTGAGCAGGGAGATGCGGTCGAAAGCAAAAACAGCAAATTTTGGAATTATCTATGGTATCTCTGCATTCGGATTGGCGCAACGCATGCGGATCCCCAAGTCAGAAGCAAAAGAGCTCATCGATGGTTATTTTAATACCTATCCGGGTGTCCGTAAATACATGGACCACTGCATAAGCCAGGCAAGGGAAAAGGGATTTACTGAAACCATGTTTGGGAGGAAACGAAACTTACCGGACATCATGTCGCGAAACAATAATATCAGGGGAAATGCGAAAAGAAACGCGATCAATACACCCATCCAGGGTGCTGCTGCCGACATTATTAAGATCGCCATGGTAAAAATATACAATGCGTTAAATGAGAAGAACTTTGCAACGGAGATGATCATCCAGGTGCATGACGAACTAAACCTGAATGTTCCTGTAACTGAATTGGAGGAGGTGCGCCAGATCGTCCGTAATTCCATGGAAAATGCCGTTGAACTGTCTGTGCCGCTTGTCGTGGAAATGAATGACGGAGACAACTGGCTGGAAGCACATTAAGGTGTAGTACCTTCAGGGTCGTTAATGGCAAGAGCACCCGCTTTACCCTCCAGGATCTCTTGCATCTTGACCGGATCAGAGATTATCTCCAGGGCTTTATCAACCTGCTGATCCTGGTTGATCTGGTGCCTGATCTGTCCTGCATGGTAGTAATAGCGACCTACGATCTCCTCTTCAAGGATTTCCTCTATCTCTTCCCTGAAGGTAGCCATGTCCTGCATGTTATTATGTGATAGCTTTTTTTCAAGCGCCTCGAACTCAGCACTGGCAAGGTCAAAATACTTTTCCCGTTTTGCGGTTTTTACCAGTTTGTCGTAGGCTTGCTCACTTGCAGTTTCATATTCAAACTTCTTTTCCACCACAAAATCCCTGAATAGCCCGTACTGTTGATCATTGAGATCGAATTTGACCGGATCCGGAATCCCGGGATGTTCAGTCCGGAACTTCGTTGCATAGTCAAAATAGACATTTTCAGTAAAGAGACGCAATGTGATCTGACTCAATGTTTCAGGGACCACCTCAATGTCAGGACTGACGCCTCCACCATCATATACCGGACGGCCATTTTGTGTGGCATATTCAGTGATAAGTGAATCCGGAATGGTGCCAACGCTACCGTCCTCGTTCCTGTTGGAGTAGTCCAGTGCCTGTATGCACCTTCCCGATGGGATATAATATTTAGCCGTTGTGACTTTCAGCTGCGCATTGTATTTAAGTGGTCGAGTGGTCTGCACCAATCCTTTACCAAATGTCCGTTGTCCGATTACAACAGCCCTGTCCAGATCCTGCATCGCTCCTGCAACGATCTCAGCCGCAGAAGCAGAGCCGCGATTCACAAGCACAACCAGGGGTATCTCTGTGTCCAACGCCTGTTCTGTCGTTTTGTATTCATTGTCCCACCTTTCGACTTTACCACGCGTGCTGACAATCAGTTCACCTTTTTCGATAAATACATTCGAAACACGTACTGCCTCGATCATTAATCCGCCTGGATTTCCCCTGAGATCCAGAACCAGCCTTTCGAATCCATCGTTCTTCTTTAATGCACGATAAGCCGAACGGACCTCCCGTGAAGCATCAGTCGTGAAATTTCTCAACCGGATATATCCGGTGTGTTTATCCAGCATCCCGTAATAGGGTACGTTTTTGATTACGATCTTCTCCCGGACAAGATTGACCTCGTTAATAGTATCAGTATATGGACGCTTATATCTTATGGTCAGACCTGTTCCCGGCTTTCCCTTCAATAATTCGCTGATTGCCGAAATGTCAAGCCCCTGTACATCATTGCCAGAGATCTCCATGAGGATATCCCCGTGACGAAGACCAGCCTCTACGGCTGGGAAACCCTCGTAGGGATCGGCAATGATTGTGTTGTCCCCATCCTTTCTGATCAGGCTTCCAATCCCACCATACTCCCCGGTGGTCTGAAAATTGAAATTATCCATCTCCTTCTCCGGGATGTAAGTTGTGTAGGGATCAAGCGATTTCAACATGGAGTTGATGCTTGTGGTGACCAGTTCCTCCGGCAAAGTTTCGTCAACATAGAACATGTTCAGCTCCCTGAACAATGTGCAATAGATATCCAGGTTTTTTACAATCTCAAGGTCTTTATTCCTGATTAGGGAGAAACCCACCCCCGTGATCAATATAAAGATCCCCAACACAATAACCCGATTTCTTATCTTTCCCATGATCATCTGTTTCTGATTTTTTCACTATCAGGTACCACAAAAATGAGGCCAGGCGGATTCGAGCCGAAGTGGTAAAGCCCGGTCCAGAACTCTTTGTGGTCCGGAAGCTACAAATATATCTTAAATCCCTGACAATCCATTCCCGTGGAAGCCAGACCCTCACCGGATTAACTTTTTTAGCAAATATTTCAATCCCGCTCTCGCCGGGTATACAAGCGGTCTATATTCTGTATATCTTTGCCACAAAATCCAGGGAAGAAGAATACACAGTATGACTGATACGGTCTTTATTTACAATTCTTTAGCAGATTCATCCAGGCCTGATACCAGCATTGGAATTTCTCCACCCATTGTTGGACAAAACCCTGTAGACGCCGGACTTTTTGCCGGAAACCCCGGTTTTGTCATCCAGGCGCCAACCATTGCATGGTATTTCTATTTCCTGGTTGCCCTGATCACCGGTTACATCATCGCGCGCATCTATCTGGGCAAGCTTCTGAGCAGTACATTTACAGCAACGATCAGGTATAACCAGGCGGCCAGCATGTTCAATGACAATAGTCAGCTACAAAGGCAGAGAGACAATGCATTGTACGCTTTTTACTTTCTTTCCTTCGGGTTCTATCTCCTGCTGTTGTCGGAACACTATAATTTTCATCCATACGGACTTACGGGAAGGAATTTATTGTTTTTTTATGTTGGCCTGACATTTGTTGTTTTCATCTCCAGGCTCATCCTGCTATATATCGTGGGTTTTGTCTTTTATACAGTAGAGCTATTCAGGGAGCATTTGTATATGGGTTTCACATACAATAAGTTACTGGGAATTGTACTGATACCTTTGAATTTCCTGGTTGTATTTACTGAAGGAGCGCTGAATAATGTGATTATATACCTGTCCCTGGTGTTTTTGATCATCCTGCTAGCGATGAAGTTTCTGAGAGGGGTGATTTTTTCACTGAACAACCGTGTTTTTAATTTGTATTTGTTTTTATACCTTTGTGCCCTTGAAATAGTTCCAATATTATTGTTGTACAAGTGGTTCACAATCATCGTAGATTTTTAATACTGGACTTAAAGGAAGAAGAAAATGAGCAGAATTAAAAAAATTCTGGTATCCCAACCAGAGCCCCAAAATAAGAAATCCCCTTACTATGATCTTGCCGAAAAACACAATCTAAAAATCGATTTTCGCCCCTTCATACACGTGGAAGGAATCACATCAAAGGAGTTCCGGCAGTCAAAAGTAGACCTTTCCGATCATACTGCTGTAATATTTACAAGTAAGACTGCAATTGATCACTATTTCAGGATTGCTGAAGAGACCAGGGTAACAATTCCTGATTCGATGAAGTATTTCTGTATCTCAGAATCCACAGCCTATTACCTGCAAAAATATATTGTATACAGGAAGCGTAAGATCTTCTTTGCCAACGGCAAACTGGAGGATCTGTTGGATGTTATGCAGAAGCATAAAGACGAAAAATTCCTGGTGCCCCTGTCTGCAGCACACAAGGAAGAGATTCCCAAACTCCTGGAAAAGAATAAGTTCAGCTATACAAAGACCACCCTGTATAAAACTGAATGCAGCGACCTTTCCGACCTGGCACATGTCAATTATGACGTTCTTGTTTTTTACAGCCCCTCCGGAATCAAGTCTTTAATGCAAAACTTCCCGGATTTCAAGCAGAACAACACCATGATTGCATCATTTGGAGACAAGACTGCCAGGGCGGTGAAAGAGGCGGGGTTAAGGCTCGACATCAAGGCGCCGGCACCCCAGGCCCCATCAATGACCATGGCGCTTGAATCTTTCATTGAACAGCATAACAAGAACGGGAAGGCTTAACTAAGTCCCGGCACAGCTTCCGGCTGGCGGTGTTTACCAATGCACAAAAAGTCGTTTGTTACCTTCAAATCAGGTACATTGTTATATTTTTGTAGGTCATTCGACATATTTGAACGTAATTGAGGGACCCCGCACAATGACACCGGCAACTTTTAATAAGCAGGAACGGCTGAAACGCAGGAAATCCATCGAGGCACTGTTCAGGACAGGCCGCAGTTTTTCCTCTCCCCCTTTCAGGTTGTTATACAGAACTCCCGGGGAAACACAGCCTGTGCCCCTGAGGATGACTGTGGCGGTGCCCAGGAGGGCCATTAAAAGGGCGGTGCACAGAAACCTTTTGAAAAGGCGTACAAGGGAGGCCTACAGGATGCAAAACCAGGAGCTTTGTAAGAAACTTGCAAGGCGCGGGGAAGGCCTCGAAATACTATTTCTATACCAGTCAACCGAAATCGCCGATTTCAGGACAATACGGAATTCCGTCAGGATTCTGCTTTCAAGACTCTCTTCGGAAACTGAGCGCCGATGAGTTGAATTTGTTTGTCAGCTTGATTACCTTTAGGGACAAAATCCCTCAAACCAACAAATCATGAAATTCAACCGTGCTCTTTATTTTTCCCTGCTTGCCGTATTCATGCTCATCGCTGGATGCAAAAACCAGGGAAACGGATCTGATTTTGACACCCCGGAATTCAACCCACTAATCTCAGCCTTTACAAGTGGGGTCATATCTTCGGAATCCTCCGTAAAAGTAAGATTTACAAACCCATTTAAAGATTCAGTACAGCCAAATTCGCCCGTCAGGGAGGGAATCATGATGCTTGACCCCTCCGCTACAGGAATGGTCTACTATGTGGATCAACAAACCATCGAATTCCGACCCGACGGTAAGCTCAAACAAGGTACAGTCTATGATGTGAAAGTCAAACTGGGAAAGCTCTTTCCGGAAGCAACATCAAAAAATTTCGAGTTCAGATTTCATACCATTGAGCAGCACCTGAGTCTTGACCTGGCGGGATTTCGTCCCTATGAGGATTACAAGCCGGAAAACAACTACCTGTCGGGCTTTGTGAATACAGCAGATGCCGCCCTGCCCGAAGCCGTTGAAAAGGCAGTGTCGGCAACCCAAAAGAAAAAGGTGTTGGAGATGAGATGGAATCACGGTCCTGAAGGAAAGCTGCATGAATTTACCATCGACAGCATCAGGAGAGGAGAGGAGGAAATACCTGTAGAGATCAGGTATGACGGAGAATCAATAGGTTCTGAACAACAGGGAGTCAGGGAATTCATCGTCCCGGCCCTGGGGGATTTTAAGGTACTTGAACACAAACTGATCCAGTATCCTGAGCAACATGTAATCCTGAGCTTCTCAGACCCCCTGAGGAAAAACCAGTCGCTGGATGGTCTGATCAGGCTGAGTAACGATACCGACCTTAAATATATTATTGAAGGAAATACAGTGAAGGTCTATCCGAATGTGAGACAGAACGGATCCCTGGAACTCTTCGTTGAACCCGGTATTCGCAATACTGCCGGAAAGGGTCTTACCGCCGGCACAAGCATGGATATTGTCTTCGAAGAGATCAAGCCCGCTGTGGAGTTATTAGGCAATGGTGTGATCATCCCCTCTGCAGACGACGTAATATTACCTTTCAAGGCGGTGAACCTAAGGGCTGTAGACCTCAAGGTGATCCGGATTTTTGAAGACAACATCGCCCAGTTCTTACAGGTGAACGATCTGTCTGGCAACAGGGAACTCAAAAGAGCAGGTCGCCTGATCCTGAAAAAAACCATCGATCTTGTGGCTGACAAGCCGATCAATTATGGTCAATGGAATACTTTTTCCTTGAACCTGACCGAATTAGTGAAGACTGAACCGGGTGCCATTTATCGAGTGGAGCTGAACTTCAGGCAGAGTCAGTCCATGTTTCCCTGCGAAGGAGACCTGGAAGAAAAGGAGCAACTCCAGGCTGATGAAAATTTTGATGGTGTGGATCAGGAGGAAATGTCCTACTGGGATTCATACGAAAGTTATTACAGCAGCTGGGATTCTTATTATTACGAGGGTTATTCCTGGGATGACAGGGAAGATCCCTGTAAGCCAGCTTATTATGGAAAAAGAAGAGCAGCATCGAGAAATGTACTGGCAAGCAACCTGGGACTGATCGTTAAATATGGTTCAGGAAAGAAACTGAATGTGACCGTAACAGACCTCCTGGAGGCGAGAGGCACGGCCGGGGCAAATGTAAAGGTTTACAATTTCCAGCAACAAATACTTGCAGAAGCCAATGCTGACGGGCTGGGGATGGTGGAGTTTAACCTGGACACAAGACCTTTTCTTGTTGTGGCCAGTCACAATGGACAGAAGGGATACCTGAGGCTGGTTGATGGAGGAGCACTTTCCTATAGTATGTTCGACGTATCTGGTACAGTGATAAGAAAAGGAATCAAAGGATATATGTATGGCGAGCGGGGAGTTTGGAGACCCGGCGATTCGATTTACATGAACCTGATGATCGATGATCGTCAGAATCCGCTTCCCCAGGGTCATCCGGTTACATTCGAGCTGAAGAACCCCCGTGGAAAAGTGGTCAGCAAAAAGATCTCAGCCGGGAATAGTACAGGTCTGTATCCCTTCCATACCTGTACCGCTTCTGATGCACCAACAGGAAGGTATACAGTAACCGCAAGCCTGGGAGGAGTAAGCTTCAGCAAGGGGATACAGGTGGAAACCATCAAGCCCAATCGTTTGAAAATCGATCTCACATTTGATGGTGACACCATTTACCCCTCTAAAGGTGCAGTATCGACACACTTATTCGGCAAGTGGCTTACAGGTGCGACTGCCAGGAACCTCCGGGCGGTCATCGAAGTGGTGTTTAAACCCCTTGCGACCTCGTTCAGCGGATATGAAGGCTTTACCTTTACCAATCCCGCTAACCAGGTGCAGGGATATGGAACCACTTTCTGGGATGGCCGTGTTGATGATGCAGGAAGTGCCAGTTTTTCAAGACAACTGGATATCAAGGGGAATGCGCCGGGAATGCTCAGAGCCGTTTTTACAACAAAGCTCTTTGAGAAATCCGGTGATTTTAGCATCGATCAGAAATCGGTGGCATGCTCTCCCTATAATACTTATGTTGGAATCAAGACCCCCCCGGGGGATAAGCGAAACATGCTGCTGACCGACACCACCCATACAGTACAGGTTGTGACGCTTTCCCCTGGTGGTGAGCCGCTCACAAAGCTCGGGCTGGATGTGAAGGTCTACAAGCTTTCATGGCGATGGTGGTGGGATGCCTCCTATGAAAACCTGGCTTCTTATATGGGCAGTAATTACCGGACTCCCGTATTTTCAACAACAATCAGCACAAAGCGCGGCAATGGGTCCTTCGGTTTCAGGATCGATTATCCCGATTGGGGCAGGTACCTTGTGGTTGTGAAAGACAAAGGGGGTCACAGTGCGGCGAAAATTGTATATGTTGATTGGCCCGGGTGGGCAGGACGCGCGAGGAAAGGAGACCCGGATGCAGCATCAGTGTTGACTTTTAGTGCAGATAAAAAGACATACCGTGTAGGGGAGACCGCAATGATCACAATTCCTTCCTCCAACAAGGGAAGGATACTGGTCAGCCTTGAAAACGGAACGGGCGTGCTCAGGCAGGAGTGGATCACAACAAGTGGATCGGAAACAAAGTATAGCCTGAAGATCACTCCCGAAATGACACCCAATATCTATCTGTATGCCTCCCTGATTCAGCCTCATGAAAATACCGAAAACGACCTCCCGATCAGAATGTTCGGTGTCATTCCGCTGAAAGTGGAAGATCCGGACACAAGGCTGTATCCGGAAATCGAAATGCCAGACGAGCTGCGTCCGAACACCACTGTACAGGTTGAGGTTTCTGAAAAATATGGAAAAGAAATGACCTACACCATTGCAATGGTGGATGAAGGGTTGCTGGACCTTACAAGATTCAGGACCCCGGACCCGTGGTCGGTATTTTACGCGAAGGAAGCTCTTGGAGTAAAAACGTGGGACATGTATGAACATGTTCTTGGAGCTTTTGGAGGCAGGATCGATGGCATCTACAGTATAGGTGGAGGAGAAAATGAGGCGGGAGAACAGGCGAAGGAAGCCAATCGGTTTCCTCCAATGGTTCGCTTTATGGGGCCCTTTACTCTCAAGGGCAAGAGTGATGTGCACCGGATCTCTCTCCCGAACTACATTGGCTCGGTACGGACAATGGTAATCGCCGGAACAAGGGAAACAGGAGCCTATGGACACGTGGAGAAGACCACCCCGGTCAAACAACCACTGATGCTCCTTGCAACCCTTCCCCGCGTATTGGGACCCGGAGAAAAAGTTGCTTTGCCGGTGAATGTGTTTGTGATGGACGAGGGAATCAGGAATGTGAAGATCGAAGTATCTTCAAATGAGATGCTGATCGCTGAAGAGAAGAGCAAAATGGTCACATTTTCATCAACCGGCGACGAGATTGTCGACTTTATGCTTACAACACCAAAGAAGACTGGCGTTGGGAAAATACATATTACAGCGACTTCAGGAAGGCACCGGGCAGAATATGACATTGAACTGAATGTCAGGCCTTCTAATCCGCCAGTCACCAATTTTCTCACGTCAACACTCGAAGCGGGAAATAGCATGGAAGAGGAATTTGAATATGTGGGAATGGTCGGCACAAATGACCTGCTGCTGGAAGTTTCAAACATCCCCCCCGTAGATTTTGGTAGAAGACTCAAATACCTCTTGAAGTATCCCCATGGATGTATAGAACAAACCACTTCGGCAGTATTTCCGCAATTATTCCTGGCCGACGTGGTGGAGCTCGATGAGAAGGCGATTAAGAAGACCGAATCGAACGTGAAAGCAGGTATTAGAAGGCTGTCCTCCTTCCAATTGTCAAGCGGAGGCTTTTCTTACTGGCCGGGGTCCATCAGTGAATCATCCTGGGGGACCTCCTATGCCGGACATTTCCTGCTTGAAGCCAGGGAGAAAGGATATGATGTTCCGCAATCATTACTAAGGAACTGGACCCGGTACCAGAAAAAAACAGCGAACCGGTGGAGCATAGCCGGGTCAACCAATGTCTATGAGATCCGGCAGGAGCAGATCCTTCAGGCATACAGGCTATACACTCTGGCACTTGCCGGCAAACCGGAAATGGGATCGATGAACAGGTTGCGCGAAAGAACCGATCTGGTCCCAGGGGCAAAATGGAGACTTGCTGCTGCATATGCGCTGGCAGGACAAAAGGAGACCGCCTCAGAACTGGTTGCCCGGGTACCGGTTGAGGTGGATGAATACTATGATTCACGCTATACCTACGGCAGTGCAACCCGTGACAAGGCAATGATCCTGGAGGCAATGATCCTGATCGGGATGAAGGATAACGGAGGTTTGTTGTTGGAGCAGATAGCCGGGAGGCTGTCTTCTCAACAGTGGATGAGTACACAAACGACCGCCTACAGCCTGATAGCGATCGCGAAATTTACGGGCGGCAGGACCTCAGACGAACGTATCAGGTTCGAATATTCGCTCAACGGGAAACCTCCTTCTGTTGCAGAAACCGGTATGCCCATTGCACAGATTCAGTTTGAACCCGGAGATGACCCTAAAGGGACACTGAAGCTCTCCAATAAAACTGACGGCATCCTGTTCGTAAGGATCATCAATACCGGAATACCTGCCCCAGGGAATGAGAAAACCGTGAATAATAACCTGCGCGTGGACCTGTATTATGCCGATATGGAAGGAAATAAACTCTCTCCCGGGGAAATTCAACAGGGAACTGATTTTAAAGCTGTCTACAGGGTATACAATCCGGGCACCCTGGGATTTTTTAACAATGTGGCGCTGACAACAATCTTTCCATCTGGCTGGGAAATACACAATGAAAGACTCTTTTCAACATCAAGTGCGAATCAGTCATTTACCTACCAGGACATAAAGGATGACAGGGTAATGACCTATTTTTCACTGAATGGAAACGCTTCAAAAACCTTTACGATCAGGCTAAACGCTGCTTACAGGGGAAAATTTTACCTGCCCTCTGTGCAGGCTGAAGAGATGTATAAAAACGATGTGCAGGTGGTAATTCCCGGACAGTGGACCGAGGTGAAGGGTAGAAATTAATGAGCTGAAATGTACAGGATCTGGAATAAGTACAGGTATTTCTGGTTCAGCCTGATCGCTGTATTTGTCCTGTTCTGGATTTCTCTTCCAGTCAGACTATTCGATGATCCCCTCTCTACGGTGGTATATGACCGGAATGGGGAATTACTTGGGGCAAGGATCGCCGAGGATGGTCAGTGGAGATTCCCGGGCCTGGATTCAGTGCCGGAGAAGTATTCCAGGGCGGTGATCTCCTTCGAAGACAGGTATTTTTATTTTCATCCCGGCGTCAATCCTGCAAGCATGATGCGGGCGGCCCTCCAGAACATCAGGGCAGGAGAGATCCGAAGTGGTGGAAGCACGATTACCATGCAGGTGATCAGGATGTCAAGAAAGAACCGGCCGCGTACAGTGACGCAAAAACTGATTGAATCTTTTCTGGCCCTCCGGTATGAATTCTCAAACAGCAAGCAGCAGGTCCTGACCGTCTATGCAAACAACGCCCCCTTCGGGGGGAATGTGGTTGGGATTGAAGCAGCGGCATGGAGATATTTCGGGACTTCCCCAGGTGACCTCACCTGGGCCGAATCCGCTCTTCTTGCCGTATTGCCCAATGCCCCTTCGTTGATCCATCCAGGGAAGAACAGGGATCTGTTAATTGAAAAAAGAAACCGCTTGCTCCAAAAGCTAATGGAGCAAGGAGAGATCAGTGAGCAAACCTGCAGACTTTCTATGCAGGAACCCCTGCCATCTGCCCCGTTGCCACTGCCCAACTTAACTCCCCACGTCACAGACCAGGTGATGCTGGATGAACAGCGAAACCGCTTCAACTCCTCAATCAATCGCGACCTCCAGGAGAGGGTAAATGAACTGACCAATATACGGCAGGAGATACTGCGGGCCAACGAAATAGAAAACATGGCCTGTCTTGTGATGGAGGTTGAGTCAGGAAAGGTGCTGGCCTACGTGGGCAACAGCAAACTACCCGGAAAACGATCTGACGGGGAGGATGTGGATGTGGTCAGGTCTGTGCGCAGCACCGGCTCCATTCTTAAACCGTTCCTCTTTGCCGGAATCCTTGATAACGGTCGGATTTTACAAACTGCATTGGTTCCGGATGTCCCTGTAAGATACAACGGTTACGCTCCGAAAAACTACGACAGGGGTTATGAAGGAGCAGTACCTGCATATGAAGCCCTGGAAAGATCCCTCAATATCCCAGCTGTGATCATGCTGAAAAATTATGGTGTAGACCCTTTCCTGGGCCTGCTCAGGAATATAGGGTTCTCAACCTTTAAATACTCCCACGAACATTATGGACTGACACTCATTCTTGGCGGGGCTGAAACTTCATTGTGGGAACTGGCAGGTATGTACGGCAGTATGGCCAGGGTGCTCAATCACTTTAATCAGTCCGATGGAAATTATTTTGCCTCCGACTACCATATGCCCAACCTGGATAGTGATCACACACGTCCTGTTAGAAAGGATAAACAGGAAGAGGGCCTGTTGTCTGCCTCAAGTATCTTTTTAACATTTCAATCATTACTTGAGGTAAACAGACCAGAGGAATTGTCAATGTGGTATTTAATGTCATCAACAAGGAACATTGCATGGAAAACCGGTACCAGTTATGGCTTCAGAGACGCCTGGGCTGTTGGTGTGACACCTGAATATGTCGTGGCGGTCTGGGCAGGAAATGCGGATGGAGAGGGCAGACCCGGAATTTCAGGGATTACAGCAGCAGCACCACTGATGTTCGATCTCTTCAGTATACTGCCCGAAACTACCTGGTTCGAAGCTCCCCTGGATGATCTCTCAGATGCAGTCATTTGTCGCGCCAGTGGTTATCTTGCCGGGCCTTACTGCAGAATAACAGATACCATCCAGGCAGTGCCCCGGGGAATGAAATCGCGATCATGCCCCTATCATGAAATGATCCACCTCGATTCAACAGGTTCTTATCGCGTCAACAGCAGGTGCTACCCGGTGAGCAATATGATAACAAAAACATGGTTCGTTTTACCCCCGCTGATGGAATGGTATTATAAAAGACATGCTGCAGGTTATCAAGAACTGCCCCCGGTCATGGAGGGCTGCCTGGACGAGTCTGTAAAATCAATGGAAATTGTATATCCTGAATGGGACAGCCACCTGGTGATTCCTAGAGAGCTGGATGGCAGTAAGGGCAAAGTGATTTTTGAGGTGGCACACAGGCAGTCCTCTGCACGGGTTTTCTGGCACATTGATAAAATTTTTATAGGTACGACGGAAGGGACGCACCAACTTGCGGCAGATATCTTGCCGGGCAGGCACAAAATGACTGTTGTGGATGAGCAGGGAAACCAGGAATCGGTCGTCTTCGAAGTATTGAGATAAACAGAACGATGTCAATTGAGAATGATGCGCTCCCCAATGACTGTGGAGAGCTCATTCTTGGCAGCCTCCAGGTCACGGAGCCTCAACATCAGCTCCATTACGCGATCATCCTCCTTTTTCTTTTCAGCTTCACCGATTTGCTTACGGAGCTCTTCGAGCGCCATTCCGACAACGCGGAGTTTATACAGCAGCAGGGCTTTGGGCACCTCAACACCAAGATTTTCTCCCGGAAGTTCAATATAGGACTCCTTTCTTTTCCATACCTTGCTGAGTTCATATTTCGATGTAACAATATCCACTGCGAGGTCCTGTACTTCTTTATTGTCGTGAAAAGTGAAAACCCGTTCCGTGATCTCTTTCCCCGATTCTATCATCGCTTTTACATCCTCGAAGACCTGTTTGTATACCAGGTTTGTAAACTGAAGATCATCATTCTGGATCTCCCTGATGATATACTGGGCTACGTTAATATCGGCATTTTCTTCCCCGGATATTTTCAAAGCCCTGTTGCCGAATTTCAAAAGGAAATAGATGATCTCCCGCTCTTCGATCTCAGAATATACATTTTTTACAAATGAGGGAACGGTAGGTTGTCGCGGCACTTCCAGCTGATCTGGAGTGGAGGTGCGCTCCTTTTTCCAGGCCTGCTCCCTGCGCTTCTGACGGATCTTGTTTACCTCGGTATACAGTACACGCTCTTCCACATCAAGCAAGAGACTGCATTCCTTGAGATAAACCGACCGCTTGATCCCGTCGGGAATAACCGCGACAGATCGAACGATATCTGTGATCATATTTGCCCGCTTGATGGGGTCATCTTTCGTATCAGCAATGAGAACCCGGGTTTTGAAGGTAATGAAATCCTGCTCGTTTTCATTGATATACTCCGTGAACTCAGTGGCACTTTTATCCTGGGAAAATGAATCCGGATCTTCCCCCTCGGGGAAAAGGAGCACCTTGACATTCAACCCCTCCTCAAGGATCATGTCAATTCCCCTGAAAGAGGCTTTCAGTCCGGCTTCGTCACCATCGTACAGGACAGTGATGTTTTCGCTGAACCGCTTGATCAGCCTGATCTGTTCGCTCGTCAGCGCAGTTCCGGAAGAAGACACCACGTTTTCAATACCGGCCTGGTGCAGGGCGATCACATCGGTGTACCCCTCTACCAGGAAACACCTGTTATGATTGACAATGCTCTTTTTGGCCTGGAACAATCCGTACAAGACCCGGCTCTTGTGATATATATCCGATTCAGGAGAGTTGAGGTATTTCGCCGTGTTCTTGTCAGACTTCAGGGTCCGACCACCAAAACCGATGACATTTCCCGAAATTCCATGAATGGGAAAAATGATCCGGCCCGCAAACCGGTCAAATTCGTAATCCTCTTTCTGAATGGTCAATCCTGTTTTGACCAGGAACTCCTTCTTGTATCCCGCCTTCACCGCGCTGTTTGTCAGCGCCTTGCGGTCTTCCGGACTGTAACCAATCAAAAATTTCTCGATGATATCCTCCCGGAAACCTCGCTGCCTCAGGTAACTGAATCCAACGGCCTTCCCTTCAGAAGTACTGAGCTGTTGCTTGAAAAACTTTGCTGCATATTGGGTGACCGCAAGCAGACTTTCACGTTCATTTCTTTGCTGGATCTCCTCGGGGGTGAGCTCTGTCTCCTCGATATCTATGTTGTACTTGCGGGCCAGGTATTGCAGAGCCTCGGGGTAAGAAAGCTTTTCATGTTCCATGAGAAAACCAACCGCATTACCACCCTTTCCGGAGCTGAAATCCTTGAAAATCCCCTTGCTCGGAGAAACCATGAACGAAGGCGTCTTTTCATTGGTAAACGGACTCAGCCCCTTGTAGTTGGCTCCGGATTTCTTCAATGT